>Ga0233437_1000380_pt1 | contig 104263 bp, 147 predicted proteins | sample SI_122_August201_FD_182714 | JGI IMG/M metagenome (GOLD analysis project Ga0233437, IMG submission 182714) | Seawater microbial communities from Saanich Inlet, British Columbia, Canada - SI_122_August2016_200_MG | ecosystem: Environmental > Aquatic > Marine > Inlet | place: Canada: British... | reverse complement strand
TAGTTTATCTGTCATCGTTAAAGTCACTTATATTAATCTTTTGAAGAACTTATATTTAAATGTTTTGTTTTATTATCACTCAATAGTGGTGTTGTTGGGCGTTCAGCCACACTCCTTAATTTTTTTACCCCATAACTCCAAAAAACGACCTTGCTTTGTAATAGTAAATTAAGGTAAAAACCTTCTTATTTTACCAAGAAAGCGTAATTTGAGTATAATCTTCACTAGTTAGAATATTTGTTTTTACTCTTAAATAACAAAAAGTTAATAAAGTTTCTTATAATTTTTAGTTTATATGATAGAATTAATTATTTTTAATGAACCCCAAACTCAGCAAGTAAGGGATTTTTATCAGAGAGTAGAGGACGAAATTTGTCAGAATTTAGATACTTTGGATGCTTTAAGAGAAGAAAAAGAAAAAGAGTATAAGGATAAAACTGGATGGACAGAAAGATTTCAAAGATCACAGTCAGAAATTTCTTCTGAAGATTCTTTTATTGTTGATCCATATGATGTACTAATGTCAGAAGATGATTTTGAAAGATTTCGAGCACAATATTTTGATATTGGTAAAGATATAACATTAAAATGTCCTATTGGTCTTCATGTTATTGAGACTACCGATGATAAAGTAAAATATTTTTTTGGCGTTAAAGTCTCTGATTGGGGGAATCACGATAGTAAACATTATGGAAGTATATCTGAGTTAGTATATGAAATAAAATTAATTTTATCAAATATATCTTCTCATTTTTTTGAAGCAAACGTTATTCCAACATTTTATACCTATTCTGGAAGAACCACAAATGATGCTTTCCGCCAAGCGATGAGAAGACAGTTTGAATCACTTTCTGAAAAAGAAATGAAAGCAGTTTTTGGTGAACATGTGAAAAAACCAACAAAGGAAGAAATAGATAAGATGGAATTCTCAGAATTTAGAGGTTTATCGGAAACAGAGATAAAAGAACTTGCTGATTTGTATCAAAGAAATTCAAAACCAAAATTCTAACAATCTCACAAATCTTCGCAAATTTGGTAAAAGGCGAAAGTTTTTCAGCTTTCTAGCTTTGTGACCCTTGCCCACCTGTTTCCAACCTTCGCTTAGAAACAGTTAAGTCGAATTTTTTCTTCTGCTAAAAATTTAAATCTCTAATTGATAAACCCCACCCAAACAAACGCGCTAGTGCTTCGTACTTTCTCTAACAAAGGTTAAGAGGTTCGTTTCACTCTCCCAAATTTTTCTGATTAATTAATGTAAAAATTTATATAACACTTTAATTTATAAATAATAATATGAAAAAAAAGAGTCACATTAGGGAGCAGAAATTAACCCCCCATATAATTTCTAGTTCTAAGAATAGTCCTGCTATTAAGAAGATGTATTATTTCAATAAAAATATTGATTTTATTCCTGTCAATATTAATCGGGATCTTTTAATAGAAAAGAAAAATACCCCTGTGAAGGGATTAGTTCATAAGTTTCCAGGAAGGGTTTTATTTCTATTATCATATTCTTGTTTTGCAAACTGTAGATTTTGCGAAAGACAGGATAGAGTTGGGGTAGGATTAGATAACTGCGGCATGCTTAATGAGAAAGAAATTAAATCTTCAATTAATTATATCCGCAAAAATAAAACAATAAAGGAAGTTATCTTTAGCGGAGGAGATCCATTAACTAATCCTAAGGGTTTATCTTTAGCAGTAAAATTATTATCAAAAATTCCTCATGTTAAAATTTTAAGAATTCATTCAAAAGCTCCAATTGTAGCACCAGATTCAATAAACTTAAGGCTATTAAAAGAATTAAAGTCTTTTAATGGAACTTTTTATTTTATTGTTCATATTAATCATCCAGATGAATTAGATAAAAAAACTGTTAAAATTTTATCAGATATTAGAAACTTGGGCTATATTATGCTAAATCAAAATATTTTTTTGAAAGGGATAAATGATAACTACATGACATTAAAAACATTGTTTGAAAAATTAATTGAAATTGGAATTAAACCTTATTATATTTATCATTGTCAAGATATCCCTCCTACAAAACCCTTTGTTATGAACATTAAAGATGAAATAAAAATAATGACCAAATTAAGAGAAAATATTTCAGGAATTGCTTTTCCTTCGCATGTTTTAGACATGGAAGGAACTACGGGAAAAATAATTTTTCCTACAAACCATTGGAAATTTGATCTAACTAAAGTAAAAGATTTCACTAATAAATATTTTTCATTAAAAAAATGGATAAAATGATAAAGATACCAAACACCAACAGAAAAAAAGCTTTATTTATTGTAGATGTACAACCAGAACACATCAATAAAGAAAGAAAAATTATTGTAAATAACATCATGAATGTTCTAAGGGGCATTGATTATGATTTATATGTTGAAGCAGTATTTTTTGCCGAAAAAAACTCTATCTGGGACAAACAACAATTTAGAACATTTCCCAAAAAAAGTTTAAAGTCTGTTTCTGAAATAGAAAAATTTCTAAAACCAATAAACTCTATTAAGATTTTAAAAGACAAAAAATCAATTTTTAAAGGAAATCTAGATTTACTAAAAGAATTGAAAAAACATAAAATAGAAGAAATTCATTTAGTTGGTGTAGATACAAATGATTGTATTTTAGCATCTGCTTACGAATCTTTTGATCTTCAATTCTTTACTTATGTTATTGAAGAATGTTGTGCTCATTCTGAATCAAATCCAAAATTACATAAAAAAGCTTTAGATCTATTAAGATACGAGCATATGACAAATAATTCTATATTAGAAAAAACTGATTTTATCAAAATCTGAAAACAAATCTTCTTTTTTTTTCTATTTTACGAATATTTCTACTTAAATTATGTACAAATATCTCAAGAAAACTTCGTTTTTTCAGGTTCTTTTAATTAGTTTAATAGTTGTTTGCGCAATATCACTCACCGCCTTTTTTAGAAAACTTCTTAAATTATCTCAATTATATTAATAATATGGTTGACATTGATGCATATAGACATGGAGATAAATATGAAAAGTTCCAATATCTTAGACATGATTATGTGAAAGCTATTTCAATTTCAATGGAATTAGCAAAAAAACATACAAAAGAACGAGACCAAATCATTGTTAGTGATTTTTGTTGTGGAACCGGAAGTAATACAAAAAAATATGCAGAACTAATGAATGGAATCAAAAAATCAATCTTAATTGATATTAATAAAGAATTCTTAGAAGTTTTAAAATTATCAAAAATAAAGACTGACAAATTAAAAGTAATTAACAAAAATGTTTTAGAGTTTAATCCAGAAAAAGAATCAGACATTGTTCTTGCAATTTTTGCTTATCACCATATTTTAAATGAAGAAAAAGAAATATTCATTAAAAAAATTAAAGAGTCATTAAAGAACAATGGAATCCTTATCTTCACTGAAATTTATCTTCCAACAAAAGAATTATGTGTAAAATATTATGACAAATTATTTGAAGAGATACATAAAGATAAAGTAATTTCCGGATTAAAAGAATTTCTGCAACAAACAGCAGAAAGTTCTGATTTTGAATTTAAAGTTTCTAAGAATTATGCTAACAAACAGTTATTAGATAATGGTTTTACTAAAATAGAAGAAGTTAAGATTTGGCCTCTCGATAACACTTTTGAGCCAGATATTGGAACTTTTGTAGAAGTTTATAGGTATTGAAAAAAGGTGGTTCAATGCCCTGTCAGGGCATATTAAGAGTAAAATATTTAAAGTAACTATACTGTTAAGTGTATAGGTGATTTCTAGGTGTTTTGGAGCTAAAAATGAGTAAACCTTATGCACAATTACAACTTTATGGGGGATCAGTTTATAGTAACTATTTATCTGAAGGAGATTTTTCTTCTGGAGATCTAAAAAGTCGACATGAGTATGTTAGGAATAGATTCATTGAAGCCAGAAAAGTAGTTAGGAACGCTATAGGTGGAGGATTTCCTCCAATATCTATTGGTGATGAAGAACTTTGTTCAACTGAAAGAGAGGCCAAAGAACTAAATAAATTACTTAAAGAAAGATTTGAGGGAGTTTGGGAAAAAACAGAACTTTCTAATTGTAGACATACAAGGCTTTCTTTTCTTAGATATCTTATAATACCTTGCTGGATAGAGGATCAAGAAGATAAATTGATAACTGAACTAAAAATGTTAGGATATGAACCATCAACACCCGATATTGAATTTGAGAGAGAATTTTTGGATGATGCTTTAAAAGAAGGTGAATCAGAAAAATTCATACAAGAATTGAGAGAAAGTGTAGAAGGAGCGGTTGATGAAGCATGGAGAGAAGCTTTAAGTTTTCGCTGAAATTAAAAGCCCTGTATGGGTACATTATTCTACAAATTAAGACATGATTTTTATAAATACAGCTTTATTTTTTGTCTTTATGTTATACAAAGGAATATTTTTTCATGGAACAAATAGGAAATGGTTAGGTAGTAATTTAAGGACAGATGAACGTGGAAAAACCAATGGTTTGACATATTATTCCAATAGACTTGTTCATGTTAGCCAAAATTCTGTAGATTTTGCATTACCTAGGGCAGTTGATGGTGCAAATAGACATCATTGTGATCCTGTGTTAGTTATTACTTCATCCGATTTTAATATTGATATAAGAGAGTCTAATATAGCATACAAGATATATGGTGGATTACCAATGGAGTACACACTTGTGATGAATGTTGAAACCACAACTGAGAAAACTGGGAAATTGGTGTTAGATGTTGAAGCAAGTATTGCTAAATTAGTAGATATGTTACATAGTCAACAATTGTTCGAAGTTCCAGAAGATTTTGATTATTCTCGATTAAGAGGTTATTTATGATGAAATGCCCTAGGTGGGCATATAATCTTTTAAGTCCTTTTCTTTTTAGCTTCTGTCTCATCAATAAGTAGATTGTACAATTCATCAATAATTTCTTTTGGAATGTCTAATTTAAGTTCTCGTTTTAATTTATCTAAAAAATTTCCCAATTCAAAGATCGCATGATCCTTACCAATCGTCATTTGATGTTTTGCTTCTTCAATAATAGTTCTCCAAGTGATCTGTTGAGTTTCGACTATTGTCTTAACATCTTCAGCATCTTTTACTCTATCTGTAGCACATTTCATAAGAATTAAATCATGTACATCTGCAATTTTTAATATTAATTTTTCTCCAAATTCTATAGTATTTTCTGCTCTTTTTTTCATATTCTCAGAAAAGAAAAATGAAATTACATTATAACTAAATAAGTCAATTCTTTCAGAATTTTCCTTACCTCTTGAAAGCATAATTGGTTGATTCTCTTTTTCTGTTCCGTAGACTATAACAGGGTCAAATTTCTTATAGCCTAATGAAATAGCAGCTTCTTCAAAATATGCTCTCTCTTTATCATTATTAAAAACAAGGTCGATGTCTTTAGTAGTATCTTTTATTCCATGAAACATCATTGCTGTTCCACCAACTGCATAAACAATTAATTTTTCTTTAAGTTCTTTTGCAATATTATTCAATAAATCTTGTTGTTCTTTTATGTTTATCATTTTCTTTTATAATCCTCAAGGTCTGCTTTATTTAATGGTATCCTTATTTTCCATGTTTCTTCTATATCCTTAAAATTTTTTGATTTAAATCCTTTAATCATGTAAGCATATTCTGAATTTTTTTTAGGTAATATTGATCTTTTTAATTGTTCGCTCATCTTTTTTGTCTTCATTATTTTTCTAGAAAGATCATATAATGCACCTACTGAACGTTCTACTTTATTTTGCCTTGCTAATTTACCTAATAAAGTCCAGTTTTTTATATGTTTAAATAGGCTTACTGAAGCAGTTATAACTCTTACTTTTTTTGTCTTGATAGCGAAAATTAAAGTTTCTTCTAAGGAAGGTTCTCTACCATATATCTTATAAAAAGAAGACTCAGCCAATTTAATTGGTGAATATCTGTTGATTATTTCATAATAACTTGTTCCCCCTAATTTGTTTTTTCTATATACATAGTATATTCTTGATTTATCGCTAGTAGCTTTTGTTTTGACATATCCTTTTTTTCTAAGTTTATAGACATAATATATTGCTTTATTTTTGTCAACATCTAAAAGTTCCATAATAGTTTTTATTGTTTGTATTCCTTCAATTTTTTTCAGTAATTCTTGAGAATCCATATGTTAAATCTAACCTAACTATTATATAAATCTTTCGGTTCTTTATTAATCAGCACATGATTTTAACTCTTTTCTTATTTAAATCTTTTGGTTTTGTTCTCCTGATGTATCTGTTTCAAATTACCTCTTATAGTAGCGTAAATGTTGAAACTCTTTAGGTGGGCATGACACTTGAACCTAATTCTTCCTTAAATTTCATGAAAGCTTTAAGCTTCTCTGGATCCTGGAACAAAGTTAACATTTCCTTAATCGCCTTTCCAGTCTCAGATTTAACCATCTCTTGGTCTTGTACAGCCACTTCAACACTTAATGGATTACCACATTTGAAGCAATAACGAGCAAAACTATCATTAACAGTTCCACAACCACATTTTTGAGGTAAGTTTTTCTGATCTTCCTCTTCTTGTGCTAATCCATTTATTCTAAGAAAAGCTTCTTCTAACTGGTGAGGACATAGATGTAAATAAGTTCTAACCTGTCTGGTACCAATTACCCAACCCATGTATCTACATAGTAAAGCTTCAGGTAAGTGGGGAGCTAGCAAAGAAGCTCTAGAATGCCTGAACCAGTGTAAATTATGTTTTTTGTTAACATAAGCTCTGACAAAACATCTATCAACTAATTTCTTTGCCCCATTATGTTTTATTGGTTGATGCATTCGATTAGTGCTTTCAGTTAACCATAGGTAAGAACTAGGATCATCCTTAGTTGGATGCATTTCCAACCATCCAACAAGATAACTCATTGATTTGGTAAATTGTACTGCTCTTCTACCTGTTTTACCATTGACATATACAACTCCCATATTTTTCTTAATCTCAATATCTTTTAATTTTAAATTTAACAATTCTCCAGCTCTAACACCAGTTTCGTGTAAGAATTTAATAAGGGCTTTTTCTTTAATAGTTCGACAACCTTTTGATACTACTTTTTCTATATCTTCTTCAGTAAGAACAGTTGATGGATCAATTTGTTTCCTTTTATAATTCATCGAAACTTCTTTTTCAAGATAATTGTAGAATTTTAACGCTTTTGTCCTTACATTAAGGTCAGCTGAGTAAATCTTATCATCTTCATCTTTATACCAACGATAGAATTGCTTAATACACCTTCTGTAATCGCCTTTAGTTGCTTCTGATAAGTTTTTTTGCCTGTTAATGTATGAAACTAGGTTTAAAACTTCCTTTTTACTGACATCATTAAAATTACAATTAAACACTAATCTACCATTGTCTTTATATGATAAAATTCTTATTAACTGCGTCGTTAGTTTTGCAATTCTAAGTTCTTTAGAACCAGTACTAAATAAATAATTCTGGAAATCTCTAATTAACTTTTTGTTGGTTTCACTAGTCTTAAACTGTTCTAATTTTTTGTTAGCATTTTCAAAGTTTTTTCTTTTATTTGGGTATAAATCCATCTTTAATTTAAGCAAGAAAAAGATCATTAATAAAGCCATAAGTCCGAACCTTTTACAGTTCGGATTGTATGTGGCTTTATGCCCTAGGGGCATTACGCCAACGCCCGGATTTGAACCGGGAAATGCCGAAGCAAACAAGATCACTAGTAATCTAGTTGTTTCCAGTCTTGCGGAGTACCAGATTGTCCCACGTTGGCTTAATAGGAGAAAGGAAAAGAGTCTTTTTTAAATATTTCTGTTTCAATCGTCTCTTTCCATAGCACGTTGGAAAGATAAATATGTGTCATAATCAAAACCATGGCATCGGTCTTCTATTTCTTCCCCAGCCATTTCTAAGAATGTTTTTTCACCATCTCTACTTATAAAAACTCTATCCTCATAATGCCTATCTAAAACTAATTTAGAATCACCAGAAATTATAATTTCGTACTGGTCATTAACTTCACCTTCTGGTTCAATCCCATCAAAACAAGTTCCTTCATAACCTGCACCTTGAAGAAAATCTATAAGTTCATTTAATGTTTGAGCATCATTAGCATTAGATAGAAATGCGTTATAATCATTTCCTTGATAGTTTGGTGGCATATTAAGTCTTGTTAATTTAATTAAATTTAAATATTTTTCCTTTCAATTTAGTAAATAAAGTCTTTTTTTCTCAAATCTGGTTTAGTAAAGTCTATTTCTTTTCCTCTAACGTATGGAATAATTTCAGAGATACCATACTGGTCAAGCATTCCATCATGAATAAACCTTCTAGAACCAATCTCACTAGCTAACTTTACTGCTTGATCATCTGTCATAAGACTTAGAAGAATTAAAGGATCAACATCTTCAAATCTGTCATCTTCACAAAAGAACTCATATATTGTGGTTAAATAAGTTTCTTGCAGTTTATGGTCAACCTTGAAATAAACATTATCATACATCCATCTTTTAAATCTAGAAAATTCCTTAGCAATTTCATTTGTTTCAAAGCTGATATAACCTTTCTCACTACTTTCTTTAATTAATGCACAGATACAAGTGGTTGTTAAAGCACGTTGATTCATATTTTTCACATCTAGATAATCATAATTTGGTAATGTGTCTGGATCAATAATTCCCATTCTACTTATGGCATCGTTAAAGTCAGCAAAAGTATATCCTATTTTGTCAGAATTCATTACTACTGCTGGTTCAGGCATAGAATTTGGGTCTGCTCGAATTTCTTGATCTCTTTTAGAATGTTGTTGAACACAAAGTAATGTGGGGTATGTTGCATTTAATCCTATTTCGTCAGGCCTTTCGATCCTTTGAGCAACAATTACACCATATTCAGCATGTTTAAACTTTCTTTCTTTCCCATACTGTCTTTCTGAGAGGTCGGTAGCAACATCTTCACCTAAATGACCAAATGGCCAATGACCAATATCGTGAGCTAATGCACCTGCTCGACATAGTTCAGTATTTAATCCCATAAAATCTGAAATAACTTCTGCTATAGATACTACTTCCATGGTATGTGACAGTCTGGTCCTTATATGTGGGTTTATTGTATCAGGAAATACTTGGGACTTTCTAGCAAGTCTTCGATATGCTTTAGAATTAGCTATTTTTCCACAGTCGCTTTTGAATCGGTTAATTTCGATTGGATCTTCAACTTCTGAGAATCTTCTCAAGGGTTTTTCAGAATATCTTAAATCTAAAAAACAGTCTCTTAATGGTTCTATACTTCTCGCAAATTCTTCAACATCAAATACCATCTTAATACTTAAGGATGTAGCTATGTTTAATATCGTTTTCTGTTATGGTAAATATAGAATGAAAAAGAAAAAAAAATGGCGGTGGAGGAACTCTCAAATCCAAAAGGTTTTCCTTTAAGGGATATTTGAATCCTCGACCTTCACGTCACTCAATTAAGCTTTAAGTCATTGCCAAAAAGGCTCAGTGCTCAAATATATGAGCGTGACGCTATAACCAGGCTTAGCTACACCGCCATCTATGAGTAATAGAAACTAATCCTTATAAAAAGATTACTGTTTTGTTATGCTTATTCCAAAGCTTCTTTAACCTTCTCAGCAATTTCAGTCATTTCTTCTTTTGAAGGTAATGGGTCAAGAATTTTTGGATAATCTTTATATCCATCTTTAGTTAATGGAAAGATCTTAATGTGTACGTGGTCCATTTCTAACCCTTCTACCATTAATCCTGTCTTAAAAGGACCTAACCCTTTTTGAGTTGCTTGACACACTTTCTTGGCTGTTTTCATAAGCTTACAATATGTTTCATCATCAGTATCGAAAAGCCATGGTGCAATATGCTTTTTTGGTATAACTAACGATTGTCCTTTCAGAAATGGAAATGCGTCTAAGAAGACTAACACATCCTCATCTTCATAAATCTTGTAACAAGGAATCTCTCCTTTAACGATCTTGCAGAATATGCAATTTGGATCTTCCATTTTAATTAAGTTAATCTAAAGAAATTAATAAGCTTTTTGGAGAAAAATAATAATTTAAATTTTGTTAATGTCAATATGATTTTTTCTCAAATAATCTAAACTGAAAAAAGTTCCATCTTGGCAGGTTAACTGTTCTCCACAGACACATTCCCCACACAAACCCACTCCACACATATTATTAGTTTCTAATGAAGAATAGATTTCTTCAGGTGTTGCTCCTAACTCTTCTTGAAGTTGCATCGCTTTTTCCATTAATGGAACTGGTCCAACATTATAAAAACACGATTTGTCGATATCTCTATGTAGTTCAGTTCCTTCAAAATCTTGCCTGAATGTTTCTAAAACTCTACCTGGTGTATCTAAATCTGGTACTTGCACTAAAGTGGCATATTTACAAAGCTCGTCAAGTAAAACTGTTTCTTCAGGATCAGTAAACCCATAAAATACTGTAACTTTCTTCCCTTCACTAAACAATTTCTCAGCAAGTTTTGGTACTACAGCAATTCCAGTACCTCCCGCAACAATGTAAGCATTTTCCTGATCAGAACTGGGCGCTTCTGCGCCATACACTCCACGTAACATTAGTTCATCCCCTTCCTGTAATTGGAACAACGCGTTTGTTACTAACCCTTTACTTTGTTCAGGATCGTAATCTCTTTGTCTTACAACAAAAGTTAAGGGGTCACTTTTTGCGATAGAAAATGGTTTTTCGCCAACTTCAGGTACCCATAGAAATGCAAATTGGCTAGCAAGATAATCTAAAGAACCTTCTAATTGAAAAAGTTTTAAATTATCTCCTTTTTCTACAATTTGTTCAATTTTGAATGGTTGATATTCAGCTAATCTGTGGTGAGTAACATGTTTGTTTGCTAAATTACTTCCATGATTAGCATCTATCTTAAGAGCTTCAAAATATCTTGGCAGATCTGCTCTTGATACTTGAGCAATAGCACTACCAATTCCAACAATGTTTGCACCAGTATCGTGCATACGTTCCACATCTTCACTAGTACTTACTCCACCCATCCCAATTAAAATTCTATCTCCACCTAAGACTTCTTTAATTTCTTCAACTTTACTAACTGCGATTTGATGAATCCATCTACCTGACATACCGCCAACATGACCTTTTGGGTTATACAAAATCGGTTTGCCAGTATGAGGTTCAAAGTAACATTCTGGTCCAACAGTATTAATTGCAGAAATTCCATCAGCACCATTCATTAACGCTAAATATGCTACTTCTTCAACTTCATCGACATTAGGAGTTAGTTTTGGAACTAAAATAACTTTATTACCTAACGCATCTCTAATTTCTAACATATACTTTCCAACAAGTTCAGCGTCAGTACCAATACTTGCACCATAACCTGTCGCTGCGTGTGGACATGAAAAATTTAATTCTAACATGTCTGCTACGTCTTTAAATCTGTTACCAAGCGTGATAAAATCTTCAATAGAATTTGCTGATAATGATACATTAAGAATCGCTCTTAAGTCATACTGTTTTCTTAACTCTGTAAGTTCGTGATATCCTTGTTCCATTCCTGGGTTTCTTAACCCAACTGCGTTACCAAAACAACCAACGTCAGTTTCTACTACAATGGGTTCTCTGTTACCAGGGTTTGGATTTACTTGATAACTCTTAGTAGTTATTAGTTCAATCTCTGGTATGCTTTGGTCAACCCATTTAATCATGCTAGGTTTGGTGGTAAGAATGCCTGATACTGTAGCTAGCTTAACTCTATCTTCTAGAAGAGTACTTATTACTTGCTCTCTTGACTTTTTCATTTTATGGTTGTGTTGTAATTAAAAAGAAAAAAATTAAAGATATCTTGCCATGTCTTGCAAGACCTCGTAACCAGCTTGAATTCTTGCTTCAGGAGTATCCCCTCCAGTAATTGCTCGCCCAACAACTAAGATGTCAGATCCATCTTGGATAGCGTTACCTGGAGTCATAACTCTTTTTTGATCTTTTCCAGCTTCAGTTTTAGGTCCTTTAACACCTGGTGTGGTATAAGAAAAGTCTGTCGGTAAATGTTCAGTTATATCTCTGAGATCTGCTGCTGAACAAACAATACCATCAAGACCAGCTTCATTAGCAAGGTTAGCTAAGTGTAAAACTTGCTGTTGAATAACTCCATTAAGATCATAATGAGTTAGGACCCTTTCAAATTCATCTTGAAGCTCTTCATCATCCTTATCCATACTTAGATATTTTCCGAAATCGACTTTTGATAATTCTGGGTTCAATGGTTGAAATGTTCTTAAATAACTAGCTTCATCAAAACTTGTTAAAACTGTTACTCCAATAACTTTTGGCATATCTACTCCAGCCAGGTCTGCACCTTTTTTAGCTCCTTCCATTGCAGCTTTCATCATGTCAACACCACCAGAAGCATGGACGTTAAACATGTAAACACCTAACTCTGCTGCCGCTGCGGCTGCATCTTCAACTGTATTAGGAATATCATAATATTTCAAATCTAAAAATATGTTAGCATCCTCACTATGAACCATTTCGATTATATCATGTCCAAATCTAGTAAAAGAACCTTTACCAATTTTGTATAAACCAACTACTGGGCTCAGTTCGTGAACTCTATTATATGCAGCTTCCATAGTTGGCAATTTATCTAATGGTAAACATACTCTACTTCTAGCTTCTTGTTCTTGTGATGTGAGTTTCATTTTCTATCTACCTCCAAATAGATCTTCAAAATTCATTCCATACGCTTCATGAACCTCTCGTTCTAACTCAGCACCTCTACCAGATTCTCTTAAGACAGTATCGTATTCTTGTAAGAAATTACTAGCTTTCTTTAAACCATTTCCATCAGGATCAAAATAACTTACAAATTCTAATGCACCATGCTCTGTTAAATAATTTCGGCACCACGCATCTGGATCTTCTTTGTATGCTAACCCGCGTTCTGAGAATTTTGAATGGTCTCTAATGAAATCTTGATCAATTGCAACTAAATAATGTGGTATTACGTCAGCTAGTGCTAAAGCTTCTTCACCACCTTCTTGTCTAGTTACAACATTGAACATATCAGTAATTGTTGCTCCTCTGTTTCTTAACATTGGAATCCAACCAGTTGGCGGATCTTTTCTAGGATCGTAAGCACTGGAACCAGTTGTCATTAAATCTGCAATATGAACAACATGATAATCAGACAAGTCTGGCTCTTCTATCAAACCACCATCACGAGTAACCAATTCTGTTTTTCCATCTTTAAATAAGGTTATGAGATCATATTCAAGCATCATAGCAACAGGTCCTGAAAATACCCAGTCTCTAGTTTGACCACCAGAAATGGCAAAATTAGGTTTTGTTTTTGTTGATCTTAGCGAATCAACTCTTTCAGCAAGAGTTTCAATAACTCTCAGGAACTTTGGATCTTGTAATCCATCAATATGATCTTCTCTGATACTGTCAACAATTTTGTCCATTAGTACGTATGGTGTTTCTTTCATTCCATCAATTTTAAGAAGTTTTGGCGTTACTAAACTTAATTTCTCAGTATTTGAATAATGAATTCCGATTTTTCCAGAAGCTAATAAAACTGGATTTTCTTTATCTTGGTATGCACTTCTTTCTTCTAAAAGGTCCGATGTGTGTGGATCATTTCCCATAATTAATACTCACCCCGAATATAAGTAATATACTTATAATTTAAATGCATTCTTCTTTTGGAACATAAAGATTATAAACAACAATATTTTTATAATAGATTCTTTTAACAAGAAATAATAATTTTAACTAAAACAGATAGATGAATAAATTAATAATAAACAAAATAGGTGATAAAAGCAAATGGCAAACAATAATATTCTAATTAACCAATCAGTAGCTATCCTGTGCGATGGTAATAATATTGAACGTAGTATACACGAAAATTCTGGTAATGTAAGTGCAATGGTAAATTTTGACACTTTAATTCCAAAATTGTTGAATAATAGAGGACTTAACAGACTAATTTATTTCCGAGAAGGAAAAAACATTTCTTCTAAACTGGCAGAACGTTTACATGATAAATATTATGGTACAGTTGTTCCATGTCACAAATCTGCTGACATTCCATTATCGATTAAAGCTACTCAATTATCGTCCAAAGTTGATACAATTATTATCATGTCAGGAGATTCAGATTATATTGATCTGGTTAAACATTTGAAATCTGAAGGTGTCCGAGTAGAAATTGCAGCTGTTAAAGAGACTACTGCCAGAATGTTAGTTGAAGAAGTTGACCATTTTCATCAGATTACTCGAGCTGACTGGTTTATTTACAATTCGCCAAAAGGTAATCATAGAAGAATGCCAATGAGGAAAAATGTTCCTGCTTCAGTAAAAGCTCCTGTTAAAGGTGTAGCGCCAGTGAACAAAGGGCCTGTTGCTAAAGCACCTGCATCTGCTAAACCAATTATTCCTAACAATAAAGCTAGGGTAGAACCTGAAAATAAAATAGTTTTACCAAATGGAGCAGTGATGCCTAAAGCTCCTGTTAAACCTAAAATTACTGTAAGTAAAGGTAAAGCTAAAACAACTAAACCGAAAGTAACTAAATCTAAAAAAGTTACTAAAAAGAAAACACCCAAAGCTAAGACAAAATGAGGTTTAACAAATTAATTATTTTTCTTATTTTAATAATTTCAATTTTCTTAATTACGTCTTGTTCAGTAGATTATGAAATCTGCGATTATAACGAAGATGGTATTGTTGACGAGATTGAAGAGCGAGTTTGTAATGGTATGAGGGACAATGATAGCCAAGATATTGCTCAAGCAGGTGAGAATTTTATAACTTACGTTAACTCTCCAGAAAATGGCGATATTGCTATGTTGATTAGCGTACCAGAAAATGCTCGATACGATAACGAAGCACCGATAGTTGTTGTAGCGTCAACTTGGTTCGTAGAAAAGTACACTCCAGAATATACTAACTTTCATTTGAAACATGATCCAACTGAAACCGGTACAATATTTGTAACATACTTATGGCCAGGTAAAAGTGACCGAGTTACTGGAGTTAGTAGTGAAGGTACTTATGACTATGGCGGACCTGACAGTTTAGCAGCGTTACGTGACGTTATCTTATTCTCTGCTGGCGAAAAAGCTAACAATGATGGACTTTATATTGACGAAATGATGGATGTTGTACCATTAACTGATAATGTTGGCTTGTACGCATCGTCACATGCTGGCATAGTAGCAACCAATGTTTTGGCATATTATGGTCCAGAACTTTCTGGCCATGTTCAATACTTTATCGGTCGAGAAAATCCTACACGTGACGAAATGTATCCATTAGAGTTGGGCCATTTTGACAGTAATCGTAATCCTGTTTACAATCCATTTTATCATCCAGAAAATTATGATTCAATAGAAATTGATATTGACTATTCTACACTTGGCTGGTTAGTTGATAATAATCATCCAGATGGTGTGCCTTATTATGTTAACGCTAATGGTGACGATTATGTCTGGGATGAAAAAGGGCCTAACATGGATGGTAAACAATACTTTTCACGTGCTTTAACACAAGCGTTACTTGACAATGGCGCTTTAACTGAAGATAGTTGGCCTTCTGACTTGGCTACTCCTGAAGAAACAGCAGAATTCTGGCCATACCGGGTAGTTGTTGAGAACTATGACGAAATTGGTACTTGGCATCCAGATTTGAGAATAAGTTTAGTATTTGCTGAGTTTGACCATGTACAATCTGCACCAGACAAACCGCACATTCATCAAGCATTTGATGGTTTTTATCATACTGCTGAATTGTGGACACGAATGAATGCAGATAATGTTTACTTTTTAGAGATAGATGATAGTGTGGGAAACAATTATTTAGACAATCCTGCTAATAGCGAACCTGGTGATTGGATGGACGCTGAAGATTGGGGTTATTATGGACAGTATGGAACACCACTTTATTCACAGGGCGGTTCGTACGCTGCAATGGCAGAAATGGCTGACCGGGTTAAGTTCGATAATTGGGACGATAACCTGGACGAAGTGTTATGGGTTTATGAATAGGAGTTTGTTTTTTTCCAAAACAATAAATCTTAAATAATATCTTGTTTTTGTTAAGATTATGATAATTGCAAGAACACAAGTTAAAGAGATAGTAAAAGCTACTGGAGTTACTAGCATGTCTGAAGATTTCTTAGATCGGTTAGATGAAAATGTTAAGGAAACTATAGAAAAAGCTTGCCAGCGTGCTAAAGAAAATACTAGAAAAACAGTTATGGGCCGAGATGTTTAAGGTACATACGTTGTGTGAAGTGACTGGTAAAATCTATCAATAGCTGCATGCTCCTTTCCATTTAATGATCTTTCTACTTCACTTAAACAATGGGCACAAACACCATATGCTTTATCTTTGTGAGAACTTCTATCATTTATTAAGTAAGGTGTCCAATCAACGTCAAGATGTCCTTGTTCTTCACATTCTGCTCGGTGTCGCGGTAATGTCTCTTTAAGATGTTGAATAGCAGCATCTGCTAAATTAAATGTTTCAATAGGTACTAGATTTTGATTAGTTACCATTGTTAATTATTTAATTAAAAGAAATTAAAACTTATCTTTTTTCTTTTTCCTAATCTTCGGCGGTGGTGGTAACGGCAGTTCATGGATCATCTCTTCGTTCAACTCTTCAGGATTTAATGGTTGAACTGGAGTATCAGGTACTTCCATTACCGGTTTAGGTTGTTCTCCAGGTTTAGCTGCCACTTTCTTTTCTTCCTCTTGTGCACCGAATAACATACTATGTTTAACTTCTTCATCTCTGTTTGGATCAGGAGCATCTACCATTGTAGCAAACAATTGTGGATTTTTAGTTTTGAACGCTTCCAATTTTTGTTCCAGTGCAGTTAGACTGTCACCAATTTTCTTTAACTTTTCTGGATTACCTTTGTTTAACTTCTGGTTAATTTCAATTTCGTGTTTAAGACTTTTTACCCGATGTAATACCATGATTACACGTTTACTGATAAGTCGGTTATCTTTGTTAGCACTTCTCCGAGCTTTATCAACTTCGTCCATAATGGACAGAATTTCTTTACTTAAATTAATATCAGTTTTAGATTGAGATTTTGCTAATGTGTCCCCTAACAAATGCGATAATTTGCTAACTTTTTCTCGAAGGTCGTCATCCTGTGCATGCTCCAACCTGTTTTTTAGCATTTCTATCTGGCGTTTAAGTGACGATATTTTACTTGATTCGTTAGTTTTAGTATGCAATAACTTCTTTTCCATCTCGAAAACACTTTCTAACTTATTTTCAAGATGAATAATTTCTTTTCTAAGACTTAACTTCGGAACATTTTTCTGAGAAGCCAAATATTTAATTTCGTTAATTTTCTTTTCAATTTCTTTACGAGAAACTTTTTCTTTCATGTTCCGCTGCGCTTTTGCTGCGCTACTTAACAACTTCTTTGACTTTAAGTGACTCATTTTCTACCTAAAACAACCCTTGACGTTTTTTTGGTGCTGCTCCTGGCGGTGGTGGCGGCATTCCTCCACCTATACTAGGAGGTGCTGGCATACCACTTGGCCTTGCACTTGCTGGCGGTGCCATATGATCAGATCCTGAAGACACAAAACTTTGATTAATTGCTGGATGTGCACCTGGCGTAACAACAGTAGGTCTTGGCCCTGGTTTTGACATAAAAGTTTCTAACTTATCAGAAATAGCGATCATCCCTTTAGCAATAGTTTCATTTTGCGTAACTACCGCGTCAATCCTTTCATTAAGTATTTGGATAGATTTGTAAATGTCTTCTTCTTTAGTTTCATCTAAAGCTTGTTTAAAAATTGTGTTAAGTTCATGTACAGAATCTTTCAAAGTTTCGATTTCTAAGATAAGTTCATTAGATTTAGTTTCTGGTTCGTTAAGCTTTTTCTTTAAAGCTTCCACATCGTATTTTAAGTCTTCTAATAACTGATGAGGGAGAAGTTCAAATTCTTGTTCAGCCATATATATTACCTCTTTTATGTTTTTTCTAAATGTTAATAATTTAGTTAAATATAACTTAATTAATGGTATTAAGGACAAATTGTTTATAAATTTTTGGATTTGTTGGGTGTGATATTGGCTAAAAACAATAAGCTTAATATATTCTGGAATTTTACTTGATCTGATGGTTTACGAAATTGTGTTTGCAACTATTACAACAATAGTATTACTTGTAGCAGCGTATACCGACATTAAAACCAGGGAAGTTCCTGACTGGATAAGTTACGCGTTTATCTTTTCAGCGTTAGGTTTACGAATACTATTTTCATTTCAAGAAGGTTGGCAATTCTTAGTATCTGGCTTAGTTGGCTTTCTGATCTTCTTCCTGTTAGCTTTACTGTTTTATTATACTAAACAATGGGGCGGTGCAGACAGTAAACTTTTGATGGGTTTAGGTGCAGTATTAGGTGCAGATTTCATTTTTGCTTTTAGCGATTCTAATGGTTATGGTTTGTTAATGTTCTTTTTACTACTCTTATTTGTTGGAGCAATTTATGGTCTTATCTGGAGCGTTTGTTTAGCTGTGTTGAAATGGAAAGCTTTTGTTAAAGCGTTCAGGTTAAAATTAAAAGAACGTTTTAAAGAACATTTAATTGTACTTTTAATCTCGTTCTTGTTATTGTTTACTTTGTTAATATCTCCAGCATTAGTAATTTTAGCAATATTTCCTTTATTTTCATTTTACCTGTTCATCTTTGTCGGGTCAGTGGAAGATAGCTGTTTTATCAAGAAAATTTTGCCAGGTAAAGTTACTGAAGGTGACTGGTTAGCACAAGATGTTGTTGTTAATGGTAAGACTAAGATGTTTAGTAAAACCATTGAAAGGGAAGATTTGCTAACAATTTGGAAATTGGCAGGTGAAGGTAAAATTAAACGTGTTGTGATCAAAGAAGGGATACCTTTCGTACCGAGCTTGTTATTAGCTTACTTACTATTATTATACTCAGCAGAATTCTTCCCTTGGTTAATGGGAATGTTGTTTTAGGGTTCTAAACATTTGAGAAGTGCAAAAGCATGATGTGGTTCAGGCATTTCATTAAGTGCAATTTGTTTTGCTTCTTTTTTACTAACTTTAACTAACTTAATTTTTTCATAAAAATCTAATTTTTGGTTATTTTCATTAAGTTCTTCAGCTTTGAATAAGAAAATTGGAAATTTTACCCAACCCATATATTCATAATTGTTTAGTAAAGTTAATTTTTCTGTGGTAAGGCCAGTTTCTTGAAGAAGTTCTCTTTCAGCACCTTTCTTTGGGTTTTCGTTAAGATTTAAAGTTCCTGCTGGAACTCTCCATACAGTTTTTTCAAATAAAGGTCTGTATTCTTTTAGTAAATAAACATATTTTTCATCAACAGGAACTATTAATACAACTTTTCTTTTCAATTCAATAAACTCTTTTATTTTTTCTTTACCATTACTCTTAAAGGTTAATTTTCCAACGAGAATATTTCCTTTTTCCCAAATTGTTGTTTTCTGAACTTTTACCATGTCCTTATTAATTATCCTTAATTAATAAACTTTTGCCTTAACTTTTAACTTACATAATTAGAAAGCTTTTTATACTAAAAAGAAATAGTTAGTGTATCAAACTATATTTTAAAAAAGAGGTGAAAGAATGATGTTTAAGAAAAAAGCTTCTTTAAACTTATCAGTACAAGCTATCGTAATCGTAGTTATCGCATTCGTAGTACTTGGTTTAGGGTTAGGTTTCGTAAGAGGCCAGTTCGAACAAATGGAAGCAACTTCTACTTCTGTACAAGAGCAGATTAGTCAACAGATCTTGGATGATTTAAGAACAGGAAATAAAAGGTTAAGTTTTCCTGCTACACAATTAACATTAGAAACAAATGAACTTGACGTACAAGCAATCGGTGTTAAGAATACTGAAGATGCTCAGAAAAGTTTAGAAATTCAATTTTCTGTTATGGGTTATGCAACTGAAGCTAGTGGTGATGAAGAATTTATACCTTTCATTTCTGGTCAAAATACAGATTGGTACACCAAGGATGATGCAGGTAATTCTCAGCAGGTAAATGCTGAATTAATTTGGGATTTTTCAGAGCAAGTATTCGGTCAAGGAGATTCTGAAGTGTTTCCAGTGTCAATAACTGCACCAAGCAAGTCAGGCAATTATTTGTTTAAAATTGTACTTATGGATACAGCTGATGGTCTAGAATTTGACAGCCGAACTTTCTTCATTAAAACAACATAAATGAGGGTCATAGAAAATGGTTAAACGTAAAATGAAAAAAAGGATGACTGAAGATCAAGAGTTCGAAATCATGAAAATGGTCCTAGACAAATTTCTATGGCTAGGTTTTATCGTAATGGGCTGGGGTATGTACGAATCGTTAAGTCAAGCAAGTTTCTTGGCAGGTATCTGGTACATGATCGCAGGAGCAGTATTACTGATAATTTTCATGATGGTTATTGTGAAAGAATACGAAATCTTGAAATAAATTTTTATTATTTTTTTAACTTCTTATTTATTCTGGTTTTGGTATTAGTTTTCTACATAAGCTTGAGAATTCTACTGCATTGTTTGGATAATGAGAGATAAACATGTCTTCCAGGCGAATTAAACCTGCTACTCTACCTTTATCATGACTTATTCGCATTATAAGATCATGATCTGTCATAGTTAACTTTAATACATCTTCATCCAAGAACCTTGCTCTTTCTTCAGGGTTGTTAGGTGGAATTTCTGCCATCATATACGTTGCTTGTAAATAAGAGTTAGTTCTCATAACAGTTCTATATTCCGCAATTTCATCTTCTGACCACATATTATTAAATAGAAATAGTTTCACATAAAAAACTAATTATATAACTACTTACCAAACCTTCTTTCTCTGTTAGAAAAGTCGTTAATACATTCAATAAAATCTTCTTTCTCAAATTCTGGCCACATTTTTTCTATAAACATCCATTCAGAATATACAGATTGCCATGCCAAAAAGTTTGAAGTTCTATGATCACCGCCAGTTCTTATAATTAAGTCCGGTTCAGAGTTTAAGTATAGGTGTTTGGAGAAGAACTCTTCATTAATTTCTTCAACGTTAATTTTACCATTTTTTATCTCTTTCCCAATTTTTTTAACAGCGTCAACAATTTCTGTCCTACCACCATATGCTAACGCCAAATTTATCTTATAATCAGAATAATCTTTAGTTGCTTCTTCTGCCTTTTTCAAAGCTATTTGAACTTTTTCTGGAAATAAATGTGTTTTGCCAATAGTTCTAATCCTAATTTTGTTATTATGTACATCTTCATCAACAGCAGATTCGTTACCTGCTCTTTCAAAAATTTTCATTAAATGATCAAATTCTAGTTTTGGCCGGTTAAAATTTTGCATAGAAAAGCAATATAATGTTAATTCTCTAATATCAAGTTCTTTACACCATTGAAAAATTTTTTTCAGTTTCTCAAAACCCAGTTCGTGCCCTTTCCAAGGTTGCATCATCAACTTTCTAGCAAATCTTCGATTTCCATCAAGGATAATGCCTACATGTTTAGGTGTTTTGACCATATCTTTTGGCGTAAAGGGTTTGTTTAAAAAGTTTGTTAAAAAATGGCAAACAGTTAAACTAATAAACAAGTACTTTTTCTGCTTCGGCATGGAACCTGATGACGATTTTGCAATGCAAACTACTTGTCAACGTTGTGCTGCTGAAGGTGGTGGATGTTGTACTGGTGTTGGTAGCGGTATATTTGTAACTTTGCACGATGTTCTTAGGATAAACAAGGCTCTTGGCATTCCACTGGATGACGTGGCTTGTTTTGAAGCGGTTAGTGAGAAACATTTGCAAGGTATTCGGGAGACAGATGCTTTCTTTTACGAGTATGTTAAAGGTGGCCAGGTTTTACAGTTACGAAGAAATAATGGTACGTGTAAATTCTTGAAAGATGGTGATGGATGTGTGATTTTTAAGCATCGGCCAATCATTTGCCGATTATTTCCATTCAGTTTTGTTGTAGATTCTAATGGTGTTCGGATAGTTATCCCGAAAGAAACTAAACAGAAATGTGAAGAATGTTCAATCTTGTATGATAATTATTATCGTTCTAAAGGTGCTACTTACAAAGCGATGAATACTGATAAGGATAAGTTAATGGTAATTGTTCAACAACATTTACATGATTTGCAGGAGTATGCTAAGTACTTGCCAGACCTTGAGGTGGGGTTAAGTCTTGCTGAGATAGCTGAGAAGTATGGGTATGCTTAGGTAAACATTTAAAAATAAACTTATATTTTTGTAGTTAAGAGCTGGTTCTAGATGTTTTTAGTATATGGGGTAATAATAAAATGGCAGATTTTAGACATATTGATCCAGGATGGTACTTTGTAGTAGATAGCAAAATTGGAATTTACGTTTGTGAGAAACTTGATGGCACTTCACTTCCAAGTGAACTACAAGGAGGAATAGGGTCCGAAAGTTCTATAAGAATACCTAAAGGTGCAAATGGAGAAGATTATTCTAGAGCTGCACATCATTATGGACATTTTAACGCAAAAGTATTAGCTGCAAAGGAAGGTATTGACTTTTGTTACGACTTTTTTTACTCTGGTGAAAATGTAGATGCGTTTGCCGCTAGGGGATTAGATGATGTTATTTCAGAATTAATGGATAAGGATGATTCATTAATAATTATCAAACGCTAATCTTTTTCTTTTAATAACTGAAGCAAAGAGGTTACATTAATCCAACTTTAAGTTCTGCACTTGCTATATCTTTCTTGCAAGATTTTGTTATGTGATTCCAGTCACGTTCCCATGCACTATCAAATTCTAACTTGATCATTACTGCATATTTTTTCTTAAAATGATTAGAACGTAAGTAAGGTGGTCTCCACCCTCCTTTATGAAATGTTAACCAATTTCTTCGTAAGGTTTTTAATTTTCTAGCATTTACAATAACTAATACTGGATCATCTTTAAATTCTGTTGCAAACTGAACTGCCCAAAAAACTGCTTTCTTAACAGTTTTCTCATACCATACTCCGCCCGAGTCAATATGTCCATAATAGTTTTTAGGACGTTCTCTGTTATAATATGCTAATGTTGTACCATGATATAACAATTCTGGATGTTTAATTGCTCTGTTAAATATTGAGCGATCCCACCAATTTAGTAAACCCATGATTGAGTAAACTTTTTTAGGTTTATAAGAATTTCTAAATTTTGGCTGAAGCACAAAGGTGTTAAGAATTAACTGTACGTAAAAAGCAGTTTCATATATCTCATTTCTTCATTTTCTGGATTTAAATCTAATATAACTGAAAAACGTTCAAATTGTAGATCTAATAAAACATCAGCACCTTTTACCTGAATTGATTTTATATCTTTCATTACTATTTGGTAAACTTTTCCTATTTTTTCAGGGCCATCTGGTGCACCTAGTTTCTTAAAGTCATCAATTTCTTCAAACCTAAGTTCAGAACCTTCATAAAAAGGTGCAGTAATTTGAAGTTCATAAGCTCTGAATCTGTCTGGGGCTTTTTCTCCAAAGACTTTTCTTACTTCTTCTTCCAGATTTCCTTTATCTTGTAAAATAGTTCTAGGATGATGTCTTCTTGAACTAAGATTTTTTAATATTGGTTTTGGTCTGATCATTGCCATAATATTAACAAACACATAAATTAATTTAAAAGAATTTAGTAACTGAAGCACAGGGGTGGTCTATATTCTTAGGTAAATTTTAAAAATAAAGTTCTATTTTAGATAGTTAAGAGCTGGTTCTAGGTGTTTTATGTTTTGAAAATGGCATCAATATATGATACAATTAAGGAAGGTTTTAGAGAACATTCTACTAAACATAGGATAGATTTTAAACATCCACAAGTAAAGTTATCAGTAGATAAATTTATGGACAGAAGTAGTAATGATATTGACTTAACTGATGTTTGGTTTAATGTGGTAGCAAAAGAACCAATTACTGAAGATCAAGTTCGTTCTGCAATAGCTTTATTTCATCCTCCTTCAAAATATGATTGTGGAGGATATACACACTATACTGAAATAAGAAGTTTTGAAGATCCTTTATCCTTAGATGAAATTCCTTCTTTTTATGCTAGAATGCAAGAACAATTAAGAGATATCATGGATAAACCACCAAAAACGTCAGTAAGAGATACTATTCTTAATGGTCCAGTAGAAGTTCCTAAACATAAATGGGGTAGTGTATATTGTGCTTTTGAAAATTTTGATCGAGAACATCCTGAATTTGGTAATATTTTGAATAGTGTTGTTCTATACAGAGATGGAATGGCGTTAAGAATTGCTAAAAAAAGTAACTGGGTACACGCCCTTTCACCAACTTTAGCAGAAATTATTGAAAATGTTGATGAGGGGGGTAGTGACAGTTTAGCATTATCAATGTCACGAGTTGTACCTTTTGCACTTGAACAAGATGGTGTTAGGTCTGATAAGGAAGCGTACAAAAGAATGAAAAATTCTCCTAAACCAATAATAATGGCGGATGAGGTTAATACTATCGCAGCTTATGCAAGCGAGATCACTGGTGTTGATATTAGATTATTAGAATATGAAATTGCACCTGTATTCTAAAGATTAACTGGAAGCACAGGGGTGTGGTCTATCTTCTTAGGTAAATTTTAAAAATAAAGTTCTATTTTAGGTAATTAAGAGCTGGTTCTAGATGTTTTTAGTATAATATGAAATCTGATATAAGAGAACAATTAGCTGGAGTAATTCATGAACTAGAAAGTGAAGTAGGATTTCGAAGTTCCTGTGATATAAATTTAAATGATATTTTATCACAAAAACCTGAAGTTAGAAGAGATAAATTAGCAATACTTACACATCCTTTTTTTAATCTTAGAGGAGATTATGAGTCAAGATTGAATGGTTTTATTGAAGATTTTCCTTATCCAATCGTAGTTTTATCTTACGATTTTGAAGGAGATTCTGCTAGAATTGGAACATTATCACCTCATAAAGAACATTTTTATTTAGATTGTGGTTATACTGTCGCTTTTCCTAAAGCAGGATGGGACATAACAGCAAGAATAATAAACAGTTTTTCTGCTGAAGAAATATTAATGGGTGGAGCTAACTTATCTTATGATGAATTTGGATATCCTGCTCAGTGTGTTGGCTTTTCTTACAGGTGCTTAAAGTTAAGAGTACCTAACCTTCGCCTCCATGAAGAAATTTGTAATATTTAAGTTTGGCTGAAGCACAGGGGTGGTCTTAGAACTCTGGAATGTCTAAAGCCCCATGCTCCAGTGATATAATGAGATTCTTACGTAATATATTCTTATTCAATAGAATTCATGTTATAGGTTATTCTAGGTTATATTGAATATATCAATATATTCTCACAATATTCACTATTGTAGGAAGATTTAAATATATTGGGCGCGTATGAATATATTGGGGTGGACATAATTAAACGTAAAATCATCAAACAAGGTCATAATACATTAACAATCACTTTACCTAAACAGTGGTGTGATAAGTATAGTATTGAAGCAGGGCATGAGATTGAACTTTCTGAGCAAGGTGAAATGCTTAACATTATACCTGAAAAGAGTTTAAAGTTGCCTGATATCACTGTTGATGTACAAGGATTAACTCCACTAGTGATTTGGAGATACGTTTCTTCAGTATATCGTGCAGGTTATGACGAGTTTCGAATCTTGTTTGACAATCCTAAAATTAAAGAAAGATATACCGCGTTTTCTTACAATACCTTAGATCTGTTATATTCTAATGAGAATGGGAAAAAGCCTGTTCTTAGCCCAGTTGAAGTTATTCAGTTAATTATTAATCGTTGTATTGGTGTAGAAATAATTGATCAGAAAGAAAACAGTTGTGTTGTCAAACAGTTAGGAGAAACTAGTCATCGTGAGTTTGATAACGCTTTACGTAGAATATTCTTGTTATTATTATCTTTCTCTGAAGAAATTAATGAGTCTATGAAAAAAGGTGAACGTAAGGAAACTTTGAAAAGTGTTCATTTGATTGACACTAACATTGATCGGTTCACTGACTTTTGTTTACGAGTTTTGAACAAGAAAGGGTATAAGGATTTTCGTAAAACTCCTACCATGCATTCAATTCTGTTTATTTTAGAAATGATTGCTGACGAGTTTAAGAAAATATCTATCCATTTAATGGATGCTAAGAAAATTACTAAGAATACTGAAGATTTGTTTAAGGTCCAACACGATCAGTTACGTAATTATTACAATTTGTTTTATGGTTTTACTAAGGAAGGTTGTTTAGCTATGTACGAGCATGACAAGAAAGGGCATACGTTTAACGTTGACTTGTTCAAGGAGCTTAGTAATGATGAGAAGGAAGTGTTACATCATATGAAGAAGATTGGGATATATATTACTAGCTTGATTGAGCTTAGGATAGATTTGGAGTGGTAGTTAGTGCGCAGAATGACACTTGGTTTTCAATTTTATCGCGCAGAATGACATTGGCATATTTTTAGTGTGATGAATTTGGGTTGAATAGTTTAATATAACTAGACCATAATAAAACATATAAAGTATAGATGCATTACTTTTTTATGGCAGATATTAATTATGAAAAAGAGAATCCTCTACTTCAAGAGGTTGGTGCTAGGCTAACAGATATTCTACAAGAAAAAGAACTTACTCATGAACAGTTAGTTGGTGAAACATATAAATTAGTTACAGAATTAGGTGTTTATGAAGGTTCAGAGTGGAAGTTTAGAGTATCTCATCCTTTTTTAGCAGATAAGTTAGTTGATGGTAAACGTGTTCATGGTTTAGTTAATGAATATTTTGTATTAAATGATGGTGAAATGAGTGAAGAAGCAAGAAGTGATATTGAATTATTTGAAAAACTTGAACAAGGTGCACAGGAATATGTTAAGTCACAAATTGAGGGTAAACCCATTGGAACTTATGCTGAAGATGATTTAAGTAATTTGGTCCGAAGTTATCTTTTTGAACAGCCAGAGTTTCAGGAGTTTAATGAGCGTGACATTCTAAAAGGAGCTGAACAGACTGGTAGAATTTCTGGCAGTTTACCTACAAAGTATCGGGACATGCTGAGAATGATTTAGCTTGCTTTTTTTTGGATGATTGTTGTGTCACATTTTTTTAAGTATGGGATTGAGGACAAGAAAAAAACAATATAAACAGCATAAAATTACTGAATTAGAATTAATTTTAAGTATTTTAGGAATTATTTTTATTATAAAAGTTTCAGACATGATTCTAAAATCATTAGAAATAACTGGAATTTACTCAATTATTATAAGTTTTATTGTGCCTGGAGCTTTAGAAATATTTGTAATAATTTTACCATATTTAAAACAAAAAGGAATTTTAAAATAATAAAATTTATTTGTGAAAACTTTTATAAAAACTAGGTCATTATTCTATATTATGCATAATCATAAAAAGAAGAAAACTAGCAAAATTAAAAGTTTTTATTATAAACATATCAAGAAATATTTTCCTAATTCTGTTAAGAAATACATGAAATTCGTTCCCATAATTGGATTAATTATTTTATTCACTTTATCTTATGGAATTAAGGATGATGAATTAAGTATTGGCCAGTTAGCAGATACCCTGACACCCAAAGAAAAATTCTTAAGTTTTATGAGTGAAATTCAAGATTCATTAATAATCCAAGATTGGTTATATGTTATCTTTACTATTGTCCTTTTAATTACTATATGGACCGGCTATAAATATTGGTTAGTTAAATGGAAATACACTAGAAGAAATTCAAGATTATTAGAAAAATTAATTGTTGTTATTATGATAATTATATTTGTCTTTAGGCATATAAGGCCAGATTCATTAGTTGGTCAATATGTTGATTGGGCATTATTCTTAATGTTTTTTTGTTTAGTTATTGCAGGTACCTGGTTCTTAGCAAAGACAATTGATGGAATAGATTTAAGTTCAGACTTGTATTGTTGGGGATTACGTTTATTGGGTTTGATAGTAGTTTTTATTGGATTTGTTTTATTGATGTCAAGTACTTTTGTATTAACATTTACAGATTCAGAATTGATTCTAAATAACATTTATTGGATTGCAAGTATATGTTTAATTTTACTTGGAGCTTTTATGGAATATAGATCATTCAGGAGACACCCAGCAATTCATGTTTGGTGAGATTAAATTACTATTGTTTTAGATGAAATCATTTCAATAGGTAAATTATTTAATATAAAGCTAATTAACTATCATAATGCCATCACTAACTAAATCCAAGTACCTATTAGGCCAGCAATGCTTTAGACTTCTCTGGTTTGCTAACAAAAGACTTTTACCTGAAATATCTCTAGCAGATCAGCACAGATTTGATCAAGGTCATGAGTTTGAAACGTACGTTTACAAACTATTCCCAGATGGAGTTGACTTATCTGAGCTTAAAGGTAAAGAGAATATTGCCAGAACACTAGAATTGGTTAAAAGTAAGAAAACTATCTTTGAAGCTGGTATTGAGTTTGAAGATCTGTACGTTAGGTCAGACATTTTAGAATTTTCTAGTGATGGTTGGAATTTGTACGAAATTAAATCTTCAACAAAAGTCAAACCACAACATATTCCTGACTTAGCATTTCAAAAGTATGTACTTGAAAAAGCTGGTATTGAAGTTAAAAGATGTTTTGTATTACATTTGAACAAAGAATATGTAAAAAATGGTGATATTGTACCTTCAGAATTAGTTTCTAAAGAAGATGTTACTGAAAAAGTTGAACTTGTTGACATTGTTGAAGCTGATATTCAAAGATATTTAGAAATTATGAAGCAGGAAAATGAGCCTGAAATTACAATATCTAAAAATTGTAACAAACCATATGAATGTCCTTTGAAACAACATTGTTGGGGTACGTTACCTACAAATAATGTATTACATCTTACTAATTGGAGACAATATTGGAAGTTCTTCGAAGAAGGTATAATTGACATGAAGGACATTCCTCAAGAGATTGAACTTAAACCTAAAGATGAAGTTATTAGATCAGCAGCTTTGAAATGTAATGTTGCTGTATCTAAAGAAGAAATCAAACATTTTCTAGGAAAATTGAAATTTCCTTTATACCATTTCGATTTTGAAACTTTTGATACTGCTATACCAATATTTGATCAGTCAAGACCATATCAGAAAATTCCTTTCCAATATTCTCTTCATAAACAGCATGAAGATGGTACTGTTGAACATTATGAATATCTTGCTGATGGTACTTGTGATCCTCGGATAGAATTGTTAGAAAGGCTAGAAAATCGTATTGATGGTACTGGTTCTGTTGTCGTTTTCAACAAATCGTTTGAAATCAGTGTGTTTACTAAACTGGCTGAAGATTTTCCTGAATATGTTCCTTTGATTAACAAGGTTTTAGGTCGTATTGTAGATTTGGCTACACCATTCCAAAATTTCTATTATTATTGTCCTACACAGAAAGGATCATATTCATTGAAGAAAGTTTTGCCTGCTGTTACAGGTAAGGATTATTCTCATCTTGAAGTTAACAATGGAGCAGAAGCTTCTGTACAGTATTTTAATACACATATTAAGAAGAAAGGAAGGGATAATGGGGTTTTAAGGAAACATTTATTATCTTATTGTTGTTTAGACACAGAAGGTATGGTCTGGATAGTTGATGAGTTGAGGAGGGTTGTTTGATGAGCCACTGGACAACTATTTTAAGCTTATTTGTTCGAGCACTAGCCACTGGACAAGTACGCGTAAGATTTATATATCTGCTGTTATATTAATAGAGTATAAAAAGAGTGGTACAAAAGATGGTGAAAGATAGTAAACCAACAGTAGTAAGTCTATTTGCAGGTTGTGGTGGATTAGATTTAGGATTTATAAATGCTGGTTACAAAGTAATTTGGGCGAATGACTTTTTCCCAGATGCAGTTAAAACTTACAAAAAGAATATTGGTAATCACATTGTTTTAGGAGATATAACTAAAATTTCCAGTTCCGAAATTCCAGATAATTTTGATATATTATTAGGGGGATTTCCTTGTCAAGGCTTCTCTATTGCAAATAAAAATCGAAGTATGGAAGATGAACGAAATTTTTTATATAGAGAAATGCTAAGAATTGTTAAAGATAAAAAACCTTCTTTCTTTTTAGCAGAAAATGTTAAAGGTTTGTTATCTATGCATAATGGTAAAATTGTTGAAATGATTGTGAAAGACTTTAAAAAATTAGGATACAATGTTGATTATAAAATTGTTAATTCTGCAGATTATGGAGTTCCCCAACGAAGAGAAAGAATTTTGATTATGGGAAATAGATTGGGTGTAAAAAATGAATTTCCAAAACCAACTCATAAAAGTAGTATCAAAACATATCGAGAAATACCCTTCAAAAATAAGTTAAAACCTTATGTAACAGTTAAAGAGGCAACTAAACATTTAGCTGACTTATGGATTAGTTATAATCCAATAATTAAGGATGGAAGAAAAGTATATAATCATATTGCACGAACTAATGTTCATGATAAGTTTTGGGGTAGGAAGTATAAAGTTAATCAACATAAAGTTTGTGATTATTTAAAATATTGGAGAAATAAAAAGGGGATTTCAACTAAAAAGGTTGATGAATATTTTGGATATCAGCATACTGCTGGACATTGGTTCAGAAAAGATAATAATTCAGGAAGTATTCCAAATGTTGATGATTGGTGGAAATTAAAAAAATTATTAGGGTTTGATGACAAATTTGATAAACGTGTAACTGAATTAGAACTTAAAGAAATTAAATTTGAACAATCTTTAAGAATTAATAATTGGGATAGGCCATCAGATACTATTACTGCAACTGGTCCTGAAATACACCCTAATAAAAAAAGAAGAATGTCTGTAAGGGAGTGTGCAATCATTCAGTCATTTCCTGATAACTTTAAATTTGAAGGAAGTCTTGGAAATATGTATAAACAAATAGGAAATGCTGTTCCAGTATTATTGGGTGAAAAAATAGCAATAGAAATTAAGAAATTAATTTAATCATTCATTTGATAAAGAACAACTTCTCTCCAAGAATCTATTTCTTTTAATTTTTTTACATCAAATCGAATATGCTCTAAATTATTGCTTTTTTTAGGATAAGACTTTACACCACTTAAAATGGTTTTATGAGTATCAAATAATTGACCATTTGGTATACTAATTATTGAAACATCTTCAACTAAGTTTTTCTTAGACCAAGTAACTCTAAGAAAATAAGTCAAATTTGGAACATTTCCAAAAGTCTTATGTTTTTCATATCTGTGAAGTTTAGGTTTCCAATAATATTTTTTTCCATCTCCTTTTACTACCTCATAGCTATTTTCAAAATCAAATGATGTTTGATTTTGTCTTATGTCAATCCTATTACTTTTTAATCTTGCATCACCATCTGTATTTAGGATTGTTTTTGCATCAATATGGACAATTGCATCACCACATTCATAACAAGAATCAGATGCTCCGGGCATTGAAGCAACACTCCAATCAAGTCTTCTTGCAATCATTGCATTCATTATATTTTCTGCAGCTTGTTCTATGGGATTTTCTTTTTTTGTAGACTCATATTCTGGCATATTTCCTTGACTATTAATTTCATTGATAAATCTACCAATATTATTAGAGATTACATTTGTTATTATAGTTAAGTATTTTTTTTCTAGATTTTCTAGATTATCATTCAATAAATTGGCCATATGATATGATTTATCTGTTCATATAAAAAGTTTACTGATTTGAACTCTTTATTTTTAGTTTTACCAAATTCCTTCCATTTAGATTCATTAAAAAATTTAGGAAGTAGTATTAGAGAAGGTTATGAAGTCCACCACAGAGATGGCAATAAAAACAATAACAGGCCAAACAATCTTTCTGTTATGAAGGAAAGTACCCATAAGAAGATTCATCGTAAAAAGAAATTAATCTGGTGGTAATCAGGTTCAATTATCATATTCTTAAGAGAATTAGGAAAATTAAGTAAAATTATTAGAAAACCAGATAGAACTCTTCTCCACTAACGAAATATTTAAATACTTTGTATGTCTCCTGTATATACAGAGGTATTCAAAATGGAAATACAAAACATTCTCAGAAAAAGAAGAAGGAAGACAAAACATATCACAATAAGAGTAGATTCTGATGTTTCTAGATGGTTAAAAAGAAAAAATTATAGTCCTACAGCAATATTTAATGAAGCTATAAAAGAATTGGGTTATAGAAGAAAAAGAAGGCCGAGGTATTAATATGAATAAACTTCTACTATTAACATTATTTTTTGTATTTTTACCTGTTGTTTTTGCTGAAGACTTAAGTTGCCAGTATACTGAATTTCAAAGTGAAACTGTTGAAGTAGTAAGATTAATACATGAAGATACTAATGAAATTTGGGGTGACCCTTTAGAATTCTCTGATTTTACAAGTGATACTGGTGGAAGAGATTCTGATGGTTGCTTAGCTACATTTAAAGTAACTAATCCAAATGATAAAGAAGCTAATGCAACTATAATATACACTTATAATTGGAGAAAACTAATGGCTGGATCAAGCAAATCTGTTAATAGAGAAATATTACTTGGTCCAAATGAAGCAGAAACAATAAGTTACACAGTTAGTAGGTGTTTTGATTATGCAAATATTGATGAAGAAACTATAACTTATGTTTTGTATGATGAAGGTACAATAACCCCTACAACACGATTAGAAGAAATTAGTGTGGAAGTTTGTCAATCTTGTGAGGGTAATGATTGTAATAATGATGGTGATTCTTGTTCTAAAAGTACTGAATGTGGTGGTGGATTCTGTGTTGAAAGTTATTGTTCTAATGATGATTTCTGTTTTGATAATAATTGCAATTGTAATGAGAATGAAATTCAATGTGATAATAACAAACAATGTGTTACGATAGGAAATGTAGCAATTGATACTGAAACTATGTGTCAAAAGGATGAAGAATGTACAACTGGTTATTTAGATCCAGAAACTATGCTATGTGCTAAATCTCCTAGTCAATTGGAAGAAGAAAATAAAGATTGGAATAAATTCTTAATTTATGCTGTTCTTATTTTCGTTTGTTTAATTATTTTTGGTTTAGCACTTTTTTGGTATCAAAAGCATCGAGATAAAATAGAAGAACAAAAAATAGAAGAGTTGAGACAAAAAACTCTTCAAAAAGAAATGGACCTGACCATAATTAAATTAGAAGCTAAAAATAAGAGATTAGAAAAGATAAAGAAAGATATTAAAGAGATTAATTTTCAAAAACGTAAGAAAAGAGAAGAATTAATAAAATTAAATTTATTAAAGAATAATAGGACAAACTTATTAGGTGATATTAATAATATTGAACAAGAAATTGATCGTAAATGGCATGACCTAAAACCATTTCCAGATAAGCAAGCAAAAAATAGATTAGTTGTTATTAATCCCTATCTTGGTGGTTACAAATGTTTCTACAAAAAAGGAATTGAACTTAAAGATTATCCTTATTCAAGTTTAATTCACAGGTGGGTGTGGAAAAAAAACAATGGAAGATCTCCAAGACCAGGATATCATATTCATCATATTGATGAAGATAAATATAACAATGACCCTAGAAATTTAGAAGAAATTTGGGGAAAGGACCATTACAAAGGACATAGAAATTTAAAATGAAAAATAAAATTTTAGATAGTATTAAAGGAACAACAGGAGTAATAATTATTATATTAATGTTTGAAGCTTTGTTTAGAACAGCTGAAACTACAATATTCTTTGGAATAGACTTTAATTTAGTTAATTGGTTATTGATTCTTCTTGTAGTGGTAATTTGGCTATCTGAATTAAAAGATGTTGAATGGATTAATAGAATGATTAAAAAGATATTTAGGTAACCCAACTAACCCCGCACCAGCTCCAACACTCGAGCAAACTCTTGTGCCTGAATGACTGCGTCTTCTAAAGCGTTATGAGGTAAACCATTAGCACGATAACCTAAATCCCTAACATGAGCATTAATGTCACCCATAACGCCACGATACATAGAATTAATGTCTTCACCACTGTGCCCTAAAGGATTCTTACCTTCAAAAAAGTTAGCAAAGTACCAAGCAGTAAAAAGAAATCAGAAGAGGTTTCCTCCTGATTTTATGTTAATTTTAACTAAAGATGAAATAAATCTTTTGGTATCACAAAATGTGATACCTTCAATAAAATATTTGGGTGGGGCATTTCCATATGCTTTCACAGAGCAAGGTGTTGCTAACATTTCGAGTGTTCTTACTAGTGATAAGGCGATAGAAGTAAATATTCAAATAATGAGGGCTTTTGTTGCAATGAGAAGGTTTATTGCTTCTAATGCTCAAGTTTTTCAAAGATTAGATACTGTTGAAAAGAAACAAATTGAATATGATAAAAAATTTGACAAAATATTCAACGCTATAGAAAGTAAAGATCTGAAACCAGAGAAAGGAATATTCTTTAATGGACAAGTATTTGATGCTTATAGTTTTGTTTCTAACCTTATAAGAACTGCTAAGGGTTCAATAGTTTTGATTGATAATTATGTTGATGATTCAGTATTAACACTTTTTAGCAAACGAAATAAGGGTGTTAATGTAACTATTTTTACTAAAGAAATTTCTAAACAGTTAAGGTTGGACCTTAAGAAGTATAACTCTCAATATCCTTTTGTTAAAATTAAAGAGTTTAAGAAGTCCCATGATAGATTTATCATCATTGATAATGAAGAAGTTTACCATTTTGGAGCTTCATTAAAGGATTTAGGAAAGAAATGGTTCGCATTCTCTAAGTTTGATAAGGAAGCACTAGATATTTTAAGTAAGTTAAACTCTTAACTACTCATACCATCTATCTAAATGTTTATCATGAATTTGAATCCTGCTACTATCATCTTCTTTGTAAACTGAAACAGTATTACCTATAGAATCTGATAAAACTATACCTTTATACTCTTGCTCAACAATTCTGTCACCAATTTTAATATTTAATGTTGTAGAATAGCCTTTAAAGATTTCTCTTGGTTTACCCCTTCCACCTTTTTTAATATGCGCATGACTTTCAAAAATCTCTGGACCCATTCTAGCAATAGCTTCTAACCGGCCTTCTCTTAACAATTCCTTTTTTGCTTCTGCCATTTTAATCTAACTAACAACAACCATCTTTTAAAGATTTGTAGGCTCAAGTAGTAATAAAATTAACTGACTTAAATTTTACCCTCTACATTTAAGAAATATAATTGTAGTGGGTAAGTTAAATGTTGAAGTTATTCCAATATGTTTCTATAAATTCCTTGCCCAAATATTTCAAAGATCTCTTAAAATATTTAGCATCAATTATATTTAGGTCGGATTTGTCTGCCTCAGATAATGTACGTAAATATTCAGACCTATTTTTTTTCTTAACTATCAATGGTGGATAATCATTTACATTTAAAATGTAATTCATTACCATCCGACCAGTTCTACCATTTCCATCAGCAAATGGATGGATTTTTTCAAACTTTTGATGAAATAAAGCAGCTAGAACTAAAGGATGTAACTTTTTCTTATATTTATTGTACCATTTGAATAATAAATTCATATCAGTTTTGATATATTTAATAGGAGATGCTTCAAATCGTGATTTGAACACCTTAATATCATGTGTTCTATATCCTAATCTTTCATCTATGTTAGCCATTAACATGTCATGAATTTTAATTACTAATTCTTGATCAAATTTTGGTTTTTCTTCTAATAAGTAAAAGAAAACTTTCTGAGTATTCTGTAAATCAAATATTTCACGAGGAAATTTTTCTTTTGGAGTTAAATTATCCCTTAATAGTTTATTAGCTTCTTCTAGTGTAATTGTATTCCCTTCAATAGAAGTGGTATTAAATGCAAAATCTACTAAAAAATTTTTGTAAGTATTTTCTTTAGTTTTACTATCAATTTTTTGAAAATTCTCATTAAAATGTAATTTTATGGCTTCAATCTCTTTTAAAGTTTCATAATTAATATAATCATTTTCTTTTAGTTTACCAACCTTTTCTAAATAGTAGTTTGAATCTATGAAACGTTTAATGTTCTTGTAAGCTTTCCTAATTTCATCTTTATACTTTACTGGAAGTTTATCTAATTTGGCATTAATTTGATTAATGTCACTACCTAAATAAGCGATATCTTTAGCGATAACTCTATCTTCAACTCTTTTAGAAATTCGTAAATAGTAATAGGGTTTGTTTCCTATTGTTTTTTTGTAAATATATGCCATGCTAAGGTAAAATACTAGTTACTATATAAATCTTACCCTCTACATTTAAGAAATGTGATTGTAGTGGGTAAGTATGTCTACCTATGCCATTTTACTCTCAAGTATATTAGTACCAAAATTTTATAAATCCCCATGCCTATCACAACACCATGGACGTAATTGAAGCAATAAGGACTAGGACAAGTGTAAGGAAGTATCAAGATAAAGAAGTTCCAGAAGACATGTTAATGGAACTTATCGAAGCTGCAAGGTTAGCTCCTTCAGGAAATAATGCTCAACCTTGTAAGTTTAAAGTAATTTCAGATTCTAAAGAAAAAGAAATGTTAAAAGATAACAAAATGTTCAAACAAGCTTTTGTTTACACTGCATCTGCTATTATTCTTTGCTGTGCAGATCCTAACAAATATCCTGCTGGCGAATTTGATGAAAAACTTGACGATCCTAATCAAATGAGAGCTATCAGAGATTTAGGTATTGCATCACAAAATCTTGTTTTAAGAGCAACAGAATTAGGGTTAGGTACTTGTTATGTTGGTTGGATGGATAAACCTAAGATAAAAGAGATTTACAAAATACCAGAAGATTATATTGTTCCATACGTTATTACTGTAGGCTATTCAGCAGAAAAACCTACAGAACATAAAAAGAAAGATGTTAGTGAGATTATTCTGTGATATGAAGCTACATAATAAAACCAGATAAAGCTTAATAATCCTCTATTGAGAGTATTTCTAAAAAAAAGTAGAAAGATTTATAAATAACTCCCGCCTAGTAGTAACATGTCTCAATTAATAGTTGTATCTGGACCATCTGGAGTTGGAAAGAATACATTAGTAGATGCAGTAATATCAAATTATCCAAGTATAGAATATTTCAAAAAAGTTGCGACAAGAGATAGAAGACCAGATGATAGGGATACAGAAATTGATTTTTTAAGTCTTGGTGAATATCAAGAACTTCGTTCTCGTCATGGGGTTGCTTTACCTTATAGATTGAGAGATAATGATTATGGTCTTCCAGTTACTTCATTTGCAGAATTGAAAACTGGACCAAAAGTTGCTTGTCTTGGAGATTTTCAATTAGTAAAATCTCTTCAAGAAGCGTTTGATACAACTACTGTTTATGTCACAGCTCCAATTGATGTAATTGGGGAAAGATTAGAAGGAAGAGAAGATACGCCTGAACAAAGAGCGAAAAGTATTGAGGCAGGTCCAAAACATCTTAGTGATTATGAAAGGTTTAAAGAACTATTTGATTATGAAATTACAAATGGAGATGATCTTCAAGCTGCACAAGAACAATTAATCGAAATAATTAGGGAAGAAGTTTTGCCTCATAGGAGGATGTATAATTTTCTTCTACCATCTAGAAATAAGTTATTTGGAGAAGCTCAAATAGAATTAGATGAAGAAGGTGGATTTTACACCTCTTTACCTACTTTTTCTGAGATGAAAGAAACATTAGAAAGTGAAATTCCAGCATTTTATTTTGGTAGTGGTCTTCAACCAATTGCCCATATGTTTATGCATGGGCCAGTAACAATTGCATTTTATACTTCAAAAGACAGGGAAAGAGAAAATGTTGCAAATGGTTCATTTGAATTACAAGGACCTAAAAAGAAGCTTGCTGAAACTGGAGCTTTACTTGAAAGACTGTTTCCAGAATTAAAAAAATATGAGCATAGGCAAGTAAGAATGTCAAGACGTTGAGTTTCTCCAGACTAACAAAACATATAAACTAAAAAGTATTACCTAATTCTATGTATCCAGTAGAAAGAGAACATGACATTTCTGAACTTTATGCATTTATAGGAACGCCAAGATTAGATTGTGCTTCAGGAGCATGTTGTCAAGATCTGGAAGGTACTGTTGAAAGTACGCCAGTAACTCAACCAGTAGACCCAGATGAAGGTTATGTTATTTGTATGTTGCGTAGAGATGTTAATACTGGTAGGTACACTTTCGTAGATGCACCTGCTAAGAAAGAAGGTGAAGAAAATGGCAGATTATGAACCACAACAAGAACAAGTTCTAGAAGAATATCATGTTAGATACAGACCAGAAGGTACTGACATGAATCCAGTAGTACCTGAAGTTGTTTCTGATGGAGTAAAGTTAGAAAGACTCAAAAAAGGAACTACTGCTGGAATTAGACATGGCTTGGCAACAGCTAGCATTGACGATTTAATGCAGCCAAGAATAAGAAGATTTTCTTTACTTGAGTAAACCTTACCCCAGCTCACCCAACACAAACATTGCAAGCTAAATCGAACTCGCAGGATGGGCAGGTATAATTATCTTCAAATTCTTCTGGAAAGTCAGGGTCGCCCATACACAATTCTTTATCTGAACAGGCTCTTGACGCTTTTGTTTCAATGATTAATTGACTGATACGTTTAACTGTGTCAAGGAACGAAGAATAAATTAAAGTTCTGTCAGTAAGATTGTCAACGTTACCTAACATACTCTTTGCAGCGATACAAGCAGGTTCAGAATAAGTAATTTCTCCATCTGTTCGGATAAGCAAACTTTCAAGTTTTATCTTAGACTTTGAAACTAACGTTGACATTGATGGACAGACACAACCTTCATCTACAGTACCTTTAGCTGGAATAATTTTTACAGTTCCATTACGTTCTGGTATGATACCAGTAATACCTAAAGAAGTTATCTCATAAGTAAAAGAACCTTCTTTAATTTGGTAAGTAAATTCAAAACTTTCAGATTGAGTGAATGGTAAAAAATGATGAGGTAATTCTGCAGACACTTGTTCAAAATATGATAGTACTGGCACTTGCTGTCCTTCTACTTCAATCATATAAGTTGAAGTGTCTATACCAATAGAAGCAAGAATATTTTTTTGCACTTCTACAAACCTGATAGGATTGTTTCCTAAAGTTATTGTACTGTGTAAAGTAGGACTGTTTAACCTTGCTCTTGCCAAGACAAGATCTCCATTACCTTCTTTTACTGCTTGTTCCAGACACTTTTTTCTCATTCCTGCTGAATCTTTAAAATATTGTAACAGATGTAAGAAAACAGTTTCGTTGCTTCCAGAATGGTAACTCAGTTCAAGGTCAATTTCTCCTTGAGCGTGCAAATCTTTTACTAATTGTAAGTTATCTTGATACTCAAAAGGAACTTTACCAGAAGTAATGATGCCTGGCACATAACCTTGCTCCTGGACATATTCTATTACTTCTTGTAGTTGAGGGTGAAGTAATGGTTCTCCACCCAAAAGTGTAACAGAATTGGCATTAGTGTACTCTTTTACCCAACCAATTCTTTGTTTTACAACTTCGATTGGTACGTGTAACCCTTCTGGACTTACAGATGACGTTTTGTAACAGTAATTGTTACAACTATTGTAACAACGATCAGTAATTTCTAGAAGAGCAGACCTGTCTTCAATTTGAATAAAACTCATTATAGAAAAAAATGTTAGAACTGGATTTATAAGAATTGTTATGGGGGAGTAAAGGTTTAGTTGAGAAAAGTTTATATCTAATTAATTATTACTTCTAATTATGGAAGCAATAACTATTGAATGTTTATTATTCCCTTCAGTAGAAAAAGATGGAAAATATTTAGCTTATTCTTCGTATGGTGTTACAGGACAAGGTGGTCCTGACTTCGGTTCTATGGAAGAATTAGAAAGGGAACTTCCTAAAGAAGCAAACATTGAAGATTATGAACATTTTGTTTATCCTAGAGATCCTGTAAGAAGTGCAATGATGTCTGTTGAAAGTTGTGTTGTTAATTATCTTTCAACTTTTGCAGAATCTGGGGAAGATTTGCCTAAACCAGATAGAAACATAATAGATTTAATGAAAAAACATTGTTATTCATTATTAGAACATGAAGGTCTTAGCGAATATTTAAAATATGCTCCAGTATCTATTCGAACTACTAAACATAGAACTACAGTTAGAGAACCTCAGCATGGTCTTCCAGAACTAAGATTTGAATATCATATTCTTGAAAAATCCAGGTTAGGCAAATTGATTGACATTTCTTTGGCAGTAAAAGATAAAGTAAGCAGTTATAGAAGAGAAGCTGCTTAGTTAAATTATGCTTCTTTATGATATAAATTCTTTTAAATTTTTAGAATTTCTAAAATTTTATGGAAAATTATGAAAGGACTGTTACTTTATCAGCAAGAAAAACACTTTTTCCAGACGAGTTAGAATATTTTGCTAGAGTATCTCCACCAATTGAACTAGAATCTTCGTCTGTTGATGAAATTGTTAATGCATCTCCATTTAAAACAATGTTTGAACTGATGAGGTTAATTGAAGATGGGGAAGAGTTTGAAAGATCTCAAGATCCTGAATATGATGGGGACGTTAACCCTATGAATGATCAGAGAAAAATTGATTTAGAAGTTCAAATTGACGCTACTTATGTTGGTAATGATAATCAATTACCTGTTTTAATAGAATATTTGTTAACTTTATACGTAAATGCTAATCGAGAAAAAGAAGATGTTAGAAGATCAATAGATTTTATTGACAATTCTGGTGGGGTTACTTACCTTCTTTAAATTTGATAAGAAAAACTTTATAATATTCTTACATTATCAACTTAAAATAGGTGAATTCTAGATGTTGTTGGAGATGAGAAATGAGTCAAACAAAAGATTTAGAAACAGTAATCCCTGAAGGAGAATTATGGGCTTTTCCTAGCGAATTAACTTCTCTTGAAAGAGCTTTAGACATTGGTGAACAATATCAAGCTTACAAATGGTGGGAAGTGCTTCAACAGGAAGATCAAGGTCCAATTGCAAATTTTCTCAGTTTAATGAAAAGTTTTATGGATGAACAAACTGAAGAGTTTATTATTTATGGGATTGAAGATCCACTTTATGCTGCACTTCTAGCTATAGGTAGTACTGCTCGGCATGAAGAATCTTATAATGACGTTGATTTCCTTTTTATCACCAATATGATTTATCGTGACATGGATCGTTTCGATCCTCATGGAGAATTAGTTTGGGATTTTGATTATAGTATTGATCCAACAATACCAGAAGCGTACGAAGGAAGAATGCCTAAACATAAACCTAGAAGTTTAATCACGTTAATTCCAAGAGAAACTGATGGGAAGAAAATTCATTTGACTTTACAACCAGAAGTTAGAAGTGTTGAAGATTGGTTGGAAGTTGATGACAAAGCTAATATACTTCTTTATCGAACAGATCACGAGAGAGGTTTAGTAAGGAGATGAGACCAGGAACGCAAAGGCTAAGGGAAATTGAATCAAAAGTAGATGATCTAGCTGCAAGGATAAACGAGTTTCCTGCACAGTTTAATGTTACTATGGATGATTTTTCTGGTCATCATTATCCACATATGGCTAGACATATTGCCCAGCTTTATGCTGATTATCTTGATGATTCTTATCAATCTTTTTCAAAAGGTGATACTGAACAAGAAGAACGAGATTTGGCTAGTGTACAAGAGGCTGAACAGAGATTAGATTTATATTTTGAACTTTTAGAATTGTTTTCTGATTATCGTGAAGCAGAATTTCATACAGAAGATGGATTGTTTCCTGATATCAGGGGTAGTTATGTAAATGGTTCTAGAGATAAATTAAGAGATTCTTTGGTTGAAAAGATTAAACAAGATCAACAAAAGTGCGGAGAACTAAGGGCTGAAATAATAGAACGTGAAGAAAGATATCAACGAGAAGAACCTTCTTTTTTAGGAGATAGTATGTACAGACATATGGGTGGGAATTTAATTGCAAGTTATGGTGATTCAATTAGTTTAGCTTTAGAACTTACTTATTATCCTTCATTAAAGAAAGCAGTAAAATGGTTTGGTATAGCAGAACCATACTCTGGTTTAATAGAAACTTATTTTGAACTTCTTGACAAATTTCCTGAGTATCGGAAAGCAGAGTTAACACAGAAGGATGGTTTCTTCCCAGACTTAAGAGGAGATGAAAATTATGTTAGAGAATCTGAGAAAAGGTTGAGAGTTAATTTCTTAAAATGACACGCGTAATGTTAATGGGGACGTTTGATCCTTTACATGATGGACATCGACATTATTTTGCTACTGCTAGAGAAAGTGGTGACGAACTGTACGTTGGAGTTATGCCAGACCACTTTGTAAGAAATTTTAAAGATCGTGAACCTATGTATGATCAACAAACACGTTTAGAAGCAGTTTTACAAAACGAATCTGTTGATCACGCTTTTATTGTGTCTGAAAATGAAGAACGAAAAGTTGCAGAAATCATTGCTTTAAAACCTGACATTTATTATTTTGGTGCAGCAACTTATGATAATGAATGGAACAGTAACTTTCAACGAATTCTTAGAAAACATTTACCTAATATTGAGTTTAAGGTAACTACTGAACTTGACAGAGAAAGGTTAAGTTCTACAAAGATTAGAGAAGAGATGGGTGAATAAATTCATTCAAACCCAAGAACTTCTTTGTCAAACACCTTTGCGTAATAAGCTATCTCACGAGGAATCCCAGTAACAGTATGTTTTAATTGATATCTTATATCTTCTCTAAAACTTCTTTTAAGTATAGTGTCTTCACCAGGCCTATCATTAATTAAAACAATGGTATTGTCACTATTTCTTCTACCTTCATTAGGATTTTCAGAATAGATGTGAGTGAATTTATGTGTGTCACTAAGTAATTCTTGGGAAATATCTTCTAAACTTCCAGTATGAAGTTTGTGATGTTCGTCAGTGTAAGCGTCTCTTAACCTTTTACCTAAAACATCTAACCTTTCAAAGTAACATCCAATATTTTCTGGAATACCTAAAAATCCTGTTTGAGTACCTCTATTTCCACTACTGGTAGCTTCAACAAGTGCTGTTAAGTAAGAAAGTGCGTCTGGCAAATGTTTTAATGTTACATCTACAGAAATTGTTCTTAATCCATTAAGAGCTCGACTATCTTTAATAGAAGGATCTTCAACATTGTCTAATGCTAAGTGAACCAGATAAACGCCTCCTGCTTGTGTAACTCTTGCAAGAGTAGTTGTAAGTCCATCAAATCGGTAAAAATCTGTGTCTTGACGAAATGCGTCCATTCTTTCAAGATATTCGTTAACTACTGCAGAAACTGGTCCATTAAATTCATTTGCCATAATTTCATCAACTCAGACTTGTATAAAAGCAATTAGGTTTTGGAAAGTATATGATTAGTAAATTATCTTCTCGTGCATATAAGTATTTATTAATTATATTCTAACTTTAAGCTAAAATTAAGATATATTGGGGGTTTATAATATGTTTAATTCAAGAAGTTTAATGTTAAGTTTAGCAACTGGTTGGCTAGCTGTAGCTGGTTGTGACAGTACAGTTGAAGAAGAGTCTTTAGATATTGCACTAGAAGAAGTTGTTAGTGAAGACATTCCAAGTCCTAATTCTGTTCCAGATAATGTAACTGTTGCAAAAGGGGTAGTTGGGGTAAGTAATATCGCAGTTACTGGTGGATCAATGGAAGTCACAAGTACTGCTAATATTAAAGAATATTGTGTTTTAGCAACTGATGATGCACCTGTAGATGGACCAGAATTAGCTGACGTTTTGTTTAATAATTCTAGATTTTCTCGAGCACCATATCAAAGATATTCTGCTGCAACAAGAGTTCCAACAAACGAATTTAAAATAGGACATATTCCTGATGATTCTGTTACAAACGACTACACTTCAGAATTTAAAGGACACATTAGAAGGGTTTGTGAAGAAAATGAAGAATCATTTCTTGATGGAAGAGCTAAGTTCATTTTTACTGGTCCAAAATTTTCTGAACAGATGCAAGATGCAACTAGTTATCTTAGGCAAGAAAAAAGTAGGATTAATGGCATTGAATGGAATACTTATGACACAAAGGTAGGTACATTTATGACCGCTGATATAGCAGGAGTAAATTTAGGTGTACTTTACTTTGATGGTTGGATGGTTAATGGTACAAATTGATTTAGATGTTGATGGTCTAGCTGATCATGTTAATAGTTCTCGTTATAACCATGATTCTTGGGCTCAATCTCGTAGTCAAAATTATACAATAGAAGGGAGATTTCCACATCCTGATTATGATAGTGGTATACAACTTCGTGAAACTGACATTTTTACTTATTTTGAAAGGGAAGGAGGTTTAGTTAGAAAAGTTGAATTTGACGATGTTGATGGTGACAATGATCCAGACATAATATTATATCAGGGTAGTTCTTGTACTAAACTTCTTTCTGTTAACGATGGTCAAGGTTTTTTTAACAGAGCTAGGCCATTTGATGAAGCTATTAAAACATCAACAGAAGTAACTAGAAACAAACAATGGGGTTGTTGGTGGGAATATTGTGATTGAGGTAAAAACAAAATGACAGGAAAAAATATTGAATATCTGGTTTGCCCAGAAGGACATGGTGTGCCTTACACACCTCGAAATTTTGCTAAAGATGATTCTGATGGAACTGTTGATGCTTTTGGTGTTCCCATGCATGAGGATGGATTACATTGTTATAGTTGTGACAGACCTTATGGGCTTAGTAAATTAACTGAACCAAGAGTAAAGGGTGAGAAGTAATGGCATTAGAACTCTATAAAACTCTAGATACTACTAATTTAGAAGAGAAACTTAGACAGCCAGGTATAAGTTTAACTGAACATGATGAAGCAATAGCTGCACTTAGCGAAAAAATTTATGAAATGCATAGAAATGATTTAGAAGCTAATTATTTAGGTAAAAGAGCAGCAATCGTCTTTGCTCACCATTGCGAAGATAATCAAGCACGAATTTATGTTACAGATGCAAATATTCCTGTTATCAAATTGGCAGAAATGATACAAGAAGAACATGATGTTGCAATACCTTCCTTAGTGTACGTTGGTAATCCTGACAATGATCCACAGATTGAAGATTTAGTAACACCGCTTGGATGAAAACAATTAAATAATTCAACGAATTAACATTAAAAATGAACACAACTAGCAGGACTATTACTGGAAGTTCAGCAATCATTATAGGCGCTGGCTTAACAATCTTTGGCATATTTGTACCATATGCCTTATTCTATGGAATACCTATAATAATTATAGGATTCTTTATCCTGTTCAACAAAAAGGAAGATGTTATTGAAAAGATTAAGGGGGAACGAAAATGATTGTAACAACCGGAAATGATGTACCAAGAAAAAAAGTTACTGAAGTGTTAGGTGTGGTAAGAGGAAGTACAGTACGTGCCAGAAATATCGGGAGAGACATTGGTGCTGGATTCAAAAACATTATCGGTGGTGAAGTTAAAACTTATACAGAAATGACTAAAAATTCTCGTGACGAAGCGTATAACAGAATGGTTAACGAAGCTATTGACAAGAAAGCTGACGCGATTATTGGAGTTCGGTTCATGACATCTATGGTAATGCAAGGCGCTTCTGAGATGCTAGCGTATGGTACTGCAGTTAAGTTAGGGAAATGAAATGCCATATCATCCAGATAGAGATCAAGAAATAGATGCACTGTACTTAGCTATCGGTATATCAAGAAACGATTATCGTGGCGGTGGACCTTGTGCTCAAGATTTAGAAGATGATAAATCAAGAGTAATGGATTTAGTAGAACCTGTTGCACCTGGCGAGACTTACCTAGCTTTTGACTGGGATCCTGATAAAGGTACATTTAGTTATACACCTGCTGTTAAAAAAGATACTGAATAATATAACTCATATAAGTTAAGATTAAATTGTAACTGTATTCTAAGTATTATATGCCAGATTTATCAGATAATTGTGAAGAATTGTACCAGTTGTTTGGACAACCTGAAGATGGAGATACTGGTTACTATCTTGCTGGACCTGTAAGAAACAGAATACATAAAGATGGTCAAGATACTGGTTATCATTTAGGTGGGTTATTGAACCATTTGTTAATTAATCCGAAAGGAAAAACTGTAGCTTATTATACTGGCGAAATACCACCAAAGTTTAGAACTTGTAAGAGTAATAATGAGACTGGATATTCTGTCCAAGGTAGTGTAGTTAAAAAGGTAGTTTATCATAGCCCTCTAGTCCAACAAAATATATAAACATAACAAATTTTTCTTTTTTATGAGCAATCTAGCGCAAGATGTGATTGAAGCACTTAAAGGAACTTATTATGTTTTTAAAGATGATAATAACGAAATTCAAGGTATCTATAAAATGATTGCTTTTGATCAACAGCAACCTACTATGGCAATTATAAAAGCTACACCAGTTGGAACTCCTGGTAAATCACATACTAGAAAACAATATTTTTTTGATTTGGTAGCTCATGAACGAGCTCCTCAAGAGTTAGTTGATCGGTTAGTTGGAGAAGAATCTTCAGGTAATGCGCCTAGCTGGTATCGACCAAAGGATGATGAAAAGGGTAGTTGACCACATGCTCAAAATATACTAAATTAACCAATTCTTACCATGAAACCATACAACCTAAATGTAGAAGTTATTGAACTAGAAGAAGGTAATCCATTACGAATGTTACCAGAATATTCTGAACTTTTAACTTACGTTCAGAATCTTGTCAGCGGGGAAAGAAATGTTACTGTTAATGGACATTTTGAAGAAGGACATATCAGAAGTAATAAAGAAACTATTGAAGCTAAACTTGTGTTTGACCCTGAATTAATTAGTGAAATTAAAAAAGTCAATAAAATTTTATCTGGAGAAACTGATAATGGTCAAAACGCTTCTCTGGAAATAGTTTATGGTGGTATTGCTGGTGAAGTAGATTATATCACATTGGCTGAAAAAGATGGATTGCGCATGCATCTTGGATTGAAATAAAAACAAGAATGTTTTTATAACATATTACTTTTCTTTTTTATATGCCAATAGATGATCATTGTGATGGTAGTTGTTCTAGCATGTACACGCCAGGTATTAACATTGTTTCTCGGGAAGAAATTGAACGAGATTTAGATGATATGTTAAGAGTTTCTCGTTATGAAGCAGTTATGAAACGTTTTGAAGATAAGTTACCTAAGCTTTATCATGCTGTTAGTAAGTTTTTGCCTGATTATTAGGTGACCACAAAACTAGCTAATTGTAGACAAAAAATTAGAAAGTTTTAAATATGTAGTCACCTATTTAATTAACATGCATATTGAAAAAAGAGAATCTGATGGGAAAATAAAGTATTTTTTAGCACATTCCTATAGAGAAGGGAAGAAAGTTCATAAATTTAGAAAGTATTTAGGTCAAGATCTGAAAAAAAATAAATTAAAAGAAAGAATTAATATCGCTGAAAAACTAATTTTAGAAGAAATTCATAAATATAATGTTATCAAAAATCCTCTTAATGTAAATCTTACCAATGAAGAAATTGTAAAGGTTAAGCAACTAGAAGCTAAGATTCCTTTAAAGATAAAACATCTTTCTAAAAATGATTGGTTACTGTTTTCAGAGTTGTTTACTTACAATACTAATGCAATTGAAGGAAGTAAATTAAATAAAAAAGAAGTTAAGAATCTTTTAGAGGACGATAAGTGGCCAGATAAGTCAAAAGAAGACATAGCTGAAGCTTTTGGCGTTGATGAAGCAATAAGGTTCATTAGAAACACTAAGGAACATATTTCTATTAAATTGATTAAAGATATTCATAAAATTGTTTTCAGAAATTCGAAAGGTTTTGCAGGGAAATTTAGAAAGAAAAGTGAAGAGGTTGTTGTTATGGATAATAAAGGTAATGTTGTTCATGAAGGTGCACCTCAAGCAAGAATTAATTATCTGTTAAAGGAATTAGTAAATTGGTATAATAAGCATAATAACAAGTATCCTGGTTTGATTTTAGCTGCTGTTGTCCATAATCAATTTGAAAATATTCATCCATTTGCTGATGGAAATGGTAGAGTAGGAAGAATATTACTTAACAATATCTTGATTAAACATAATCTTCCACCAATGAATATTGATTTTAAGAATAGAATTGAGTATTACGAATCTATTCGAGCGTACGAAGATCTTCAAGATTTAAAACCAACATTAGATTTATTCTTAAAAGAGTATAATTCTTTGAAGAAACAATTAAGGTGACTACAAAATTAGCTAACTGTAGACAAAAAATAATTTTTTGTTAAAAATGTAGTCACCCAATATCTATAAAGACAACCTTTTTATATCTGATAACTTAACGCTAAACAATGAACAACAGACCAGCAGTAACTATCGGAGCATTAGTGTTCTACAACAACAAACTTCTGTTAGTAAAATCGCCTAAATGGCATGGTAAGTACATTGTACCTTGCGGTCATGTAGAGTTTAAAGAGAATCTAAAAGATGCAGTAAGGAGAGAAGTGTTTGAAGAAACTGCATTGAATGTTAACAACATTAAATTCTTAAAAATTCATGAGCTTATCGGTTCCAAAGAATATCATGATCCTAATAGGCATTTTGTTTGCGTAAATTTTGTCTGTGAAGCTGACAATGATAATGTAATGCTTAACAAGGAAGGTGATAGTCATGTTTGGGTTGAACCAGAGAAAGCTTTAGAGTTCGACTTAGATTCTGTGACAAGAGCAAGTGTGGAGAAGTATTTGTGTGATTTTGCCATTAATAAGTAGTTAAATTTATAAAAACTGGCTATTTTTAATATAAAATGTCAGATAAACCTAAAAGTTACCAGGAAATTCAGAATAAAATTTGGGATAATTTAAAATCTAATGGGCTTCTTACAGAAATCTTATCAAAAAGTGTACATGCTGCTCAAGAATCTGATTATACTAGTATAGAATTATTACCTGAATTAGCACAGTATAAGGTGTATGCTAAAGAAAATTAAAAAAATGAAATACAATAATATATTCTGGTTAGAGGATCATCCTGACGATTTAATTGGTATTGACCAAACAGAGAATGTAAGTTTAACTGAAGTTTTACATAGTACAACTATGGCACATGATTATGTGACTGGAAGAGAGATAGTTTCTGAAGAAGATTTTGATTTATACGTTCTTGATGGCGATTTTCCATATCAAATAGCTGAACAACATATGGAAAAGGTTGCAGAATGTATGGAACTCATGAAAAATGGAAAATTTAAAGATGTTGAGAAGATAAAGGAAATTACTCAAGGGGCAAACAATATGTTTGCAGAATTTTATTTAAATAATAAAGATGATATTAATGGTGACGTTGTAGTATTTTCAAGATCTCAACTGGTACCACACCTTGCTAGTCGGATGGGCTTACCTTGTTATTCTAAACAGAGTTTTAGTGAAGATGTGATTAGAAGGAGAGTAATGACTGCAGAAGGTCGCTCAATGTTTGAAATTCGAATAGCTCTTCCAGAAAGTATAAGTGCTAGAATTCCTTCAGATATTGACCGGTGGGAATGTGGTAATGTTAGAGATTTTGTTGCTAGGTATTTGAAGTAACAAATTATATAAATAATTAATTTTTTTAAATATAAAATGGATGAAATAGTTGATGTTGTGGATGATAACGATAAAGTTATTGGTAAAGAATTAAAATCTAAATGTCATAAAGAAAAAATTCTGCACAGGGGAGCAAATATCTTTGCTTTCAAAGACAATTTTTTCAAAGAAATCTTACTTCAAAAAAGGAGTATGAATAAGATAGCAAATCCTGGCGATTTTTGTACGCCTGGGGGACATCTCGAACAAGGAGAATCCTATTTGGATGGAGCAAAGAGAGAATTCTTTGAAGAAATGCACAATTCAAGTAATGTTAACAAAAATATTCAGTTTGAAGAACTTTTTAAAATTAAGAAATTTACAGATAATGATTACGAATTTATAACTTTATTTAGAGCTATCTCAACTGGTCCATTTGAACTTGATCCTGAAGAAGTTGAAAGTTGTTTCTTTGAAGACATTAATATTACCCTTGAAAAAATAGAAACTAATCCTAAAAATTATACTGGGACAACTGTTCTTTTACTAAAAGAATACAAAAAAAGATTCCTATAAAAACCAAAGCTTTTAAGTATTAGAAAATATTTCTTCTGAGCAATGTTTAACAAAAAAGCGGCGATAGGTTTAGCTATTAATACCATAGTAATAGTAATCATTTCTATAGTGATATTAGGTGCAGGAGTTGCATTAATGCGTAACATGATTGGCGGTGCTGAAGATATCAAAGATCAGTTGGACCGGCAAACTGAAGCTGAACTGGAACGTTTATTAATTGACCAAGGTAAAAAAGTAGCATTACCTTTACACACCGCTACAATAGAAGCTGGCGAAAATCATGTATTTGGGCTTGGGATACTTAATATTGATGAAAGTTATTATTGGAATCAATTTATTATAGATGTAACTGCTTCAAGTTATATTGATAGTGATGGTATTACTGACCCAGCATTTGGTGGGACAGATCCAATGTTATGGGTTTTGTATGATCCTGGACCAGTAACTGTTAATGAGAATGAACATCAAAGTGAAGCAATACAAGTAAATCCTCCTGAAGATACTCCAAAAGGTACATTTATTTTTAATGTAGTTGTAACTTATACTGGTGATCCAGATTTAGCTGCACCTAATGAAGGCCAATACGATAACACTAAGAAGTTCTATGTTACAGTAACATAAAAATTAGTTTTCTAAATAAAATGGACAAGCAGTATCTTCACATCTATCACGACAATAATACTTAATGGATTCTGGATCCTTCCCTGGTAACTTCATTTCTACATGCTGCCTTCCTGAAGCAATATTATAACTAGCATTAGCAATAATTTCAGTATATTGACATCCTTCCCCACGACGATCTCTTGTTGAAGGTACAAATGCGTCACCTTTATGGATAAACAGTTCATACACATCACTTTCTAATCTAGAAACCATTATTCATTACCTTAAATCAACATTTCTTCCAGAATTTTTTTCGGATTCTTAGCACCTACTACTGCATGTGCTAATAATACACCTTTTGCTCCTAACAATAGTGCTTGGCCAACATCTTCTTTAGAATGGATTCCTGCACCACATAACATTTTAGTCTTTTTAGTAACTTCTTTTACTGCTTCAACAACTTTTACAATTAAGTCTGGGTTAGATTCAGTTACAGAAATGTCACCACCAATCAATTCCTGTGGCTCGTATGCGATAAAGTCTGGTTCTAGTTCAGCTATTTTTTTGACACCACGTAATGTAGAAGCACAAACAATAGTTTTCATACGCTTACTTTTACATAATTCAATTGTTTTAACTAATTGATCATAAGGTATTTTCTTTTCAGAATGGTTCAGTAAACAGCCACTAACTCCACTACTTTTCAGTTCGTCAAGAATGATACAGCCTGTATGTGAACCATAAGTGTATGGGCTAACATGCTGAGCAAAAACTTTTAATTTGTTCCTTTTAGCTATTTCTCGGATAGTTAATATAGTGGGTACAATGATAATATCATACTTTGACCGATTAACTTTCCTGATCTCTGAAGCTAGTTTTAAACCACAACTACTTGACGCTTTTTGATATGTTTTAAAATTGATAACAATTAATGGTTTCATATTTCTCTTTTCACCTACCCAATAAACTTATTTCTTAACTTTATACTTAATATCTATGTAATTCTTAGGCTTCCCTTTTTTAAACTTGTTGAGCACTTTAAAGAGATAACTAATAACTAAAAGGATAAGTATTATTGGTAAAAGTAGAATTAAGATGTTGAATACGACTATTAAAACTATAATCACTACAATAATCACAGCTAAAGCAATTAACCATACCTTTAAACCTCGAGCTGTAAAGTGTGCCATATTTATTGTTAAACTTTTCTAATTAATAAAATTTTTCTAAATTTGATGCGCGTTTTTAGATATATTTTTTCTTAATCTTAAGATATGACCCAATCCCAAACATTAATGCAGATAAAAACAAGCTTAACAATACAATTTTAACAGTTATCGAAATAAAAAATTCTATTGGAAATGTCTGGATTAGGAACGATTCAACAGCAAAAGTCCAGTTACCTTGCGGGAAAAATATTTGGTGAAACAAGTTAAAACTGAAATCAAAAAATAACAAAATGTTGAACAGAAAGATTAAAATTACGCTTAAACTACTAATTCCACCATAAAATAACATTTTAGTAGCGTTAAGTTTATCTTTTTGGAAATAAGTTATAGACAATGTAACAATAAGTAGCATGAAATAAAATATCATGTTAATCTTTTGCATCACATCTTTTACGTCAACTAAATGCGATATTTCGTCTGAATTAGCTCCTAAATTGGCTAATTCTATTCCATTACTACTAGAACCATTAGAATTCTCTAAAAAATCCATCACAATTTCTTGCTCAGTGTCCATTGGAGTGATAAACAACACCATTTTATAAGAAATTAGTAAGATAAAGAGAGGGATTACTATGATAAATAAGGTTAGAATAAATATACTCAATTTTTTGTTTCTGGTATGCATTATTGATCTCTTTTGTTTGGATATGAACATATTATGGTATCTATTGGTTTAATTCCACAAAAATAAGGACATATTGAAACATTTTTTAATGCACATTTATGTTTATTAGTCTCTTCAACTTCATTCCAAGGACATTTGTCTTGTTTCCAGACTATCTTTTCCGGTGCTGTAGTTAAATCTATATCCATATTAGCCCCTTTTAACTCATTAATTATTTTTTCCATAATGTTTAAAGTACTTAGAAATTATTTAAATTTATCTAGAATATTTACAAACACAGAAATCTTTATATAATACTACCTGCGAGTACTAAAATATGGCTGATTATAATAAACCAGGTGTTATAACTGCAAGAAAAGATCTTGCAAAATTAGAAGTTCGTGAAGAACCTGAAACTGGTGAGCAAAATCTTGAAGATAGTGTTTCTGATCATGTATTAGATCGAAAACTTAATAGAAAGCTAGCTAAAGATCAATTTAACAATAGTTTTAATTATGGTTTAGTTAGTATGTTACCGATAAAGCCAGGAAATGCTAGAAGAATTATTGAAGATTATGATGTTTCTAATCCTTCAAACTCAAAATTTGGTGAGGTTTGTGGTAAAGCACTTGGTGTTGCTGCTTATTATGGTGTGCCAGTTGGTTTTGCAATTTTGGGATATGTTGCTGCAACAAATTAATTCTTAAAAAAGAAAAAAATTATTTTAAAGCTTCTAAATAATATTCGTTAACTTTCTGCCAATTAATTACGTTAAAAAACGCTTCAATATATTCTGGCCTTTTATTTTGATACTTCAAATAATATGAATGTTCCCAAACATCTAAACAAAGTAATGGTATCTTACCGGAACTTATCGGCGAATTTTGGTTAGCTGTTTTAACAATCTGCAAATCTTTATTTTCTAAATCAAAAATTAGCCAGGCCCATCCAGAACCAAACACTGTGGCAGCAGCTTTAGAAAATTCTTCTTTAAAGTTGTCTAACGAACCCCATTTAGTTTCAATAGCTGAAGCAATTTCGCCTTCAAAAGCAACATCTTTCTTCAAAATGCTCCAGAAAAAGCTATGATGAAAATATCCGCCGCCATGGTTAATCACTGCTTGTTTAATCTCGACAGGTACTTGATTTAAATTAGCTAAAATTTCTTTAACATCTTTATTTTCTAACTCTGTGCCAGTAATTGCTTTCAAAAAGTTGGTAAAATATGTTTGGTGATGTTTATCATGATGTATCATCATGGTTTCCTTATCAAAATAAGGTTCAAGAGCATCATAATCGTAAGGTAATGGTTCAATTGTTTGTGACATTTTTAGTCCCCCTGTTTTGTTAATTTATGATTGTTTAAGATTAAATAAAAAAATAAAAAGTAAAAAAGAAGTAAATCATTTACTTCCTTTTCACAACAAAATAATACACGATTGCAGTTAGGATGTTAAATATTATTGCAAATATTATCCAAACAATCTTTAATCCTGTACTCATTCTTTTTTGGTTTACTAATACATCATAGATTACCCAAATTAGTGCGATCAAAGCAAGTAATCCAATTATTCCGCCAAATACCATTTTATTTTACCTCTCTCAAATTTTTCCGACCAAGTCTAGGCCAGGTTTTAGTGTGTCTTTACCAGGTTCCCAATTAGCGGGACAGACTTCATCACCATGTTCACGTACGAACTGTGCAGCTTTAACTTTTCTTAACAGTTCAGTACTACTTCTTCCAATACTGTTATCATTAATCTCAAACGCTTTCAAAATTCCATCTGGATCAACTATAAAAGTACCACGTAAACTTAACCCTTCTTCAGGAATGTAAGTACCATACGCGCGACAAATACCGCCTGTTGGGTCAGCTAACATTGGAAAATTAATCTTTTTAATCATTTCAGAATTATCTTTCCACGCCTTGTGTACGAAAGTTGTATCTGTACTTACACTAATTATCTCAGTACCTAACTGTTGAAATTCTGGATAACTGTCAGCTAGACTACCTAACTCTGTCGGACAGATAAAAGTAAAGTCTGCTGGGTAGAATACTAATATTACCCATTTACCTTTATAATCTTCAAGATTAATTTTCTTAATTTCGTTATTGTGGAACGCATCAGCAACAAACTTTGGTGCTGGCTTTCCAATTTCTATTTTACTTTGACAACATGTTTCCATAAACATTTTTTCCTCCCATTTAATTTTGTTTTTTTGTTTATTTATTCAATATAATTTGATTGATACATTGTTTTTTTTAGTCCAAATCTGTTTTCAATAAATTTTCTTAACTTTCCTTTTCGGAAATGTTCTTTGGTACTTAGAAAGTACAAGTCATTATCAGGTAATTCATATAACATTTGGTAAGGATTTCTAATCATTTTTGGCCACCCCCATGGACATTTAATTTTTCTTTAAACAGTCATTTTGACAGTTTTTACAACACCCCTTGTATATCACCTCCACTGAAGTTGGTTGAAATTGCTTGCTAACAAGCTTTCTTAGCGCGTACATAGTAATATTCTTTTGAAAGAAGTCAAACACTTTGTTACAATGTTGACAAACACCATGTTGATGATAACTAATATCTGCATCGTAACGATACTCTTTGTTAATTTCAAGTCTGAGAATTTCACCTTCTTTAGCTAACAAGTTCAAATTACGATATACTGTAGCTAAGGTAATCCTTGGCATTTGTTTTATTACATTATTGTAAACAGTTTCTGCTGTTGGATGAATCTTTACAGATTTTAAATAGGTTAAGATAATTGTTCTTTGTTTAGTTTGTCGTCGAGCAATTGCTTCTTTTTCTTGTGGTGTCATTTTGTTTATCTAATTCCTTATTCAAAATCAGGAGATTTTTAATCCCATAAATTTGAAAAACAAATTTCCCTTAATGATAATCATTATCAATAAGAAACTAGCTTTTATTTAAACCTTTCGGTGCAAAGTTCTAGTTTTTTTGGTAAAAATAGAGACTTTTGAAACGATATCTTTTTAGATTAAGCTAACTTTCTAAATTAACATGGTTCAAGAAAGAGTAACTACTGATTCTGAAATAGCATCTTTAGATCACGTATTATTACCTGTCAAAGAAACTATTGAACCTCTTCAAAAAGGAGAGAATATTCTTATTGAAGCAGGAGATCGAATCTCTTTATTGAAATATGAAGGTGCAGAAATAGGTTCATCTGATCCCCTATCTATAAGAGTTAACAGGCATACAAGTGTACTTTGTCTTGGTAATATTTTAATGCCAACTAGTAATGATCCTTACACTCACAGAGATCGTTCAAAAAGAATAACTAAAAATGCTAGAATAGAAATTTTAGGAACTCATAGAATTGATTTTACTTTAGATGAAGAATTTGGAATATATCTTCCATCTGCTGATAGTCATACTGACTTATATTTGACTTTAGCAAATGAGTTTGGTGATGGTAGAGTTGAAAAAGTATTTGATAATATAACAGCTGTTGTAGGTGAATCTGCAATATTAAAAAGATTACAAGAAATAACTCGACCTCAATATTTAGAACAAAATGTTTTACCTTTCTTAGAAAGTCGTATGACTGACCTTGTAATGCCTGGATGTGAAACTAATCAAAATCTTTTAGCAGGGTTAGCTAAATTAGTTAGAAGAAAATCAGATTCAAGAAAGCCTAGATATGCAAGATTTAGTATGTTTGTTGCTCATGATTGGTTGTCTAACGTTGCAAAAGATTTAGAACATGGCGATTTTGTATATGTTGGTAGTAAAGAAGAAGTATATCTTTTAGGTGTAGCAAAGAATGATGCTGGTCATTTGTTTATGCAAGGAACATACACAACAAGTACTAAACCTATGCTTTGGTTTTCAAACAATTATTTAGGTCATATGAGTAGATTTGACATGGAAAGGCCAAAGTTTTTGGGAAGTGGCTATTGTAATGCTGCAGAGTACAGGACCTCAGATCCACCTAGTTTTGATGGAATACCTTTTATTTTTAGTACTATGGGAAGAAGTCAAGATTGTAAAAATGCTATTTTTACTGGCGAACCAGACGTAATTACTGGAGATTTGTCTGAAGCACTTAATCATTTTAGAACTACTGATTTTAGAGAATTTGAAGATGTTGTAGAAGCGTATGCTAATAAAGTTAAGGAACCTACTCCTGGTGCTAAGCCTAATGGTAAGTTCTTTTATTGAGAAATTCTGAAGTTAGCAGAAATATTCTATTATTCTGTAGTACAACAATTAATTTATAATAATTTATGTATTAGTTAAATATAATGGCATTTGGCGAATTAGAAAAGGAAGTATTAAGAGTAGAATTAGAAGAAAAATTACCTGCAGATCAATTTCATTTAGACAATGAAGCTGGAACAGTTAGTTATTATGATTATCATGGAGTTACCTTCCAGGAAGGTGCTGCTGAAATAAGGTTTGCAGACCAATATGTTATTGATACAACTTCAGAAAAAGCTGGCTTTCCAGTGAGAATGACTAAATGGGGCCCTAGCAATAATGGGCGTTTCACACACTATTTTGAGAGAGTTTCTGAAGAAGAATAATATCAATGCGAATGTCCTGGTTCTATTAAAGTAATTGCTACCATGATCGCAATACCAAAAAGTATAGCAATTATGTGAAGAAAAGTATCTTTTAACTTACAATGTTTATGCAATTCTGGAACTAAATTAGATCCAGCAATATAAATAAAGTTACCTGCTGCAAATGGAATTATAAAATGTGTAAACCCAGCAATTTTCCCTGCTAGGATTAATCCGATAATTGCGCCAACTATAGCGGTTATTGCAGAAATAAAATTGTAAAAAAGTGCTTTCATTTTAGACATTCCTGAATATAACAAAATACCAAAATCTGCAAGTTCTTGTGGTACTTCATGGAAAATTACAGAAATTGTAGCTGCAATACCTAGTGGAATGCTGATAACAAAACTACCAGCTATTACCATACCATCTAAGAAATTGTGTACTGCGTCACCAATTAAATTAATTGGAGCTAAATGATATGCATGACTATGTCCAAGATCGTCATGGTTACTTTTACAACTATGATGCCAATGGATTAGTTTTTCTAAGATAAAGAAAACTAGAATTCCTGATAATAAGTAAAACGCTATTTTTAATGAGTATCCATGTTCAAAAGCTTCTGGTAAGAAATGGATAAAAACGCTTCCAAACAAAGTTCCTACTGATATACTTAACAAAATAAGTAACGTTTTTGAAGATATTTTTTTCTTGATTAATAGCGGAAATATAGTTATTACAGAAATTAGTGATACTATAATCACACTTATGATTGTGTATAATATTACTGACATGTTGTAAGGAAAATAGAACTCATTTATATTTGTTATTGTAATGGGTGTTGTTAAAACGTTCAATTAACCACTTTGAAGTAACATTTAGTGAAAAGATTTATAAAAACAGTCTTTTCTAATTGTACATGGAAAAAGATTTAGAGTATCTCTTATATGGATCAACACTATTACTTGGGATTGGATGCTGTAGTTTGGCAATATTACATCGTGGAAATACACATTTTGATCATAATAAGGGAATAACTGTAGCTAAAGGTAATGGCGTTGCTTCAAAAATAATTAAAAAATTTCCAAAATATTCAAGAATAAGCCCGGTTGTTGACCACACATTAGCAGGAATTGGTCTTCCAGCAGTTATTGCAGGAGCGTCAGGATTAATGATTCAAGGTAGTTTAGATATTCTTTCAAATGAAACAAGAAGTTATGATAATTATGACTTAATGAGACCTTACAAAGCAGGAGTATTAATGTATTGGGCAACAGAAGCAGCATGGGAAGGTTTTACATTAATTAAAAGGAAAATGCAAGTTGGAGCTAATGAATTTATGCAATATGCTACTGACGTTTCAGTCCCATTAATGTTTCTTTATGCAGCTGATAATGTTACAAAAATGATTTGATTTGGAGAAGATTAATTACAAATATAATATCAAATCAAACAATCTCACCCAACTTCTCAATATTCATCTTAGTCTTACCTAACCGAACATTAGCTTCCTCAACCAATTGCTTAACGTACCCAGCGCTAAGCTCGTTAGAAACAATACATTCCATTTTACCAGTATCATTTATCTCAATTAAATTGCTCTTGAACGAAATAAGACAACTTTTCTTGAAACCATTACAATGTAATTTGCTAAGTAACGCTTCAGCTTTCTCTAAACTAACACACTTGACATGTATAATTAGTGGTTCGCAAAGAAAACGTAATTGCACACCATTTTCTAATTTAGACACTATCTCAAAAACATCTTCCCAATTAGCTTTCTGATGCGTTTTAAAGATCCATTTAGAATAACCTTTCTTGATACCTTCCATTAACGTAATGCGTCCAGAACAAGACGAGGTGGTCTTATAACCTTCTTTAGAATTAATCTTGTCTAACAAAGGAATTTATGTCTTCATCATAAAACCCTTGTGGTGACTTGTCTTGTTTATTTTGATTGACTAGGTCCATTTTTATCATTATTATTGTAAATTATTGTAAGTAGAATTAATTATAATAAAATATGTAATAAAAAAATAAAATTGTTTTAAAATTAACTTACATACTTCCTTTAGCTTTCTCGATTAAAGGTACAATTGCTTCTAATTCTTCTTTGCTAAGCCGACCTAACTTAGTGAATGTAAATTCTCCAGAAGCGTTCTTATTTTCACGTGTAATTTGTAATTTTGGTACGCCTTCATTGTACGCCATTACGCTCACATTAATCCTACCCCTTTCAAATTCAGCATTTGCTGTAAACAATTCTTTATCTAAACTTTTATCAAATCCTGGCATTTTAAATTCCCCCTCAATTATAGATTAAAATGTATTTTAATTTCCTATATCACTTATTATATATAAATTTTTTCAAAGTAATTTTTATTTTTACTAAATATATTACACTAATTAGAATGTATAGTTTACTCCACTCTTCTTTACTTTGACTAAAAAACGCAAAAGATTTATATGCTAAATTATGTTTCTTAGCCATAATGAAGGATTTAAAGCTAAGAGATAGGAAAATCTTGAAATTGTTAGACCAAGATGCTAGGCTTAGCAACAGTCAGATAGCTAAAAAGCTTAGAGTTAACAAGAACGTAGTAAATTATAATATTAAAAGATTAGAAGAGCTTGGTGTAATTAAAGGCTATAACGCTATGATAGATTATTCTTCACTAGGTTATATACAATTTGAGGTATATATTGATTTGTATGAAAGAAATGTTGAAATTAACCAACAATTAGTAAAACATTTGTTAGACATGAAACAAATTGGTCTGGTAGTAAAAGTAATTGGTGATTGGGACGTAGTTGTTGGATTTTATGTGAAAACGCCACAAGAGTTTAGAGAAGTATGGCACAAAGTTCTGCAAGAATTTAAGCCACAGATCAAAAAATATCAAATTAATCTTGTAGCAGAAAAAGTTATGTTTCCACGATCTTATTTAGATAACAAGAAAAAGAATACTAATGAACTTGAATGGCACCTTGGTAACCATCATAGTAGGGAATTAGACGAAACTGATATGAAAATCTTACATCTTTTAGCTAAAGATGCTCGTACACCAATTAAAGATATTGCTCTTAAAACTAAAATGAGTAGTATGGCCATTATATATAGGTTAAAACAATTAGTTAAGAAAGAAGTTATTGAAGGATATAGAGTTAATTTAAAGTTCGCTAAGTTAGGCCTTCAACATTTCCATGTTAACATGGATTTAGAGAACCCAAAAGTTGTTAAAAAAATGACAGAATTCTGTAAAGTAAATCCATTCATAATAAAGGTAGACAAAAGTATTGGTGAGTTTGATTTTGAGTTTGATTTAGAAGTAGAAAATTTCGACCAATTTCTACAAGTTATCGACGAGATGAAGACATTATTCCCAGGAGCTATCAGGGACTATAAATATGTTCGATTCTTAGAATATAATAAACGAAATTACTTGCCTTGTTAGCTTTTGTTGGTCTATGTAAAGTATTCTTAATGGCTTAATTTTGTATCTTTAATTACAACAAGCATTTTTAGTTTACTGAATTAGTTGACCTTCTAAATGCCGTCACGTAACTTAACCCTAGGACAAAAGAATGGACTTAAATTTGAAGTGTGGGTAGAACAGTTATTTAACGATTTGAACTATGTGGGAGTTAGAAGAAATATTTTATACCAAAAAGATAAAGGAATTTATCGGCAAGTAGATATTGAATTTAATGATTATAGTGCATTAAATCCCTTAACATACCTTAATTCTTTAGTTATCGTAGAACTAAAATATTCTAGTGGAAGGAAAGTTTCATTAAATTTACGTAATAGTAAGAAAGTTCGCAGAAAAAAGAAAGGACCAAATAAAGGTAAAGGCGGTCAAAGGATAAGAACTATCGATAATATAGTAAATGAAACTGAAGAACGTAGAAAGTTTGTTGGAGCTAGAAGAGCTATCTTAGCAACAAATTATTATTTCTGTGATAATCTTTATCGAGAAGCTGAAAAGTATGGTAGAATTAAATTATATGACTTAGATGACCTCCAGAAACTTGATCAGAAAAGAACAGGAATTTTGTCAAGGCTTCGTAAAAGGAAAAAGGTTGACCAACAGATTAATGGAGTTAGGTTAAGAAAAGATCATTTTTATGTAGTTAGAGAAACGCTTTAAACTCTTTTCATCCGCCACAGACCAACGTCAACATACTTAACTGGCTTTTCGTGGAAAGCAAATGTAGCTTTGATAGGAAATTCGTAACGCCAATGGTGAGTTATTCGATAATTATAATCTCGTGATATTGCTTCGATAAACGCTTTTGTAGAATATTTGTGCATGCTGTAAACTATTGGTGCAACAGAGAAAGCTTTTTCCAGAAATTTCTTGTCTATATGCGCTTCTTTAGTACCAAATGGCGGGTTTTGAATTACAATATCAACTTGTTCATCAAACAAACTTATGTCATGTACAATAAACTCTGCTTCGCCAATATCATAATCTTGTTTTATCATGTTGTAATTGTTAATACACGTTTGCATAATTTCCTGATCAGAATCTACAAAATAAACTTTCTTAGCTCCTAACAAAAGTAATCCAATACCTAATATGCCTGGTCCAGAAGCTGCGTCCAAAAAAGTTTTGCCAACAGCTTCTCTGTTCATTGCCATCCACCATATCCAATCTGCAGCGATATGTGCAGGTGTAGCGTACTGTTCTTTTTGAAAGATAGCTTTTGCGAAACCTTGTAGTTTGCTAAGTTCAACTTCCAATTCTTTCTTTGAGCGAAATGACATTGTAAGGAATAAAATTAATTAGCTTATATATTTTCTTGTACAAGAATGCTTTTATAGTGAAGTTATTATTATTTTTTAACATGACAAAAAGAGGAAAGCATACAACAACAACTGAAGATCCTAATAAGTTAATTGATATTGAAGTTAAATTACCTCATTGGTATAATCAAGGAAGTACTAGCACTTCATTCAGTGATTGGAATATAAGAAAACAATTAAAAGAAATATTTGAACCTGGTTGTACGTACACTTTCTGTAGAACTGTTGTTAATTCTGAAGCTGCTCAGTTGTTAGATAATAATCAAAAAAGGTTAGTAAAGGAAAGATATGATAGTGACAATCTTGATCATTATAATGTTAGATTTAGGTCTGATGGTTTAATGGAAGCGTATTTAGTTGCTTTAGATAAGGTTTGTAAAGAACATACTGTTCCACACATTCGTTTTCCTTTAATTAAACGTGAAGGTCGTCAATTTGGTGGCGAATTTCCTGATCAGGTACATTGGCCAATGATTCATGTTGTAAGGGGAGAAGAAAATTTAGCATTGTTCAAACAATATTTAGGTAATTTTAATAGTGATGAAATTCAAGTTATCATTGCTGAAAGAGAAAGCCCTCAAAATTATAACATGGCCCCAATTAACTTAATTAAAGAAAATAGTGTGAATCCATTATTGTTAGAAGAGCGAGTTTGGACAGTTGGTTCAGATCTGTTAAGAGATGCTGTAGATTTTTTGGTACAAGCTAAATTAGAAAGTAAACATCGAGGACCAACTATTTATGTAGATGACTAAATTACATTTAACACTCTAATTTGCACTTAAAATGTTAATCATTTTGTTGCTAGATCCCTAACAAATTAACAATTTACCGACGACAAGAATTAACTAACATTAAGAAATAATTTTCTATTTAAAAAGTCTTCTAACTATCTGCTAGTGATTGCATGATGCAAAAACGAAAGCTATTTAAAGGTTAAAGAAATCTATTTTGATTGGGGGATTGAGTGTGGTAGATTTTATAATCTAGTTAAAGCTAGGTTATTGCAATCAACAAAATGAACTTTAAATTAAAAAAAGGGTTTGAAGAAGTCCGGTCTAATTTAGAGGAACATCTCAACGCAATTAATGAAAATAGTTCTGAGATTCAAGCGTTGTTTGATTACTTACAAGATTTGGAAGTTAAGATTGATAAGGTTAATGCTAGGTTAGATCAAGTACAGTTAGAACAAGGTGTTGATTGTAAAGAAGAAATTCTACCATTAAACAATTATGAAAAACAAATTTTCTTAACACTTTACACTGACGAACTAGCTTTAACAATTAAAGAAATTGCTGAGAAAGCTAAACTACCTCTTTCTGTTGTTGAAGAAAATGTAGCATCGTTATGTAAGAAAGGTATTCCTTTAGTACGTTCATTCTTTAACAAACAAATGTTTTTACAACTTAACCCTGACTTTAAAGAAAGGCAAGCAAAAGAGAATTTGATTAACTTGTCTTTAGAATCGTTTTTCTAAATACCATCTAAAGGATTTTTGACTTTACCAAGCCCCTTCTCAGAAACGTGCGTGTAAATCTCTGTAGTCTGTAAATTAGAATGGCCTAACAATTCTTGGATAGTACGAATGGACGTACCAGCATCGTGTAAATGGGTAGCAAAAGAATGACGTAACTTATGTGGTGTTACTGCTTTGTTGATCATAGCACGTTTGCCAGCTAGACTGACAATCTTTTGAACATTTCGCTCAGAACTACGCTCTCCTTGATAGTTTTCAAACACGTAACCTTTCCTTCTCGCACCAATAAAGTCTTCTAATTCGTAAGCTAACGTTTGTGAGATAAAGAATAATCTATCTTTACCACCTTTACCTGCTCGGACAAAACCTTTTCTATCTTTTAATTCCAAATCTTCTATCTTAAGGTTACACACTTCTGAAACACGTAACCCAGAACTGTACAAGAATTTTATGATGATTTTACTTTTATTGCTACCACCTTTATCAATCAAGTTAGCAACTTCTTCTTTAGACAAGTATATTGGCAAACTACGTTTAATTTTTGGTACTTTAACACCAACTATCCCTTGCTCAAGAACTTCGTTGTAATAAAAAAGTAACGCTGACCTGGCTAAGTTAATTGTCCTGGGTGCGGTTTCTTTCCCGATAAGTTCAGCAAGGTAACTTTTGATATCATCTTTAGTAATATTATCCGGACTTTTCTGGATAAATCTTAAGAATTGTGCATTGAATTTGAAATAAGCTTTTTTTGTACTTTTAGACATGCCTCTTAAGGTTAGTTCAGTCTCTAACTTCTTTAATTGTGAGAAATATCTCTCGTTAGAATATCTAATAAAGCTTTTACTATTTACATCTACCACCATTAGAATTAGGAAAGAAGAACTAGTTAATAAAAGTTCGGATAATTAATGTGATGTTGAGAATGTTAATGTCTGAATAAAATATGTTAAATACTCATTAATAACTTTTACAGTATAATTAACTATTTAAGCTAGATTACATTCATTTTTACACTAAAATGGTTGAACATGAAAATAAATTAAGCAAATTCCCGGAAACTCAAGTATATGTAGATTTTGGTTTAGAACAAGTTGAAGCGATTAACGCAAGGCACGATTCTTGGATCGCTGAACAAACTTTTGCTGATGATGCTGTACCATCACAGTTTGAAAGAATGGTTGTTGATGGCCATTCGGAATTTGATCTTATGGGGAAAAAATCGCAAGACCGATTAAAGTGGAATTTATATTTTCCAAATGAAGTTAAAAAAAATCAAGCTCTGTCAAACGCTCTTCTTCATGTAAAAAGGTTACCAGACGTAACTACATTTAATAGTAAACCACAGCTCTTTGACACTTCAGATTATATTCATATTGATGTTTATAATGGTGAAAGAAGTTGGGTGAAAACAGGAGATTTTCCAGTAAATGTTCATGTTGAAGAAAATTATGATGCTATCTTAAGTGGAATTAATAATCCTCCTAAAATTGCTCTACAAACTGATATTAAAAGAGAAGCTTTAGCTGGTTTTGAAGCTGCACATCAATGGCAAAAATTCAGAGCTATGGCAGTAACCTGTACAGATTTTCTTATAGAACAATTAGGTGCTGAATGGGATGCAAGAGAAATAGAAGATGATCATATGAAAAGATACGATGCTAGTCAACATCACCGGTCACGTAGAGAAAATGTTTTTCCTCTTTATGTAGAACTTCTTCCTGACGTTAGGATAGAAGAAGGGCCAACAGCGTTAAAACAATTTTATCGGCCAGGTGTGCTAGAAGCAGCAGTAGCGTTAGAGTTAGAACATTCTATTAACCACTCGCATGGATCACATGAAACTGGTGGAGTTCGTCCAATAAGTTACATGCATGCTTTCCCAATAGAAATTACTTCTGATAACGATGGTAAAAGTTATGATGCTCGAATAAAGTTTGATATTCATAGTAAAGGTTATCTTAGAGAAGATGAAAATAATAAAGTTAGAACAGAAATTGAAAAACAGTTAGGTAAACATTATGATGTTAAGTTAAAGGATCCTGGTAGATTAGAAGTTGTTCTGGAAGTGAAAGATGCTTATATAGTTGAACAAGCGCTTAAGGATGGTGCTACTGATACTGTTATTCACACTTGGGCACAAGGTTTCGGTGACGCGTTAAGGTACACAAACGATCTACTTAGGGAATGGCGTGATGAAATGGCGCCAGCACTTAAAGAAGAATATTTAGCCACAGTTAATAGAGGAAAAGATACCCATTTTGCTTCGTTAGGAGATAAGTTATATTGAACCACTAAAATTGTCTTTTACCAAAAATATTATAAAATAAAAATATTTCATTTCAATTATTTTGGAAATAGACAACAACGACTTCGAGAAAGAGTACATGAACAAGTCATGGAATCTTACCAATAACCAGTATCATAATTATAGAAGGTTTGTTGTTGATGATTCTGTCAAAAAATTCTATCAATTTCTTAAATCCAATAATATAACCAAAGGTAAAGTATTAGACTTAGGTTGTGGTAATGGTAAGCATACAATTTACTTTGATCAACAAGGATTTAATTCTGTTGGAATAGACTTCGCGCGTAACGCGATTAAGTTGTGTAAAGATAATGCTGTTAAGGAAAAGTCTAGCGCCAAATTTAAAGTAATGGATGTGCTTGATTATAAATTTAAAGATAAGTTTGACATTATTCTGGATTGTGGTTGTTTACATCATATTAGAAAACAATATTGGAGAAAGTATCTAAGTAACTTAACAAGATCTATCAAGAAAGGCGGATACTTCTACTTACATGGCTTTAGTGATAAAAGTTATGTGTTTGGTAATGTCAAAAAGAATCAGCCTTGGCGGGTCAGGAAAGGGCATTATACTACCTTCTTTTCTAACAGAGATATTAAGAGATGGTTTGGTAAAGATTTCACTTTGATTAAGGCGTACGATTTTCCTAATTCAACTAGTAGTTATATGCTTCGAGCTTATTGGATGCGAAGGAAATAATTAACCATAAATTTCATCAATTAGTTTATTTATCATTGCTTCTATTTCTAGATGAGTTTTTTTAAGAGTTGTTCCTGCTTCTAGTAATACAATTGCACGATCATGAACTTTTTTTGCTTGAACACCTTCAGGATCATCTTCACCTTCCCAGAGATTAATAAGATTATTATATCCTAATTTTTTTTTTCCCTGTTCTCCTTTAAAATATATTTCCCAAGAACCATCACCTGATAGAAATGTACTTACTGATAAATCTTTATTTATTTCCTTTAACCAACCTTTTCCCATAATAATCACCTAACAAAAAAGTATAATCTTTCTATTTATAAAAATTGTTAAATTATATTGTCAAAGTTCTAGATTCTCCTAACACGAGTAACAGTTACATGCTCAGAGCATATTGGATGCGGAAGAAGTGTTAGAAAAGATTAAATAAACTTAATTCTTAATCAACGATATGTTAAGAATAAACCCAGTTTATGGATATTTTAAAATTATTAAGAGATTCTTTGAAGATAGAGGTATTGAATTTAAAAAATGTTCTCATGTCTGGACTGCTAAAAATACTTTTATCCATTTTAGAGATGATGGTGTTGTTTTTGATACTGGTATGGCGGAAAGTTTAGGAGGTAAACCAGTTGATTCAAAAAGTTGGATAAAAACATTCGGTGATGTTTACATGACTTATGATGAACAAGAAAAGTTGTTCAAAGCACTAAAAAGAGTAGTTAACAAACATAAAAAGGAATTGTCTAAATCTATTGAAGATGGTCTTGATAATAAAAAAGAAGACCATGATAAAAAAATTGCAGAGATGAAATCTATGCTAGATTTTGATAATAATGTAATTGCAGTTGAACATAAATTAGAAGATCAAATCAGAAAAACTTTAACCTTATACAAGGAATTGATTAGAGAGTTTCCTAATCTAAGTGACTGGGAAGCTGAAGAAAAACTTAATCCGCATGAAGTTGATGGAAGTAAGAAAAGTAGAATTTCTAACATTTATCATATTACGCTTCAAGCTAATTGGTTAAACCATATTTTAGTGTACTTACAAGCTGAAGAAATTGAAGCTATACATTTGCTTAAAGATTCTGAAAATCCTATAATGGTTAAAAAAAACAAGAAACAAGTTAGGATTCTTAAGAAACATTTGAATAAGTTAACTTCTAAATTGTTTAGTTTTCTTGATAACATTAAATATTTTTACAAAAAAGAAATTAGAATTATCCCCTATTCTACAAAAGTAAAGGATAATTTGAGAGAGTTTTATGAACAATTAATTCCAATATATGAATGGTATTATGAATATTTTAAGAAGTTAAAATAATATTTTTTTTTGACAAGGAGTTAAACCTGTTATTAAATAATAATGTAGTTATATCTTCTCAAAGACAATATTAAATATAAAGATAAGTATATCCCTAAATTTAATGAGAAATTTTTTAGTCTATGATGCTGGAAGAGAAAAACTTAGAATACATGGCTTAACAGAAAGAATAGATAGAGAAAGGCCGAGCTCCCCCTATAATTTAAGTCCAGAAGAAGCTGCAGATGAATTAACAGCTAGTGGTTTTCTAAAAGCAATGCCAGCGAATCTAACTGGAGAATATAAAAAAGTCGAAGATCTTGTAAATAATCCTGATAATTATCATTGGACTATTGATAGAGAAAAAGTTCCTGTAACAAGAGATGATACATTAATGTTTCAAGGATATACAGTAATGGAATTATTTAAACCTAAAGGAATGTGGGCGTACCAATTAAATGGTTTTGACTCACTTTTTGAATTCTGGGGAACAGTTACAGCTCAAATAGAGACTGCACAAAGAGAAAGAATTGGAAAGGACACATATCAATGGCTAACAGTTCATCCAGATGAAAAGAATAGGAAGTTTTTAAGCCAAGTTACTGGTGACATGAATGCAGATTTAATGATAGATCAAGATGATGTAACAGAATATGAAGTAAAAGATCCTTTTGGAAATTCAATAAATTATCGGCCTATGTTAAGAGAGCATGAAAAAACAGTAATTGCAGGACATTCATTAGAACCCCATCTTTTAGTTGCAATAATGAAATGGATTGAACAAACAGGAATTGAATCTGAATTAATACAAAATCCTGGATTAAAATTAAATCAATGGGGCGCGCTTGGTAGTGAAATTTTTAATGCATTTTCAATAAGAACAGAACAAATGGCATATTCTGGTGAGGAACCAATTACGTATTTTACAAGATATGATCAAAAGATGCCGGACTTTGGTCCTTTGTCACTTTCTAACATTGCATTACCTAGTGGCGAACGTTCATCTTGGGGATTTTATGTTGGAAAAAATAAAGAGTTAGTAATAAGCCGAGACCAGATAGTAGAAAGTAAGGATAAAGCAGGAATAGAAAAGGAAGTTAAAGCAATATTCTTACCAGAAGATACAGACCAATTGTTAAAAAGTTTAATTGTTCAAGCTAAAAATCATATTGGTAGAACTCCCGTTTCAGAATTAATGAAAATAATATTATTCAAAACTACTGGCCAATATGAATCAGAACTTGCAAGAACGGGCCGATAAAGTTTCTTGAGTTATGACAAATTAAATTCTCTAAGTGAGCATTACTATTTTGGTTGTTCATAAATTATGCGAGATTTCCCGCTCATCCTTTGGAAATTAGATGCATGTCTTCCATCAGGACAATTATGATCTACACGACAAATTTGATTATGGTCTCCTGGGAGTTCTATTGGTTCTCTACAATTATTACACAGAATTATCTTCACTAATTCTGATTTAAGTGGGCATTCATATTCACAGTAATCTTTAGTAAGGTCACTGTACAATTTACAAGAACTGTCTGGACAAAGAAGATAAGTTGTATCTTTTTTCATCTCAGATTTCATTATAATACCTTCATCAAGATTCATTTTTTACAAGATGGTAAAAGAAACATTATAATACCTTCATCAAGATTCATTTTTTACAAGATGGTAAAAGAAACATTATAATTATTTATATTTTTTAATACAATCAGTAGATTTACATAACCTCAAAATTTCCATGGCCTGAACTTATGTTCTTTAACATAAGTAACAATCTTTCTACCTTTCCACTCAATCTTATTGTTCATAGTAATGTAAATAGAATTTATCGCAATACCAACGCCAACTAAACCATGTACAGGAGCTAATAAAGTGTCGATAACGAAACTTTGTCTAGCGGTAAGGGAAGTAGCTATCCGAGAAAAAACCATTGGTAAATAAACTAAAAGATACTTTATATCAAACATTGCTAAAACTAATGGTGTGAAGAATAAAATAATCAGACCACTTAAGTAAATACAATAAGGTACTGGATGCATATGCGCGCCGTTATAATACGAACGAGATAGGCCTTCTACTGATTGACGAAAGTTATTGTACATGTAACAGCTAACTAAACCATGGCTACGTGCTACCATGATACGTTCACCAACTTTCTTCAGTTTTCTAGCAATCATTACATCCTCAACGTTAAACCTTCTTACAGCTTCGTGCTGACCCATTTTATCGTAAGCTTTACGTTTAACAAGGATAAACTGGCCAATTGCTATACTAACAATTGACGATTTTACGCGATATACTAAATCATATGGGATAAAAGTTAAAGAAAGCCAATCAACTGTTGGTACTACTAACCATTCACCGATACTGCTCATACGTTGTAAAGGAAATACACTTAACATTGACACTTTTTTCTTTTGCATTAATGCTATTGCTGAAGATAATGCTTGTGGTTCTAAGGTAACATCTGCGTCTAAAAACAATAAAACTTCGCCTTTAGCTTTACTTGACAATTGTTGACATGCCCAGTTTTTACCTGTCCAATCTTCTGGTAAAAGTTTACCTTCAATTAATCTTAAATTTTTATGATCTTTAAGATAACTTTTAACAATTTTACCAGTATCATCTTCAGATTTATCATCACAAACAATAACCTCATAATTAGTATGATCTTGTTCTAAAACTGAATCTAAACAGTTGCCAATATTTTTTTCTTCGTTACGTGCTGGGATTAAGATAGAAACTTTAGGATATCTTTTAGGTTGTTTTATTGATAATCTAGTTGCAGTGAAAAAGTTAAGATATCCAATAAAACTAACTACAAAGAACACACAAATAAGTACTATAAACAAAGGTAAAATGAACATATTTTAAGTAATATAGTTTAACTTATAATATTTTTGCTTATCATTATCCTTTTATTACGAAATATTTATTAACATTTTAGTTATAATGTAATAAATATGGAAGAGTATGAAATTAAGATAGAAAAGCCGAATAGTAAATTAAAAGAGTACCAAAAAATGTGTAAGGTCAGTGCTAAAGAGTTTGAAACTCCTGATCACGAAATTCTTACTTGGGGATTAGGTATTGCTGGCGAAGCTGGTGACGTTGCGAGTTGTATAAAAAAAACTGTAGCGCACAAAAATGATCAACGTGAAGGTATTAAAGAAAATATTGGTGATGCGTTATGGTATGCAGCTATGATTTGTAACTTTTATGGTTGGGATTTACATGATATTTTAGAAAATAATTTAGAAAAACTTAAAAAAAGGTATCCAGAAGGATTTACAATTAAAGACGCAAAGAGAGAAGGTACCATGGTCGATTGGAACAAAAAATAAATTCTCTATGTCGTCGATAAAATAATTATATTGAGGTGTTTAAAATATGAAAAAAACAATAGAAAATTTAAGTAAAGCGTTTGCTGGCGAGTCTCAAGCGCGTAATAGGTATACTTTCTATGCTAAAGTTGCAAAGAAAGAAGGATATGAACAAGTTTCTGCTAACTTTTTGTTAACAGCTGACCAAGAAAGAGAGCATGCTAAGTGGTTGTTGAGGATGATTAATCAGTTGAAAGCTAACAGTGAAGAAGATTTTAGTGACGTTAAAGTTGAAGCTGATATACCAAATGTGTTAGGTAACACTGTAGAAAATTTGAAAGCAGCAATTGGTGGAGAAAATCATGAATTTACTACCATGTATCCAGAATTTGCACAAATTGCCGATGAAGAAGGTTTATCTGAAGTTGCTAAAAGGTTACGTTCTATCGCAAAAGCTGAAGAATATCATAGTAAAAGATACCAGAAATTTTTGAAAAATATTGAGGAAGGCGCCGTGTTTAAACGTCCTGAACCAGTTACTTGGGTATGTCGTAATTGTGGATATACTCATGATGGCGAAGAAGCACCTGACAAATGTTCTTCATGTGATCATCCAAAAGCTTATTTTCAGAAAGGCTGTTATTAATTAATTAATTTTTTTTACTTTTAATTACTAACTAATTGTTATTTCTTTTTGTTTTGATTAATTATTCTAGATATAAATATTTTAATCAACAAGCAGATTATTTAGAATCTTCTTTTTCTATTTATTTTCATCTTTGCTAAAAAGATTTAGTTCTAAAACTAGTTAGCAGAGCTAAGAGTTTTCATCCAGATTTTCAAACAGAAAAAATAAGCAATGATTAAAACTTTTAGAACAAAGTATAAGCAAAGATTTTTATAATAGCTACTTGCCAACCACTTATCATAAAATGGTATTTTTACTAAGCTTTTACATTAAAGGAAATGATTATGTTGTAGATTATTCACATGATGTACACAGTGTTGTGGGGCGTTTTGCAGCAAATACTGAAGAGTTAGCTGATTTAGTAAAAGATGATTATAAGTTGATTGACCCAGAACCGGACTTTGTTCAAATTAGATTTGTTGGAGATTATCCAGTAGAATCTAAGTCCGAAGTAATGGAAAAGTTAAAATTGAGAAAAGTAAGGTTTAGTTGCCAAAATAGATCATCAAAATCATTAAAAGAGTTAGCAATACAACAAGATTTGCCAAGGATGTATTAAAAAAGCGCCGTTTTCTAGTAGAAGTCCGGATAATATACATTATGCGAACTATAATTTAAGTAAATGAACTTATCTGAGCTTCCAAACACCTATTTTGCATCAAAAAGCCGGCTTTTTTGCTAGAATTTCACTAGTAAAAAACCACAAATTTTATAATATTTGTAAAAAAGTAATTTTCTATGCCAATCGATGATAAAGTTGAAGATCCAAAAGAACCAATAATTTCTGTAGATCGAAATTATGACCCATTCGAAGATCCAGAATGTGATAAAATGGCTAGAAGTTACGGCGTTGTAGTACTTCGCCAAGGTTGGGTAGAAATGGCACCTGGCCTTTATCTATCAGATATAAATTCAAGAGACGCAGAATTACATCCGAGCGCCGTTGCATGGGAAAAAGAACAAGCGCAAAAAAAAGAAGAAGAGCGAATTAGAGCAAAAGGAATGGATGTTGACCCTGAAGACTTACTTAAGTTATATTTGAAAGGAATGAAATGAATTAAAAATATTCTCAAGACTAGAAATTATTAAAAAACACCTAATTTTAAGTTAAAACATGGCAAGAACAAGAATTTTTTCGGCGCTTCTACTAGGAGCTTCAATAATAGCCCAATCAGGATGTAGTTTCAACAATGCTGAAGGACCTACTAATGAACAACTCGGAGATCTAGCAGTAACTGATGGTTTTTCACTACCAAATACAACAGAAAGTAGTAATGCGGGGGATGACGACGGCGATTTTGACCAAAATTTAGATGATTTACATACCCCAAGAACACCACACACTTATCAAACACAGGCAGAATTTGATCAATTTTTATCTGAATATATGGATTTAGAGAGAACTACTGGTGAAATTCTTAAGTTAATTTCTTCATATGATGGTCCAAACGTGGAAAATATACGTTTTAGAACTTCTACCGAAGGCAATACATACAATCTTCAACCGATTGGGGAACTTTCAGATGGAATATTATTCAAAGGGAATAGTGCTAATACTACTGCAGAAAGCAGAGCAAGTTATGTGGTTTGGCCAAGATCAACAGACACATTATTTGTAAGTGATACATTGAACTTTCGACTAGATTCTGTTGAAAAATACTAAATTATTTAAACTTAAATCTTTTAATTTTCTCTTAAATTTTGAAGAATTCTTTTTCTAAAAAGTTCTAACAGAAAATAAATCTTTTTTGTTAAAAATGTTTAAGCGCATACTAAAAAAAGAGTTATTCTACAGTAATAAAAGAAAGTTTTAAAAAAGTCAAAAAATTGAAAAAAAATAATGGGAAAAAAACTAGATCTTATAGTTAAAATTGGTCTTCTAACGCCAGCAGTAGGAGCATTAGGAGTTTCTGCATTAATAGGGGCAACGTGGGTAGGATTATATATCACAGATGGAGTAAGAGCCAACATAGATTATAATAAATTAATAGACGACAAAATAACACAATTAGTTGAACAAGATTTTCCTGAAGAAACTGAGTTTAAATATCAAAGAGTACATCGAGATTTATGTTTACAACCTAAAAAACGAGAGTGTCAATGGGAACAATACAAAGTTATTTTTAGCGACGATAGTTCCGCAAGTTATTGTCTTGAATTATGTGAAAAAGCTGATCAACCAGGATACTTTAAAGAAGCACATTACAGAAAAGAAGTAAGAGGAAGTATACAATTATAATTAAAATGCCACCAATATTACAATCAACAGCAGTACAATGCACTTTAGCGGCATTATTATGCACAACAGGAGTATGCGCAGCAGTACACCTTAGCGGTGCTGGTGAGGCAAGTTTCTATGATCCTACGCATAAATTAGTTGAAGAACAAGTTCGTAAAGATAAACCACATTACAAAGGTATGATTTCAATCACAGGTATAAAAAGAGAAAATTGCGATTTTGTCGTTGAAGAAAATTACGAATGGAACGCATACCAAGCAGAAAAAATATCTCTTCTTGGAACAGATCTAGAATTAGGCACATATTGTGTAAAAAGTTCTTTAATAGATAATGAAATAAAAGAAGTAGTTAAAGTAAATTCTGACCAGTAGAAAAACTTATAAGTTATCGTGATTTTAGTTATCACATGATAAAAAAAATTGGCGGCATGCTTAGATGGATAAACCCATTTAATAAATCAAGTACGTGGCCATTTGTTTACAAAGCATTAGTTGATATTAGAAGAGATTTAGACCATGTTAAAAATACATGGGACGCCTTAAAAAATAATAAAAATTTCAGTGAAGAAGAAATACTTGAAAATTCTAGTAATAGGTTTAATGTTAGATCTGTAAAAACAACCATAACTGTTTTAGAAGCCAACCTTAAAAAAGTTAAGCTTGAAAATGAAGAAGTTACAGAAAAGCTAGCCGAAATAGAAATTGAATTAAAATATTTATATAAAGAAAAGAAACAGGGAGTAACAATGTTAAATGAGTTAGAACACATAAGAGAGCTCATTGATGAATTAGAAGATTTAATTACCGAACACAGACCAGAGTTAGATTCTTTCCCTAAAAAATATATAAAAAAATAAGATAAAGCTTTCTAAGTAAATTAAGCTGCTAGCCCTTGAACTTTTTCCTCAACCATAGAAATTAATTCTTTAACCTTAACCATAAAAATATCAATATCCCCTTCTTCATGTCGTTTGTAAAACTTTGCAATAGCCGCTTCAGCTTCAGCCAAAGTATTTTCAAAACTACCTGAATATCTTACCGGATCATATACTCTTCTTTTTTCACTAGCTTTAATCCACTTAATATATTTTTCAGCATCTTTAGGCAAGAAATCGCCACCATCTATAGCTTTTTTTAATTGTTCTCCCCAATCTAATTCTTCTCTTAAACTTTCAAGTATCCCTTGCCAATTAACGTTTACCATTTTAAAAAATAAAAATAATTTTAACCCACATAACTAAGATGCTTATCATTGTGCACCTGTACTTGTTTAGCAGCATCATTACCTTTTTCCATGATAGTCTTTAACTTAGCTTCAAACTCTTTAGCTTGTTTTTCTAAAGGTTTTGGATCAATACCAAGGTTTGTGTACGCGTCAAGTGCCTTAACAATTTCTGCAGCAGCCCTACTATCCGGCAAATTACTTTTAGCCTCTGCAAACAAAGCTAAAATAGGCGTAGAAACATCTTTACTTAACAATGCACCAGTAACGCCAACAATAATACCTTCCATTAAAGGATTAGCTTTACCTTCCAGTTTCTTAATTCCTGCAGTTTTTCCTTTAGATGAATAATAAAATACTCGAGAAGTACTTGCATTCGGACTACCAACACCTTCTAAAGAAATTATTTCTTTCGCGTTCAATGTTTTAGCTAAATCTGCAATCATTGCAGCTAATTTCCAACCCATATCTTTACCAACATTAATGGCATGGATCATAACTAGATTATATTTTTTATTATAATGTATGGAAATAGGTTCAACAATTTTATTTTCATGTATAGCCACCATAGCAGGCACTTCATCCATCTCAATAATGCCAATTTTTTCAGTCTTTAAATGTTCCATTAAAAATTCTGTTGCAATGGTACCGATTAACCCAAATCCTGGAAAACCTTCAATTATTCGTACGCCTTTCGGCTTCTTTTTTAGAACTAATTTCATCATGATCACCTTCTTTTTTATTTAATATTATGATTAAGTTAACAATTATTTAACATTATTTAAGCTTTTTCGTTTTCTGGAAATTAGAACAAAGCACAAAGGTACAATATTTAACCAAACCTAAACAAAACATTTTTATACCTAAACAACATTCTAAAAAGACCGATGAAATTAACCAAACCGCAAAGGTTAATTCTTTTTTCTTTAGGACAGTTTTACCAGTCTATAAACCAATCATTTACAGAAAAGCCACTTAGATTAAGAACTTCTAAGATAGCTTTCATTGAACTTTTAATGGATTCTAAGATCATTAGTAAGCAAGAACGTGCATTGTATAAGAATTTAGAAAGTTTGGAAAAGAAAAAGTTAATTGAGTATGTAAATAGAAAGATTAAATTCACAGAATTGGGGTTGAAAGAATTAAAAAAAGTTAATCGCGAAATTAAGAAATTTGTTGATATAGAAACTTACTTTAGCGAAGTTAAGAAGCCGAACAGGAAATTACAGACTACGATTGATCATTAAAATCTACATAAGCTGATTTATAGTATAGAAAATTATTTAAGTAAATTAATTATTCTAACTGTTATGGCAAAGCAATCATTTGACAATTTTAGAGAATTATTTGAAAAGATTAATAATGAAACAGGTGTAGATCACTTTTACTTTGAAATGGATTTGAAGTTAAAAATACCAGTACCCGATGGTACTAGAATAAGAAAAGAGAAATTAAGAATCACTAGTAGTGATAATAAATCGTTTAGTTTGGGAGGAGATTTTTATAATGAATTTCTTAACACAATTTCTAAAAAGATATCAGATAAAATAAAATATGGTGATATGAACGAGGATACTATAAGGAATATATTTAGTAGAACTAGCGGTAAGTATGAAGTAACTGTAGAAAAAAAAATATTACGTAAAATGCAAGTTGATAACATACGAGTATTTATACCAATATTAAGGTTTAATATTTATGATGGTGCAAATAAAGAGATCCCATATGCATTTGAAATAGATAATGTGATATTATTTTTAACACCAGAGACTAAAAACGCTGCAGAAAACCTGCTAAAAGAAGCTGCTTAAATTTTTAAAATGAGTAGCAAAAAATTAAGGGAAGGTGAATTTAAAGTTAAATTTACAAATAAATGGCCTCTCGTAAAATTTAATAAAATAACAGTTCAAAACCCATATACGAGAACTTTTATTAATGATAATCATGATAAGATCATCTTAACTGAACTAGTTTTTGAAAATATTGTTATTAATTTTAAAGCAAGAAATGATAAAGAGAGATGTGTACGTTACTACACTGGTAAAAGTAACAGCGAAACTCTTGATGGATTGAGAAAAATAAGGCATGATAAATGGAGAGGAAGATTTGGTCTTAATAAATAATTTTATACTTCAATAGAATACACAAAATAACTATCCCAAGGATTTTCTAATTTCATCATCTTTTCTCGGCTGAGTTTCTCAAAATGTTGCCTAAATGGCCGCATAGAATTGCCATGTGCAGAAATAGCAACATTAACTTTTTCATTTTTCATCTTTTTCAACAGATCTTTTATGAAAGATTTTACTCGTTTTTCTACATCTTTAATAGATTCTCCACCAGGAGGAGGAATGTCGTAAGAACGATGATATATATCATAGATTGTTTTAGCAGTTTGTTCAGCAAATTTGTGCCTTACTTCTCTCTTCATTTTACCATACTTTTTCTCAATAGGTTTTACGATAACTCCTTCTAACTCATGCATGAACCCTTTATGACTGTGCCTTTGCAACTTACCATAACTTCTTTCAATCATTCGATCATCTTCTATAATTTCCTTACATTCTGGATGGAATTTTAACACTTCTTTCAAGGTATTTTTTGATCTAGAAAGGCGAGTATGATACGCAACTTGGATCTTTTTACTTTTCAATAATTTAGCGATTTGTCTAGCGTTTCTAAACCCTTCTTTAGTCATCTTAGAATCTGTCCAACCAGTGAACCAGTGATGTTTATTGTAATAGCTTTGCCCGTGCCGGAACAGATATATCTTTAGCTTCATCTAACAACCTCTAAGTAAAAAGAAATAGTTTATGTAAATAAATGTTTCGTAGAGTTATCTTAACGCTTCAAACCTTTCTACTGCTTCAGTGTAGCCAATCTTTTCTGCTAAGCTAATTCCAGTTTCTTTAAGATATGAGGGTATTTCAATGTCATTATTACCTTTGTAAATACATGATTTTAATGCTTCATTTACTAAGAATTTACTAAAGTCACTGTGAAGATCATTTTCATAACCAATTTTTTCAATATAATCTATTAATAATGGTAAGTTTCTTTCGCTAATATTACATGATTTGTCAATTCCTTTAAACGTTAAACGACACAATTCATCAAAAAACATTTTTTCTAATTTTGGCGAACTTAAATTATATTTTCTGGCTTTTAAAACATCATTAGTATAATTAAATTTAATATTATTTAACCTTCCATGTCTACTATAATTTGTTTTAACGCATTTTTTTAATTTACGTTTATGTAATTTATAGATTTTATTAATTAATTTCTTATTCTTCCTATCAATAAGATTTGCTAAAACTTTATTTTCAGGAAATTCAAATTTAGCTTCATATTGAGTACAATTAGCAACACGATATACATCGTTTATATTTTCCATCATAAAATTAACACTTCTATACAGTTTGTTAATCCTCTTGTACGTTCTTTTAAACCGTTTATTATCAGAACTATCAAATGTACATTTAACTAAACTTTTTTCTTTATTATCCCAACCGGTAATGTTATACACATGTGATACAGCATATTCAAACACTGGTGCAATTACTGAATATAATGGTAATCTTGGTACACTATTTATTAAATAAGAGAATATTACTTCAGAAAATAGTTTTACTGGCTTTTCAATAGCATTTTCCACGCTCTGTAATGCATTTTCTTTAACATCAGTAGAATACTTATCTAAATCAACTAACTTATCAATAGAATCAACTTCTTTATTAGCAGCATCTTTTAATTTTTGATCAGTAACATTATTTATAAGATATGCGTCAAAATGCGCTCTTTGAGCAGGAGTTAGCTCTTCAACTCTACTTTGAAGGTCCTGTTCATCTGTTCTCCTTCGTCTTTGTACTGTTGCTCGATTCATGTTTATCTCAACGCCTCAAACTTTTCTACAGCTTCGGTATAACCTATTTTCTCTGCTAAGCCTATTCCATAAGATATACCTTGTTTAGATTCTTCAATTTCATCTTTACATTCACTAAATTCGAGATTATAACTGATAGATTTAATTATATTATCAACTAACTTAAAGCTTAAATCATTAACAAGTTCATCTTCTAAACTACATTTTTCAGCAAAATCTAAAATTACTGTAACACAATGGTAAGAATCATCATACTTACATACCCTCCCTGACATAAAATTTAACATTTCATTCAAAATTTTTTGCTCAGAAGAAGGAGTTGTTAAACCTAACTTTCTACCTTTCTCCAAAATTTCAACATAATCAGTTTTAACAAAATTTTTAACATTATTACTTCCAATTTCATAACTAAAATACAAAAAAAATGAATTTGTAACTTCACTATTTTTCCTTTCAATAAGTTTTTTCATATCTTCATCATCTGGATAATGGAATTTAACTTCAAGCTGAGCTTTAGCAACATCTTCTAAAATTTTAAATTTATACCCTTTTACTTTATTATACAAATCGATAACTTTTTTGTAAACTATAGCATACTGTTCATCACCTTCACGTTCTAAGATAACTTCACTAAGTTTATCATATTTCTTATTACTTCTTATTGTGTGTTTTAATGCTTCTGTATATAATTCCTTAAAATATTCAGTAATTTTACTTGAAAAATATGCAACCATATCAACCAGGTTAGTTACTATAACTTCGCCAAAAGAAGGTGTATGCTTAACAACTGCAGTTTCAATATTCTCAGAAACTTTCTCTTCAAGATAATCAGGTGCAATAATATTTACTTCATCATTAGCAGCGGCACGTAAATCTTTTTCTTCAGGGGCATTACTTTTAGCATCTAAACGTTCTTCTAAGCCACCTTTTCTTCCTTGCTTTAATACTTCTTCCATAAATATCTCAAAACCAAGCATATTTAAAAATGTTTTCTACTATTTACTACGCGAGAGTTAAAATAAAAATAACTAATAATTATAAGCTTCTTAAGAATAAGTTATATGTTTACATAACTCTGTTCTTAACAATAACAATGTTATCGATACATGATGCTCAAAGTGATCTATACGAATCCTATGTTGGAGCTTTAACAGAAAAATTTAAAGGTTCTGATAGTAATGAAAGATTACAGATTTTAAGTGATTTAGAATTACTTGTTTCTGGACAATTAGGTAATGTTTCTTCAAGTTATAGTATTGAACAACAAAGAAATATTCAAACTTTTGACAAAGATTTTGCTAAAGAAACTAGAATTAGAGCAGGATATAGTCCAACAACTATGGCTAGGGAGATGGATGTGGAAAAACTTAACAGTGCTAGAAACATGATTTTAGCATATGAAAATGGAAGATGTAAACCTAAAAATCCACCTACAACAAAAGTTGCTAGAGAATACATGTTATGGTTGAAAGACAATGGATATGACCCATATTGTTTAGATAGCGTTAAACTCAAAAAATTGAGTTAATAAAATTTAAGAAAAACAACTTTTATATACTCAAAAATATTTCTTCCAAGTACATGAACATTATGTTTAAATGCCAGAACTGTAAACAGCTAAAAGTTTTTAGTAACAAAAAGACTGTTGAAGGTAAAGATTATTGTGAATTCTGTGCTAAAATGCTTAAAGATTATAAGAAAGAAAAAGATGGTATTAAACAAAAGCGTGAAGAGCAAAAGGTTATCAAAGCTAAGCTAAAAGCGGTACGTAAAGAAGAGACTGCTAACAAACAATTACAAGAACAATTGGCTAAAGAAAAAGAAATTCAAAAACTAAGGGAAGAAAAGGCTTTAGCTAAAAAAGCGCAGAAACAGGCACAGGAAGAAGCTGCACCAGCACCTGGGTCAATCATGCCTAAAGAAAAGAAAGTTGTTCCTACACCAGAAAAAGAGGCCGAAAAGCTAAGCGAACTTTATGATACTGTATTATATGTATTTGCTACAGTAAAATTGATCCAAGTTATTGAATGGCGAGAAGGTAAAAAGAAAGTTCTGTTAAACAAAGAACGTGAAGTTAGAAGAACGCATAAAGGTGGTTGGTCACAAAATAAGTTTCAACGTTTCGTAGATTTTAAGAAAAAACAATCAATTCATTGGATTGAAAGTAATATTGTTAAGACTGGCGTCCTTCGACCACCATACCAAAAATTAGTGATCAGTTCAGACAATCCTAAAATTAAGGAAGGTTTGGTAAAGATAATTGAAAAAGTTAACAAAACATGAAAAATCCGCACATTACAGCGTTTAAATTGTATCTGAGTTCTTTTCTAATTGTATACATAGGATTAATAATTAATAATAGTCATATTTTAATCTCTTTGTTACCAGCGTTAATCATCACATTACCTTCACTAATACTGTTAATACTTTTAGCTAAGAAAAATGGCAAAGCGACTAAAACAAAAGAAAAATTAGAATGGAAAAGTGTAATAAAATATTCGTTCCTTATTTCATTAATTTTAGTATTAATTCAATTACCCTTTTGGTGGATGGCAGAAAGCAGTCCAGGAACTATGGAAAATATTGGATCTGCATTACTTGCGATTGGATTAACTTTAATTACATTATTATTAGCACCATTTGTAGCTTATGTAATTTACAACGTTAGAAACAATAACAAAAAATGGTCAGCATTATATTGTGGAACACTTACTCAGATCTTAACTTTAGTATTACTTGTTCTTATAGGTTTCTTAATGTTATCCTAGCTACCCAAAACCAAGCATAAACTATATAAATGAACCTTATTTCTTGATTATTCTGTTACGCGTATAAAATAAAATTAAAATTATAAGGTGAAAATTAAATGGGAAAAGAAACAGTTGAAGCATTAGTTGAAGGTGGTAAAGCTAGCGCAGCACCACCATTAGGTCCAGCGTTAGGTCCGACAGGGATCAACATTGGAGAAGTAGTAGCTGAAATTAACAAGAAAACTGGCGATTTTAAAGGAATGAAAGTTCCAGTAAAAGTTGTTATTGATACTAGTACTAAAGAATTTACTATCGAAATCGGTACACCACCAGCTGCTCAGCTTATCAAGAAAGAAGCTGACATTAAGAGTGGTGCTGGTAACCCGCTTACTGATAAAGTTGCAGACTTGTTAATTGAACAGGTAATTAAAATTTCTAAAATGAAACAAGATTCTTTGCTTGGTAACGATACTAAAGCTCGTGTTAAAGAGATTGTCGGTACTTGTCAGTCAATGGGTATCCTTGTTGAAGGTATGCCTGCACCAGAAGCTTTGAAAGCTATTGATGAAGGTAAATTCGATGAGAAAATTATTGCTGGTAAGACTGAGTTAAGTGAAGAAGAGAAACAGCATCTAGCAGAAGAGAAGAAAAAGTTAGAAGAAGAGATGCAAAAGAAACGTGCTGAGTTTGAAGGTATTGGTAAAGAAGTCATGAAACAGATGGGTTCTGTTAAGGACATGAAGAAAATACGTGCTAAAATGCAAGAAGCAGGTGTACCAATGCCAATCATTAACGAGTTAGCGCCATTGGAAGAAGCTAAGTAGAGTTTCTTATTTTTTTTAATTATTTTATTTTTTTCTTTGGTTTTAAGAGGTGTAGTGTTAAGGTTAAACTATGGGAGACTACTACACTGAAGATCCAAGCCGGTTGTTAGGACAGCCAAAGAGGACTATTGGAGATTATGTCGAACAAAATGGAATTCTGGTGCCGAGAAGATATGGTACGCTAGAGGAAGCTAGAAAGTCTAAGAAAGGTGTTCTATTAAGATCAGAACATATTCAAGAATATGATGGTGTTTCTGGATTATTGAACAGTTTTGCACTTTCTACTAAACTTTCTCTGGGTTATTGTATTAAACCAAAACCAGGTGAAATTTTTTCACCAAAAGGAGCAAAGAGTATTGAAGAAATCAAAGAAAGATATTTTGCATTAGGAGAATATAGGAGACGTGTCCCTGACCATGAAAAGTATTGCAAGATGCTCGGTTTAGATTTAGAGCATTTTAAAGAAGAAATAACTTTTTCTTTATGGGAAAAGTTAGGTGGATTCAATAGAACTGTTGTTGCTGATTCTGCTGTCAAGGGAAGATACCACATTTCAACAGTTTTTACAGGTTGCCCAGAATATAGTAATCATATTTTATGGGATAATGAGAATGTTCTTCATCAAGAAGGCGATCCTTTACACACTGAACTTTTAGAATCGATACCTGAATTGATAGATTTTTATGAGGAGGTTAGACATCTTGATAAGTTTGACCCAAACCACTGTCCAATAATTGAGATACAGACAGTGAATGAAAAGAATTATTTCCTACAGTATCATAGAACAAGAAATTTTTCTGCAGTTGATTTTAAATTGGATAGAGAACTTGAAAAAGGAGAATATGAAGTTGATTTTGTTAGAGGTGCAATTTATCCTACTGTTTGTAAAGTTGTTCTTGCTAATTGGCAAGATTGTATCCCTACGTCACTTAAGGAAGAAGATACTATAAGTCCTGAAAATTGGAAAATTCCAGAAATAGAAGAAGGTGATCTTTATACTCACAATTATGATCTTTATCATGAAATTATGTTACCTAAACGAACATTACAAATGATTGATCATAGACCAGATATTGACCTGAACATATTTAATAGTATGCTCGCAGATCATTTTTCTAGGTCACTTGTATTCAAGCCAGCAGTTACTGTGGCATATTCAGAAGAAATTGGCTTTTACACTAAAACTGAATTTACTGAAGCAAGATTAAGAGCTTCTAAACAAAAAGAAAGCCAACACATTGACATAAGTATAGAATCCGATGGCAGAAAAGCTTATGTTAAGAGAGTAGCGTAAGAGTTTTAAAAATTAATCCAAATTTCATCTAAAAAAACTAGAAATTATTAAATAGTAATTGTTTCTTTTTCTTAACATGGTTACTGCTGAAGAAGTTTACAACATTGAACTAAAACAATTCTGTAATAGGTTTGGTTTTTCATTTATTGGAGATTTAAAAATTGAAAAAGCCGATAAAGATGTTGTTATTATGCATGGACTTCTTTCAGTTAATGGAAATGGTTTTTATAAAGATCATTTAAAGAAAAGTTTTTGGATGAAGAACAAAAGGAAAGTAAAGAAACTTAGAAAAAAAGCCAAAAATATTTTTGAAGAAGTTTCTGGTGGCAGTGGTGCTTTATCTTGGAGGAAAGATAACCAAGAAATCGCTTACAGAACCTTACATGCATTAACTAAAGAACAAGCAGAAGCACTATTAATGTATCCTAAATATGCTGATGAGAATAAATTAAAAGAACACATGCCAAATTTTGCTCAATATATTCCACAGTTTGTTCCTAAATTAAAATTTCTAGCTTTTGTAAAGTTTATTTATCCAGAATGGATGGAACTGGTAGATAAATGTAGAAATACATGCTTAGAATTTCAAGTTTTAGAAAAGAAATTAGAAAAAGATAAACACTTACTTCCTTGGCATTGGGCAGGAGAAATCAAAAATGAAGATCATGATACTTTAATACATGAAGCAATTCATAATATTATGCTAAATAGCGGTGTAAATTATACATTTGAAGAGATTGAAGGAACTGGACACAATGCTTGGAATGAAGGTATTGACGTATTCTTTCATAGAAGATCTGGATTATATTTAGGCGGATTCAAAAGCAGTTGGACATGGGGATTTAGAAGAAGTAAATGGGGCCTTTCAGCATACTGGGCTGCCTCACAAATATTTTGGGATGAATTAAAAAACGTTCCTAACAATCAATTAAGAAAAGTGTTAGGAAATAAAGAAAACGAAAAAACTAAAAGGATTGTTGATAAAATTAAAGAGATCTGGCCAAAATCTGATCAATTTCATTCAATAGATTAAAATGAAAAAAACAAAAAGACTTACACTTGACGAATGGACCTTAGAAGAGAAGGAAAAAAAATATTTAGAAGTTATAAAATCTGCTTTTAAAACTGGCGATATTGATGCTTTAAAAAGTTCTAGAAGACATGCGTTAAAAAACTTAAGGAAAAGAGAAAGAAGAATCACTAGAAAACTAATTAACGCTGCTAAAAAAGAAAATTTAATTGTAAATGGAAATAATATAGATCTTTTTGAAAAAGAATTATTAAAAAAACATCAAGAACTTTACGAACTTTTAAGTAGAATTGATTTTGATACAGAAAGTTTGGTAGATCAAGCTTTAGAATTAGAGAAAAGTATTATTGAAAATGTCGATGCCTTACTTTTAGAATTAAATAAAACTTCTGATAACAAAAATTAGAAATTAAAACAAAAGAAAGAAAAAAAATTAAATAAAAAGCTCAACAAGTACCCAGATCATTAACGCGGACCAAATTACTATTGGTAACCAAGCTCTACGCAACAGATCTTTACTCTTAAGCATCTTATCAACCATTGGCATAAGTTCTTTATGATACATACTCATAGTACCAAACATCAATAACATCATGAATAACATTACTGCAAAAACATGCACGATCGTCATTTCAGCGAGTAAAACTTTCAACACTAACGCTGCTAAGATTAACGAAATAATCATACTTAACATTGGCTTAGCAAACATTGTTTTTGGTACTTCTGCCCACGCACCAGGTTTTATTAAAATTACTATAAACTTAACTAACCCTAACACTACTAAAATTAAAGCAAGAATTTCTAAAGGACTCATTTTGTTCACCTCTAAATTTTTGTTAAAATTTATTTTTTTCTTATCTTATCCAACTCTTCAATTTCAGCTTTCTTAATTGAAAGAATTGTTTCAGACAATTTCTCTACTAACTCGGCGAGGTGTTTAGTTTTTTGCATTTCTTTAAGGAGTAACGCAATTACTACAATCATTTCTAAAAGAAGAATAAACATGACTACTGCTAGGGCAAACACAATTTCAATCAATGGTACATCTACCCCAAATATTAACATTTCAGTACACCTCTTTCTTCTAAGCTATATTTTTTAGGTTATAAATGTTTCTGTTTGATGTTTTCAAAATTTACGCTTAAACCTTCCCAGCTCTTTATCTAAAGCTTTCTGTTGACGAGTAATCTTATCCTGTAACTTATAATTGTGATCAACCTTACGCACTTTCTTGTTCAACCTGACAATTGTTCCAGCAGTATAATATTTAACCTTATCTGAATAAACAAACATTAATGTAATAGCAATTAAAGCCATTAAAACATAAACAAAGTTAGTTTTACCACCAAGTTCAAAACTAGAAATAATTCCTCCTGTTAAACCATTAGCTGCAGCATCTTGAAGTCCTCCCCTAACTTTTTGAGTACTCAATGCTTGACCAACATTAATTTCTTCCCAAGCTCTAACATCCCCAGTGAAGTCAGTAATAATATTACCATTCTCGTCCTGTACAGATGCTACCAAAGTACAGGTAATCTCGTTACATTCTTTAGGTTTAGGTAATGCTTGAGCAAAAATAAATCCTTCATCTCGAGTAATTTCATAAGGTCCGAGAAATTCTTCAACAAGAACCATAGTTTGTTGATTGAATAAAGAACTTAATGGACTTGTTCCAGGAATTGACAGTCCATCTTTCTTAGCTCTAAATGAATATGAGATATAAAATGTGCCAGATTGTGGTACAATCATATAAACATCCATGGCATTATCATTTTCTCTAGAGTCTACTATAATATTTGGGTTATTACTACCGCCAACATGAACAGTCTCAGTATAAACCTCAGCACCATCTGTACTAAAACTTACTGAAACATCAACACCATTTAAAGTTACCACATCACTTATTGAAAAAGATAAATCTGCAACTTCTCCCGGTTCAATTACAGTTTCATGACCATTTGTATTTTGTGATAATAATGAACTACCTTCTAACTGTAATGGCATGTAAACATTTGTACCTAATAATTCACCAAATAAACTAGACACTTTTGTAACAAAAAGTTGTTTGATTTCTTCTTGCTCAATACGTTCAATTACTTGTAATTTATTTTCTACAATTTCTCCTAATTCTTCATTAGTTAGACCACTATCTTCAAACTCTGCCCAGACTTCTTGCTTCACTTTCTCTGCAACATCGTCTCGATTAGGTAGAACATCACCACTAGTTACACTCACACTAGATTCTAATGTAACTTGTTTATCAGCATCATTATGAAGTTCAAAAGTAACTTCTTGTGATCCTAACGACGAAGAACCTGAGGATGCCGAACCCCCGCTTGAAGAGCTACTTGAACTACTAGAGCCACTTTCACTGCCTGAAGAATCACTTTCACCATCAGAACCACTTTGAGCAGCTTCATGACGTGCAACTTTCTTTTTAATAATCTTAAATTTTTGATCAGCTATAAATTTCCTAACTTCTTCTGGACCAGCTTTTAAAACTGCTTCAGGAATAAACTCTTTTGGCGGTTTAGGCACATTAATACTTTCAAGGTCACCTGCAGGATTACTTTCAGCAGATCCACCTGACCCACCAGCTGAAGAACTACTTCCACCGCCACCACTACTACCTCCTGAACTGCATGATGTTCTAACACTAGGTTTATCAGCAACAGTACCACAACTATTTCCATCTGTACATGATCTTCCAGTTATACCACCACTACAACTACCCCAAGAACCGCACACCCAGTTTTCCACACAAACTAGTGGCAAGTAATCTCCACCATTAGTAATATTCTCACTAGAATTGTAAGGATATTCTGTATCTCCAATACCATCACTACTCTCATTATAAGGATATAAACCAGTACCATCATCAAGACCTGAATAATCATTCCAGAAATTACCGCCCCAACAATCGCCACCAACAATGTTAGCACCCCAACTACAATTGTAACTTAGGTTCCAGTTATTGTTAGCAGTATCATAAACATTATCGATGGTTGCTCGAAAATTGTTATTAGATATGTTATTATTATTTGCGTTAGTAAAGTTTAAACTATAATTGTTACCAAGAACTATATTAGAATTAATTACACTTTCATTAACGTCGTCTAACCAAAATGCATAATTTGCACCACCGATTGAAATATTAGTCACATTATGCCTAATAGAACTTTCAGCATAAACTACTTTTTCAAATGAATCAAAAGTTCCATCTTTAACCATAAAGCCATCATATCCAGTAACATTAACCCCAATACCAGTATCATCACCACTTACAGTATACTCATCAAGGTCCAAATAAACATCGTCAGCTGTAACAGTAAAACAATCACCAGTAGCACTAATATCTTCCACTAAAGTCATATTTTCAGAGATTTCTCCACAACCGATTGTCTCAATAGTAACATTATTGGTACTTCTAGCAATACCATCTCCTTCCCCATCATTTGGAATTATTTCTGCTCGCCACACATCTTCGGCACTAGTTTCAGATTCACGCATGATATGATTTAACCTGTTATTTAAAATATTAATTTGTGTATTTGACATCGACCGATTCCAAATACGTAATTCGTCAACAGTACCATTCCAAGAATAAAGATCACTTCCAGTTTTACCAATAATTAAATCTCCGGTAACACCAACTTCACCTTCTAAATCTATTGAACCAGAATTTTCATATTCACCATCAATAAACATTCCCATTAAATTATTATTTGGGTTCACAAAAAAGGCTAAATGGTGCCAAGTAGAATCTAGTATGGCGGTATTAGCAACCAAAACAGTTTCATGCGTACCATTAGCTAATCTAAAAGCTAACTTTTTTGAACCGCCAACACGAAAAATGTAATATGAACTTTCATTATTAGTAATATCACCTTTAGTTAACAATGCTTCAGTACCAACCAAGTCACTACTTTTGAACGCAAGTTCTACTGTAAATGCTTCATTGTTAGACAAATTAAAGTTTAATGTACTATGATTACTAATATTCAAATAACGATCAGTTGAACCATTTAAATAATAAAATCCACCATAATACCCACCACTTTGTGCATAAGTTGCCATACCATCAGAAACATTATTAGCGTTAATAGAATAATCTCGTGTCCAAGTATCATTACTTCCTCCTGCAAAAGGCATATTTAACGCGACAAGGCTACTATCATTAACATACCAATTGTAAATGTTACGAACTTCATCACCATCAGTATCGTTTGTACTGATATTATAAACTGTAAGAACTTCGTTAGTAAAATTGTAAATACTACTGGAGTTTAATTCTGGAGAATCATGAGTAGGAATACTGTTAGTTACATTAATTAAATCAGATTCTATTATTGTGGAATTATCTCTACTATCATCAGCATAAACACTGACATTAACAATAGCATTTTTTGAATAATTATCATGATAAAGAGTAGAATTAATTTCAGTACCATTTGCTACATTACTAATTGTGTGATTATGTACATTAGAATTGTTAAAGAACCATTGAAAATATATTGTAGCAGTATTGTTATCATAGTCAGTATAATTAACAAAAGCAGTAAGATTTGTGTCAGTATAAACAACTGTTGGATTTAACGTGATATTAGTCATATTAGGAGCATTGTTTATTGATTCGTTAATAGTATAATTGCTAAATGAACTGACGTTGGCGTACAATTCTGTCATTGCTTGGTTATATGTGATATTACAAGAGTCAGTATCATCACACCGAACTTCATCTTTCATTAACCAAGGGGTATAATCATAAGATATACCATAAAATGTAAGCATAGCACTACTATTAAGATTGTCAACTTTAGAACTTTCAATTAAACCAATTAGTTCATCTTCAATATAGATAGTATCACTAAGTGAAGGATTAAGAGTAGTGCTGAGATTAATTTTAGTCCAGTTAATTTGACCAAAAGAATTGTTGTAAATGATAGTGTTCTCACCATTTAGAGAATCATCATCAAAGCAAAGACTACAATCACTGAGGTTGTTGTTAAGGAAGAGGTTATTTGTTGCGTTACTAATAGTAAAATAATTACCGGTACCTTGCTGGTTAGAATCAAAAGTGTTGTTAATAGCTTCATTTATAAGATCTATATGTCCACCAGAAACGATATTTTCTTTAAACTCCCAATTACTGGCATTGTTCAAGTAGATACTATACTGTGCTGCAGCAGAGATAGTATTGTTAAAGAAACTGTTATTAAGACCACTCCAATAAAGTATCCACAATGCACTTCCAGGATTAGTAAATGTATTATTCCAAATTAAATTTTGATAACCAGAATTCTCAATTTTGATTCCAATATCTGAACCTCCTGACATTCCGAAAATATTATCAGAGATATTAGAATAATTAGTATTAACCAGTTCTATACCTGTTCCACCATTTCTAATTGTAATGTTGTTGTCAAGAATAACTATTTCTTGTAAAGTATTTGCATTAATAGCCCCGCTACTGGAATTAATAGTGTTATTGTTAATAAAATTCCTTTCACCGGAACCAAAAAAATTGATCCCTGTATCATCATTATAAAAAGTGTTGTGAGAAATGTTAATATCAGCACTACTTGCATCCACACCAATACCTGTAGAAAAGTTATTTATACCAGAAAAGTTAATTATAGTAACATTAGAATAACCGCCAGTATTATCGAAACCATACCCAGTAGTATCACCTGTAATAGAATAACCAGCACCATCAATAACAATATGACTTGCCTCGATCGTAAAACATGTTCCATTAGCTTCAGTATTACCAACTAAGGTCATATCTTCGTCAACTGTACATGAACAAACTGGTCCGGTAGATCCACAAGTTGCTTGAGCACCTAACTCAGAATTATCATCAAAAACACTTGCACCAGTTAAACCTTCTTTTATCAAAAGAAAACCTGCTAGGATAATCAATACACTTACACCTATCAGTAATACAAACTCCCCTCTTTTTCCTAAATGCATTTAAGGATATTAACTAAATAATTTATGTTTATAAATATTTGTTTTTTATGTATATTATGATATGATTAGTAAAATCTATATTTTATACCATAGTTTTATAAACACGACATTAAATTAAACAGTCATGGCAGATTTTAAATTAGATAGTTCAGGTAAACCAAGAGGCAGACCAAAAAAGTTTGCAGGTAGGGGCGGCGGCAGAAGAGATTCTGGTCGTTCAGGAAGTAGAGATTCAGGAAGATCTCATGGAAGAAGTTCAGACAGATTTGGCGGTGGCAATAGAGGGCCAGTTCGAAAAGAAATGACCACAGTTACTTGCGATTCATGTAAAGAACGATGTGAAGTACCTTTTAGACCAACTTCTAACAAACCAATTTATTGTGATCGTTGTTTTAGAAAAGAGTCAAGGTCCAGTGGCAGATCAAATTCTGGTGGTCAAAGTAGCGATTTAGCTGAAATTAACCGAAAACTTGACAAGATCATAGAAGCTTTAGAGCTTGATTAAATTTTTCTTTGTTTTTACTTATTATTTTTATTATTTAAATTTAACACTCAGAGATTGATAAAAGTTAAATCTGTAAAAAGCAGTCTTTATTCTTGCACACTTATCGCTTGTAGAAATTTGAATGATTTTTGTTTTAAGTCCTTAGCATAATGATACTTTTCCATAGGTTCAAGCTGATCTAATACCCTTTCACTATATCCACTTTCATTAAATCCTAAAACATTAATTATATGTTGTCTGTCAAGTACATCGTTAACTAATTCATTAATTTTGTCAGGATTTGAGCCAGTGTAACTTTCCTTAATTAACCTTAATGTGTTAAACAATGAACCTATAATGTTAATTCGCAATGCTGATTGGTGAATTTGTTCATATTGATCAGTACTAATTCCATGTTTATCCTTAAAGTCATGCAACCATTCTCTCCGATAATTATGACAAACAAAAATATCTATCACATAATCTCTGCTAAGAATATTCATAACATTACCAATAGCGCCCTTGACATACTCTATCTCTTCCTCATCAAACAAAGTATAATCTACTTCTGGGATCTCCCATTCTTCAGTCTGCTCAACTAAGATAATATTTGGATCATTTCTTAACAATTCTTCAATAGATTTGTCCATACAGTCTCAGAATGTACATTATTTATAAACCTATTTTGATTATTTTCTTCAAATGATTCTGGCGAAGTTAGAGTTTAATTAAACTAATAGTAAAGATTAATTGTTTAGAGTAGAGAAGTCAACAAGAAAACATTTATATTATCTAAAATATTCCTTCTAGTTAATATAATTAAAGATAATTACAATTGAGGGTAGTTAAACTGTAATTTTCGTACAAAAAGTAAGTGAGGGGATGGTAGAATGTACTTTGATCAAGACATAAAACAAATTTATAAAGATTTAACTTCTTCAGATAAAGGACTTAGTCAATTAGAAGCTAGGAAAAGATTAGCAAAATATGGACCGAACGAACTGAAACAAGAAAAAGGTATTAGTCCAATAAAAATTTTCTTTGAACAATTTAACAGCCCCCTTGTCTGGATCTTAATCGGTGCGTTAATTATTTCTATTATCATGAAAGAAGAGATTGACGCTATCGTAATTGCTATTATCATTATTCTTAACGCAGTACTTGGCTTTGTCCAAGAATATCGTGCAGAAAAGTCTATCGAAGCGTTACAAAAAATGTCTTCGTTACAAGCAAAAGTTATCAGAAATGGTAAAGAAATTAAGATTGATAGTAAGAATCTAGTACCAGGTGACATAATTATAATAGAAACTGGCGATAAAATCCCAGCAGATGCTAGACTTGTTGAAGTGCACAGTTTAAAGACTCAAGAAGGGCCACTTACCGGAGAATCCTTACCGATTACTAAACATTTAGACGTTCTCAAAAAAGAAACTCCTTTAGCTGACCAAAAAAACATGTTATTTGCTGGCACAGTAATTTCTGAAGGGCGTGGTAAAGCGATTGTAACACATACTGGTATGAAAACTGAAATTGGTAAAATTGCTACTATGATTCAAGAAGCGCACGAAAAGTATACTCCATTACAAAAAAAGTTACGCCAGTTAGGAATTTACCTTACTATTGCAGTAATTGTAGTAGCAGTTGTAGTTTTCTTAGCTGGGTTATTTTCAGGTGAAACAGTAACAGTAATGTTATTGACTGCGATTGCTTTAGCTGTAGCTGCTATACCAGAAGGTCTTCCAGCAGTTATCACAGTTTCTCTAGCACTTGGCGTTAAAAAAATGATCAAACGTAACGTTTTGGTCAGGAAATTACCATCAGTAGAAACTTTGGGTTCAGTGAACGTAATCTGCACAGATAAAACTGGTACATTAACCCATAACCAAATGACTGTGGTTAAAATTTGGGCTAACAACAAACATTATGATGTTACTGGATCTGGATATAGTAAACATGGTACATTCGTTCTTGACAATAAATTAACTAGTGCTGAACCATTACAAACCTTACTAAAAGCCGGTGCGTTATGTAACGATGCCAAATTAGGTGAAGAAAGTAAAAAGAAAAAAGGCGAACGAGAATTAATTGGTGACCCAACTGAAGCAGCTTTAGCAGTATCTGCAGAAAAAGCAGGGTTTACCAGCGAAGCGCTTAATCGTCAATATGCTCGTGTAGATGAAATGCCTTTCACTTCCGATCGGAAAATGATGACCACGATTCATAAAGATCGAAATCAAGGAAAAAATAAAGCGTTAGTCAAAAACAAAGGATTAATTTCATTCACTAAAGGTGCACCTGCGATTGTGATAGAAAAATGTAACAGAATTCTAATCAATGGTAAAGTTCACCGACTTACTAAAGAACAGAAAAAAGAATTGATAAAAATTAATGAAAGTTACGCTGAACAAGCGTTACGTGTTCTTGGTTGTGCATATAATGATATGTTTACTGGTAATAATAATGCTGAGAAAAACATGGTTTTTGTTGGTTTACAAGCTATGATTGACCCGCCTAGGGAAGAGGTTAAAGGTTCTATTAAACGTTGTGTAGAAGCAGGCATTAGAGTTATCATGATAACTGGTGACCAAGTAACTACTGCGAAAGCTATTGCTGATCAGTTAGGTATTAAAGGTCAGGCAATGACAGGCCAAGAACTTGATAAAATTAAAGATATCAAAAAGATTCTAAAGAAAACTAGCATTTTTGCTCGAGTACGTCCTGAACATAAAATGTTAATTGTCGAAACGTTACAGAAACAAGGTAATGTGGTTGCAATGACTGGTGATGGTGTTAACGATGCTCCAGCACTTAAGAAAGCTGATATTGGAGTAGCAATGGGAATCTCTGGTACAGACGTTGCAAAAGAAGCTGGTGATATGATTCTTACTGATGATAATTTTACTTCCATAGTTAACGCTGTTGAGGAAGGACGTGGCATCTTTGATAATATTAGAAAATTTGTTAATTATCTTTTATCAAGTAATTTAGGTGAAATTGTAGTGATTTTATTAGCTTCATTATTTGGTATGCCATTACCACTTACCGCTATCCAGATTCTGTGGATCAATTTGATAACTGATGGTTTGCCGGCAACTGCGCTCAGCGTTGACCCGCACGCTAAAGGTATTATGAAACGTAAACCTCGACCGGCAAAAGAAAGTATTTTGTCAAAAGAATTGCGTGGCGATATTTTGTTAATTGGTACTTTAATGGGAATATTTACTTTGATTTTGTTCTGGTTATACTTGGACAGCGGGATTATGAAAGCGCAAACTATAGCATTTAATGGTTTAGTTATTTTAGAAATTGCGCGGTTACAAATGATCAGAGGTAAGTACAAGTTAGGTATCTTCTCTAACAAATGGCTTTTAGTAGCAATAGTAGCTTCTTTAATCTTACAAGCTATAGTAGTTTACACTCCAGTTAGCAGTTTCTTTGGCGTAGTAGCTTTAGAATGGGTTGACTGGTTAGTAATTATAGGCGCAGCAGTTGCTCTTTACTTGGTTAACGCAGCTTATTACTGGGTTAGAGGAATGGTTAAGGGGAAGAAGTGATTTTTTGTTTTTTTTATTATTATCTTTTAGCTTCAAAAAAGATTTCATATCTAAAAGTTCCTTGGTATTCAGGTAGTATTTCAGAATCAGTTAACCTTAATTCTACTTGAATTCTATCATCATAAGTACTTAAATATTCTATATCTGCATGTTTAGAATTTGCTATAACTATATGTTCTAAATTCCCACCATGTAAATCATGCTTTTTTGCTTCTGGATGTAAATATATTTGAACATAATCTCCTTCTTGTTCTACAACTACTGGAAAAGAAGGGATATCGCTTCTTGTAGTATAAACAACTCTTGCTCTACTAAGAACATTCATAGCAGTAGTATGTTCATCAAAATTAGTTCGTTCTCTATCTGGTTTATGACAATCATAAAAACCTGCTCCAACAAATACCATGACATTACTTTTTTAGGGGATTTTATAAACTTTTGGGTAGTAAATTTAAAGAAATGAGAAAGTGTAGCTCAAGCAACTTTACGAAAACTAAGACCATTGTGTAACTTGACTAATCTTTGGTATAATTTTACGCTACTATCACCACCAGCTTCAATCTCTTGAAACGTATCCCCAAAAGATAAGTCTGTATCTGGTACTTTGTAACTGTTAACTACTTTAGCACACGTTTCCTGTAACATCTTTGGTTTTAACTCATCTTTAATTTCTTGGTATACTTTGTGAAAACCGCAGTTTTCTAAAATAGATTCAAGCGCTTGCATATCTTTTTTAGCATTTTCATCATGATAACCTGATTCTTCCCATATCGCCTTGTATCCCAAATACATCTTAAGATAAGGGTGAAATTCAGTGCTTATTTTTTTATCTCTACTACAACAATCTAAAGCAGTATCATGTGATTTTCTGTCTACTCGATCTTGAGAAATTTCTTTAAAATAATCAGTCCAAGTAGCAATTACAACATTATCAATATTTTGTTCATCAACATAAACAATTCTTCCTTGATGATAAAGTGGTTCTTCGCTTTCAGAGAAATCAGAATATTGTGTAAAAGTTAACCCTGGATCAATTCTAACCCAATTTCTAAAATGGTACTCACCTTGATAGTCTCCTGCTTTCATATACTCGACAACATCAGAGATAGTTAAATCGCCAAATACTTGAAAAGTACAGTCTGAAAAGCCTTGCTGTTCAGCTTCTTGAGAGGTAACTCTTCTAAAAGAACGAACTGCTCTTTCATCAACTACTCTTTCGCTTGGAAAACAGATTGGCATGGTTAAAGTTATTCAGTGTTATATTAAAAAATGATTGGTTGTGTAAAATATAATATCAAAAGAACAAAAAAATAATCAACTACTAAGACCAAACCAGCCCCAAACGCGCTTAAAGAAACCACGCCTTTGACTTTCCATTTCTTTTAAATCATCACCTACCTTAACAGCTCGGCCAGTTAATGCTCCAGCTTCAGTACCATCAAACCCATTAAAAGAAGGTCTTTGTCCTTGAACATTACCAACATTATCTTGCGAATCTATACATGCCCCATCTTGACAGCCATGTTCACATTCAATCTCTTCATAATACAAAGCTAACGACTGATCTTCTTTCACAACACATGGCGGTTTAACATCTGAAGGTACAAAATATACTGGTTCATAATTTCCCTGACTCAAATCTAATGGTCTTGGAGAACAATAATATTCTATTACATAATCATTATCTTGAGAACATTTATCGGTAAGCTGCTTAGACAAAGTACCTTTTTCACAATATCCTTCTACTGGACTATACCCACTACCTTCAACAAACACAGTACCTTTAATGTATGGATCTTTAGTACCATCAGTTTCTGTACAATCATAATTTGAAGGGAAGTTGTATGCTGTTACAATTGAACCTAGTAAAAGAATAAACAGCACACTTAAGATTAACATAATTCCTCTTTTCATACAGAGAAGTAATATTTTAGTGTTTAAATGCGTTTCGATGAAATTATAATCAAAATATAAGAAAATTGGTAATAAGAATAAATATAAATAAAAAGCCTATGCTCGCTTAAACTCAGCTGCTAAGTCAATCAAATCTACATGACCTAAGAACAATCCTCGGCAACAGTAACGTTCAAGACCTAACTTATCCATAGCTTTCTTAGCATCAGTACCTTTACTTAAAAGATCGTTATACTCTTCCCAAAGGTGACCTACTGGCTTCCCGCAACTTAAACACCGAATTGGTATAATCATTTTATATTTTCTCCATTAAAATTTAACGATATGATTTCTGCCTTTTAGCTCTAGCTTTAGAGTCGTTAGGTTTACATGCTTCTTTTCTACGTATATCTGCAACTAACAATAATCTGTCATAATCAGTAAAAACTTTTTTCAACTTTTCATCATACTGTACAAGTGCTCTTGCAATAGCTAACCTACATGCATCTGACTGACCATTAATTCCGCCACCATTTACACTGATTTTAATATCAACATTTTTTGCAGCATTACCAGCAAGCAATAATGGTTCTTGAATTCTTAATCTTATCAATTCTGTGGCATAACTGTCTAAAAATTGGCCATTAATTTTAACTTTACCTTTACCTTGACTTAATGAAGCCCTAGCAATTGCTCGTTTCCTTTTACCTTGGCTATGGATTATTTTTTTCATTGTATGAATGCCTCTTGGTTTTCATGCTTGAAAATTGGTGCAATTTTCATTGTTTCCCACCTAAATTCTTAACGACTTCATTAACAGTAACAAACTTTAAATTTGGTAATTTTTTCATTGACGCTGCTTCAATAGTTAACAAATCTTTACCTTGAAATTCTTCAGGAACGCCAGTATAACACATAACTCTCTTAAATGCTTCTTTACCACGAGTTTGACTCCAAGGTAACATCCCACGTACTCTTCTACGTACAAACCGGTCAGACATTCTCGGTCTCTTAGCACTTTTTAAGGGGTAACCACGTCGTTCTTGTTTCTGTTTCTCGTTAGCAAAAACTTGTCTTTTACCACCACTAATTATAACTTTATCACAATTAACAATTACTATTTCTTCACCTAGCAAAGATTTTTTAGCTACCACTGAACATAAACGCCCAAGTAACAGTCCTTCGCCATCATATATTTTCATTATAATATCCTCATCCTAATATTCTTACCTTTTTAGCTTCTGGATTCTTTGCTAAAAGTTCGTTAATTGATAAAACATTACCTTTATTTTTCAAAATCTTTTCCTTAGCAGCTGCTGAAAATTGGTACGCAACAACGTCAACCTTCTTGTCAAGGTCACCTACACTAAGTACTTTACCTGGTACAAGTACAGTTTCACCTTCCTTAGCATACTTGTTAATCTTGTACAGATTAACAGTTCTTCTTTGCCGGGTAGGTTTCTTAAGATCATGCATAACTCTTTTCCAAAACTTTGATTGAATAGCTTTATCTTTAAGTTGAGCAATCGTGTTTTGCAGTTCCAAGTTCATTGGTCCTGTTCTTTTTACCATTTTTTCAACTCATCTAAACATATTGTTTAGATTAAAGCCTCCATTTCTTCAACTTTACTTATTAATATATTAGCACTTTCGTTTAGTATCTCAGCACATTTTAACTGTCCCCAAGATTCTAAAATGAATTGATAATCTTTATCGGAATAATTTACTTTAACTAATTCATCACAAACACCATCGACAGCATCAACAAGATCATTTTTCAAGATTTTTTCTTTACTAATTTTACCAGCTTCAATTATCTGTGGTGGATATTTTGATATAAATCTTTCAACAAGTTCTTTTTTATTATTAACAGTAATATCTGCTATTTGTTTGTACCATGCTAAACCTGGGCACCATTTAATATGATCTTTACCTTGTCCCATAACTGCCCACATTATAATATCTAACTTTTGTTTAGCAACAAGTTTAACTAATGGCATTTTTGGATAAACAAAACTACATTTAGTATCTTTAGATTGAGCTTCTTCAGCATAAACATACCCTTTCTTACTAGCTTTTAATGTAAATTGTAAAGTACAACGAGCTGACCTTTCAATAAATTCATCTTCATTCTCTGGTAAACGATAACTTTTCAAGTCAGTCTTTATTGGAGTTAAACCAACACGTAATGCTAACATTTCATCGTATAAAGCAGAACTGTTTTCTTTAATTTCTAAATCTTCAATAGCCAAAGTAGGAACTTCTTCAATGATAGTTCTTCTGATAGCGTTAACAAAAGCATCATCTACGTCTTTGATTTCAAAACTTAATTTCATGTTTTTCTTGTCTTCATTAAGTTTTTTAAGTTTCATTTGTTATGCCTCATTATATTATGATTGGTATTTCTAATAATTAAATTTATACTCTTCTACCTCTTCGCCCACCTTTAGCACGACAGCCATTATGTGGTTCTGGAGTTACATCTTCAATTTTACCGATTCTAATACCTGACCTTGACAAAGTTTTAATTGCAGCTTGTGATCCAGGACCAGTATTTCGTGGACCACTATGTCCACCTTTAGCACGTACTTTAATGTAAAGTCCGCCGATACCTTTATCTTTAATTATTTCTGCAATCTTTTTTGCTACACCCATTGCTGCACCAGGGCTTGATTCTAATCGATCAGCTTTAACAATCTGACCACCACTAGCACGAGCAATTGTTTCGGTACAAGTTATATCAGTTACAGTAATGATAGTATTATTATAAGTAGATTTAATATGAGCAATTGCCCACCTAACAGGTTTAAAGTTGCCACCTCTTCTGTCATTAGGTCTAAATGTTCTTTTCCGATTATCTCTATTATCAGGTCTCATTTTTCAGGTTGCTCTTTTTTATCTTCAACTTCTTTTTTTACTTCTTCTTTCTTACCAGTAGGTTTATCTTCAGTTTTTTTAACTTCTTTAGGTTCAGCTACTGGTTCTTCTTTCTTCTCAACTTTCTCTTCCTTAACAGGCTTTTCAACAGGAGTTTTTTCTTTCTTATCTTCTTTTTTATCTTTTACAGTTTCTGCTGGTTTCTCTACAACTTTTTCTTCAGCATCTTTCTTTTCATCTTTATTATGTTCCTGTTTAGCTTTCTTAAGATCAGCAGCTTCATCCTTAATATCTTTATGATGATCTACTCTTTCAGGATGATCTTCATTAAATAAAGTAGAATTATCTTTAAATGTAATTAATGCTTCTTCACTAAGTGGTACAAGATATGACGCAGAATTAATTTCTTTCCCACTAACTGCTACATGTCGATGTATAATAAATTGTCTTGCTTGTTTCACTGAACGTGCCAAACCTTTTCTGAATACAATACTTTGTAACCTTCTTTCTAATAAATCTTTTAATTCTAAACTTAATACGTCACCAAGACCAGCATCTTGAGTTAACAGACCTAAACCTTTTAGTTTAGTCAACATCTGTTCTTTTTCTTTAACTGCTTGTTTACTAGCATCTACAATTAAAATTTTAGCAATTTTACGATATTTTCTAATAAAGGAGTCTGCAATATAAAGTTCCCTCTTATTCTTTAAACCATACTCACGCATTAGTAAACGCTCAGCCTCAATAGCATCTTTATTCCAAGGATGGTTTGGAGTTGAATACTTTTTCCTTAATCTTTTTGGATCTCCCATTTTTTAGTTATATATAATCAATTAATATAATTATCTATTTAGCTCCTTTTTTCTTAACACCAATTGCTTTACCTTTACTTCTCCTGAAATTAGATTTTGTCCTTTGACCACGTACAGGAAGACCCTTTTGATGTCTTAAACCACGTAAAGCTTTAATTTTCTTCATAGTCTTAATATCATTTTCTTTAACAAATCCAAGTTTACCACCAGTATAATGTTGATCTTCACCAGTTTCATTATCTTTCCTATGGTTGTATAACCAGTTAGGCATAGAAGCTTTCTGAGGATTGTTAATAATATCAGTTAGAGCGTTAATTTCGGCATCTGTCAAAACTCCAGCTTTCTTTCGAATATCTACGTTCGCTAAATTACAAGCAATATGTGCAAAGTTGAAACTAACTCCTTTAATTTTCTTTAGCGCAACTCTGATATGTTTTTCACCAGGTACGTCTACGTTAGCAATCCTTACAATGTGCTTAAAATTTTCATCTGCCATTTTATATTTTGATTAATTTTAATTGTTTATCCAAGAATTCGTACGTAATTGTGCAGGGTTTTAGTTAAACTCTATCACAGCCCTATACGCGTGAACTCGGACTTTTGTTAAGTAAAATGCAGTTTGTTTATAAAGTTTTTGGTGGAGTGGAGTACATTTGTGATTAAATTAGTTAGTTTCGTCGGAAACATTTGCTTTTGTCTTAGAATCATAATCAGTAACATTCTCTTTATTCTTAGCTTTGACATTAGAAATTTCACGTTCATTCTTTCCAAAATTATCATTTTTATTACTTTCATTCCTCTCCTTATTCTCCTTCTTATTACTTCTCTCTTCCATTTTCCTGTCCCTTTCTCGACTCTCATAACTCCTTTTCCATTTAACTAAAGTATAATTAGCAGGATTCTTGAATTTAGCACACATAGGATCGGCTTTACATAACGCAGTAGCATGATAATATGCTTCATTATTGCAGTTAGGCGGCAGTTTTTCGCCAGCTTTAAAGTAACGTAACTGGCTTAAAATATAATTCTCTCTCAAAGATTTGACATTCTTCTCACGGTTCCATTTCAAAAGAAATGATTGAATTTCTTTCTTTTCCCAACCCACTTGACCCAAAAAATTCATTAATACGAATACTGCCCTTTTCCGACCATCTTCCAGACCATTTAACATTGTTTTTATACATGGTGGATAAAATTCTTCAGTAATTGGACTTTCAACTTTAATTTCTTCACCCAACCTTTTTCGTTCCAATTCCTCTTTAAGGTCTTGAGCAACCATCTGGTCAGGCGTTTTTGTTTGAAAGTCTAATGCTTGAACTAAAAGATTTCTTGCAGAACCTTCCACAATACTACCTCTGTCTAAGAAAGATGCTAAAGGTGTGATAAACTTTCCTGGATCTGCAATAGGTTTCTCGAATTGCATTACGTCATCAGGATTTATTGGCAAACTTGCCAAACCAGACTTTTCATGTAAACTGTAAGGCATTCGGTACAAATGACGAGAGGCAATTAAAACAGTGTCTATCTCTAAAAAATTGTCTACGTTAAGTTTAGTTACTTGATCGCCAAACTTATTTCGTTCGTAACGTACCAACTTTTCTATTTCCAGACCAACTTGTTCTTTAATTTTATTGATGTCACCACCCTCTAAAGCCATAATTCTCTTACCTAACTCCTCTTTAATATTCTCTTTAATGTAAAAAGCAATCTTCCGTGGCGCTTCTGGAAACAAATTTTTGGTTTCTAACTCGCCAACCTTGCTAGGAAAAGCTTCAAAAGGTACCGCAATATGAAAACCTTTATTTCCACTAAATTTGCATGAAATATCTTTTACACCACAATATTTTAAGAATTTAATAATCAAATTTCCACAAATCTTACTATATTCTAGTATGGCACAGTCAATATCTAATATTAAGTCCCAACCTTTCCTTAATTTATCTAACTCTTTTCGACTAAAATTACTGTTTAATTGTAAAGGATCATACCATAACTCTTCACTGCAATGTAAAGAACTCATTCCTTGCTTAGCCAATTCTATAATGTCGTTAGGATATACTAAAATGTCAGGCCTTTTCCCGAAGGCGCCATTATATTGCGTGCCAATTTCTTTATCTTCGGCATGTTTAACTAGCTCTTCCTGAACTACTTTCTTCTTGTAATAGCGTAGAGCTAAGCCTTTATCTATTGCCATTGTAATTGTTAAATATGGCTGGACAATATTAACTTTTCTGAAGTTTAAGAGACACTTAATGAAAAAGAAAAAAAAAATATCCTCACATAAATTTAAATATATACTAATTAAACTTAAACATATGAAAATAAGTGAAACACTTTACGTGGTAGACCGAAAAGAATGGCGATTTTGGTTAGCAAAAAACTGTTCTAAAAAGAAAGAAATCTGGTTAATATATTACAAAAAGTCTTCTAAAAAACCTAGAATTCCTTACAATGATGCGGTTGAAGAAGCATTATGTTATGGATGGATAGATAGCACTGTGAAAAGTATTGATGAAGAAAAGTTTGCTCAAAGGTTTACTCCAAGAAAATCAAAAAAAGTTTCTGTGATGAACAAAGAAAGAGTTACACGAATGTTAAAACAAAAAAAGATGACTAAAAGAGGCCTTGATGTTATAGATCTTGAAGAAGAAAAAGAATTTACAATTTCTGAAGATATAATTAAAGCGTTTAAAGAAAACAAACAAGCATGGCAAAATTTTCAAAAGTTTCCAGAATATTATAAAAGGATTAGAATTGGTTATTTAGAGATGCAAAGAAAACATAGTAATAAGTCATTTGAAAGAAGTTTAAATAATTTGATTAAGAAATCTAGAGATAATAAAAAATTTGGAATGATAAGATAAGATTGTGAAATATATAAAAAAAATAAAAAAAATAAAACTTTAAATTTATTGCTCTTCTGGCTTTTCTTCTTCTGCAGGTGCTTCTTCTTCAGCTGCTTCTTCAGCAGGAGCTTCTTCAGCACTGTCACCAGAATCTAGATTAATGTTAGTAGCTTTTGGACCACGATCGCCATCTTCTACATCGAAGGTAACTGCGTCGTTTTCACGTAATGTTACTCCTTCACTAATACCGGTAATGTGTACAAAGTACTCTTTACCATCTTCACCTGTGACGAAGCCAAATCCCTTCATCTGATTAAAAAATTTTACTGTTCCTTTCATTTTTTCCTCAACTTATTCATTATGCTTTCACATAACTTACTTTTTTCATTTACTTTTTTATTTAAAGATAAACTTGTTACTCAGCCAATCTCGAAATTATAGTACTGGCCATCATTTATCTTTAAAGCCAGAAGAATACTGTCTCTTTAAAAATGCTTCGGTTTTTTTTGGTTAAATACAAAGCAACCATAAGTAACTAAAACTTTCGTGTTATTGGTAAAAGAAGAAGGTTTTTACCTTAATTTACTATTACAAAGCAAGGTCGTTTTTTGGAGTTATGGGATAAAAAAATTAAGGAGTGTGGCTGAACGCCCAACAACACCACTATTGAGTGATAATAAAACAAAACATTTAAATATAAGTTCTTCAAAAGATTAATATAAGTGACTTTAACGATGACAGATAAACTA
>Ga0233437_1000378_pt1 | contig 104431 bp, 86 predicted proteins | sample SI_122_August201_FD_182714 | JGI IMG/M metagenome (GOLD analysis project Ga0233437, IMG submission 182714) | Seawater microbial communities from Saanich Inlet, British Columbia, Canada - SI_122_August2016_200_MG | ecosystem: Environmental > Aquatic > Marine > Inlet | place: Canada: British... | reverse complement strand
ATGCGATCATTTGAACGACACCGAGACAATTTATCCGGGAACAGATTTCAAGTTGAACTACGAATTGGTATCAAATTGAAATCGCGCAACTCAGGAGTTCTGAAGTTGAGCCTTATCGTCTTTAGCTGCAGAAATCTCAACGGCTGTGCTAATAGGTATTTGTTCTTTAATTACAGCTGCAATAAGTCTTTCTTCCCCGTTCTCAAAAAGTCGTAGAATTCCCCTAACGTATTCAGGATTGGCATCGATTTTTTTTGCTATTTCAGAAGATTTGTAACCTCTTTGACTTAACAAGCCAATCTGCTTGACATATTCTACACTCAACTGCTTCCTGCGTGCTAGATTTTCAACCAGGCTCATCAGAAAACACTCTTCTTCAGGTATGTTTTTTACAATTGCAGGAATTTTTTCTTCACCAAGGGCAATATATGCTTCAAGCCTTCCTTGACCACATACAAGATTATATTGCTTCTCTCCTTTCTTATTTCGTTGTTCACTCACTGTGATCGGTCTTTTCAGCCCAATATTTGCTATATTATTCACTATTACTTGAAATTTCTTTTTGTTACGTTCCCTGGGATTAAGAATATTAATTTCATTAGTGGGAACCATTTTGACAGTATTTTCTTCATCGATGTTCATATAGCCATCCTAATATTCACCTGCTCAGCCATTTCAAAAAAGAAGTCGAGATTATCAAATCTATAGGCATCAAGATGCAGCCTGTTTTCTTCAGCTAACTGGAGTTTATCAAATGTCATGTCAATGAATGGCAACAGATAGTAATCCATGGGCGATCTATTAGTTTCTTCCATCCTCAAGACGATGGTGATATCCGGCTCAAGTCCTGAGTCAAACCTTACCAACCACCTTAACGACCCTGATGGAGTCTGCTTGCATCTGGCCAAAATCAGTGAAGTGGTGAATTCTTTGTTAATAAATAACAAATCTGTCTTTTCATCGAGCTCCACGAAACCACCCAATTCTTCAATTTTTCTAATTACATCTGAGATGACTTCCGGGTGCATCTGTCTAAGATACTTATTGATTTTGATATATTCAAAATCCTGTTCAGGTGTATATCCTACAAGATTATACGCCCGGATCAATCCTTTAAAACGGGAACTGTATGCAGTGCTTGAGGGCATTCCTTCTGATTCATCTATTAAGAGTCCAGAAAGCCTTCCATGTTTTTGGAAAAGAGACTTTAGCCTTTCGAGCATTTCTTCGTCTGAAAACTTACGGTTCCGTTCCAATATAATGCCTTGAGACTTGTAAAAAAGTTGCGGGTCAACAATCGCCTCAAATGCACCATCATGCCTTACCCACATTTCTTCTGGATTTTTTACTCGCTTTTTTTTAAGTTTGAAGGAAGATCTGTTGTATACATTGTTTCCAATATACTTTTCATTTGACAGAACTTGGTTAACAGAACCACGTGTCCACTGCCTGTTAAGATCTGTTTTAAATCCCTTCTTATTGAGAATAGCAGCTATTTCAAATTCTGATTTCCCTTCCTCAACAAACAGACTGTAAATCCTCAGAACAGTTATAACTTCCTCTGGAGGACCTGGAACAAGGATTACCCGATCAGTTTGAAGGCTTTTATATTCTCCATGATTTAGAATACCTTTTTGGTTGCCACTCTGATCAATGAGCATACGTCTTATCCCAAATCCTGCGTTTCCTCCCTGCCTGTAACCTTCCTCGATCAATCTGCATTGACCTTTGAACACCTTAGTTGACAATTCCCTGCTGTATTCACCAGCCATGGCGCGTTTTACACTTTTTACTATGGTTGATACTGGGCTACCATCATTCTTGAACTGCTCGGCACAATACAAAACATTAATACCAGCTCTTTTGCAGATATGTTCATAGTAGGCAGATTCGTCAGCATCTTGGAATCTGCCCCATCTGCTTACATCATAAACAAGGATAAAATTGAAATCGATATTTCCGGTTTCAACATCATTGATCAGTTTTTTTAGTGCTGCTCTTCCACCAATACTCAGGCCGCTTTTTCCATCGTCGGCATATGTATTAACAATGACCATGTTGTTTGCGTCAGCATATTCTTTAATCAGGTCACGTTGATTTTCAGTTGAATATCGCTGATGCTCGGTGGACATGCGCACATATTGTGCTACTGGTATGTGAGAATGCTCCTTTTTATTGTCTTCAAGATTGATTGTTGTGTAATCCTTCATAACCCGATGTCCTTTTTCCTGCGGATTAAATTGATTTGAGACAGTTTTGCTTGCGCTTCAAAATATAGTGACTTCCCAACAATTGGGGGAAATACGTCATACTTAATAAATCCCCTGTATTGATTTGCACCGGTGTAAAAAGGAGATTCAAGGATGCTTGAAATGATTCTCGTGTTCCATGTGTTACTCCTTTTTGGCGGTTTTACTCCTTGGGCATTAAGCAGGGTGCTTATCTCGGTGCGATTATAATCATTGGTAACAAAAAGATCGAAGATTGTTCGGATGATCTCAACTTCAGAACTCTCACCTGGCTCAAAACCATACAGTGGGTTTGAAGAATCGTTTTCAATGTCATTTCTGCCAACCATCACCTTTTTTAAACCATATGGGGTCGACGCTTGAAGAAAGTGACCTTTGAAAAAAAGGTCACGATTATTTTGTTTCATTTCCTGGCTAAATAATGGACCTGCATTAGCCAGGGGCTTTTCTAATATCCTTCCATCGAGCGCCTTCCGCTCGTAAAGATCAATTGCAATAAACTGCCGTATAATTCTGAACAACTCGGGTTCAGGGATGAGTAATTCCCAGTTGGGTTTTGAAATAAGCCCCCATCCCATGATAAGAGTATTTAGACTATCAGTTTCGTATTCCCAGTAGTTTCTAATTGGTATCTTAGGATTGACCTGAATTTTTGTTCTGCCAATATTAAACCTGTCTATGGCATTGCGAAATTTCCTTAATAGCCACTCCTCTTTTTCAATTCTAGAGCCAGGCGCGTATAGTATTGCAACTGTATCTGTCATTAGCTCTTTCCCAATATGAAAGTGAATCAATCGGTTTTCTCATGATTACCCTAATATTGTTGCTAATGCCATAAAGTGATCTCTTTGCAAGAACAGCTTTTTTCGGATACAACTTTAACCACTTGTAATTATGTCAATTTTAACAATAAACTCGTCCATCTTTGCAAATTTGCTTGGAAGGAGTGGAATGAGTCTGTAATACCCTGGAATAATGTTTTTTTTTTGATTTTGGCATGTCCATCTTTGCAATTTCAGAATTCACAAAGTCAGGCAGGTTTGACAGCATTTTTCGTTTATTGTCTCGCCCTTTTTGGCTCTCCCGATTCTTTTTTGTATATTCTGGATGAGCTGCACGGTATTTTCTCCAATAATCTGGGTTTCCTTTCACCCATTTTTTCTGAGCATCTTTTTGGTTTTCTCTATAGGTCGGGTCTGTAGCAAGTTTATTTTTCTGCCATTTTCTCCGTGTCACTTTATCCATAATTTTCCCCGTAGTTTCTATCCCAATCGATATCATTCGGTTTTAGTGGTTTTTTTGATAAGTCTGTTGGTATTCATAGATCGTACTTATGAACGCCTTTATGAAAATGATTAAAAGAATTGATGATTAAAATACCCTAGTGCAAGGTATTAGAATGAAGAAGAAACAAATGGTAGGAAGACGGGTGACGTTACCGAAAAGATATCTGGAGAATTCTTTCTGATCGTTATCGAAGTGAGAAAGTGCCAACCAATATCCCTGCCCCGATTAAGGTTATTCAAAATTGACGAGGATTTCTATTGTTTAAGACGGAATATTTCTGTCCTTTTTACAGTCCAATAAAGACCAGTTGGTAGTGATCACGGATTAAAACCCGTTAACAACCGTGACAGAAAGATTTCAGGGGGATTCAGAAAGAAAACAAAGGAATAGCTATGATTTTAAGCGGTTAATGCGAGTGAAGTGCTTGCTATGAAGTGTATAGCGAAGATTTTGGTGGAGGTTATTGGAATCGAACCTACCCAGGACAGTTTCGATCACACCGGGCGGCGAGTGAAAATAGTGTCCAGATATTGATAATTGAGGATGATCGGAAAGAATCAAGTAGGTAAGAAGCCGGAAACGAAACCTCCTTGTTCTGTAACCGTTCTAATTCTTCATTTACTTTCGAATTGGTACTTGGGCATGAATATCTCTGATTATTCCCTAACAGACTGTTTTAGGACGTGAAAATGATTGTTTATGGATCTCAATATTTTATTTGGTCTTTTCTGCATGGAATTAACTTCAGAACCATTGTGATTCAGGAATCCTTTGAGAACACCTTCCAGGGTATTGTAGTGACCTATCGGTGAATAACGATATGCATTGAGAATTTGAATTTGACCTAATTCCATGGATGCTTCTATAGAAACCAGTGAATATTTAAAGAGGCTTACATAAGGTGACCAATAAGGTACCCATTTAAGAATATCTAAACTGATATATGCATATAACTATTTTATATTAATAGGTTTTATATCTTATCTCTATTTCAGATAGTTTACTATCTTGCCAGCAGTCAGATAACCGTTGAAGTAGGCCCGTTCACCGCCAAACGCGGTTCCTTTCATATTTCCGGCGATAAAGATCCCTCGGTTTTGTTGTGCTTTCAATGCTTCTGGCAGTATTTGCCTGGAATCGGCTCTGAACGGAATGCCCGCTGTGGCGAGAAGCTCTGTGTTGGGGATGAGGTTGCCGGCCAGGACCAGGTAGTCGGCCGGGACCGACTGTGACTGCTTTTTCTCCAAATGAACCTTTTCCAGTCCCTGTTGTCCCTGAATTTTTATCTTCCGGACGGATGGGATGCGACGGGGTCTGTGCTTTCGAAAAAAATAGAAGCGACCGGCAAAGGAACAGGCCGCCGACTTCTCATGATCAATTATCAGAGGTATGCCGCCAGTGTGTGTCAACTTTTCAGCCAGCGAATAGGTGATCACTTCGGATCCCAGCATGATATAATTTGCGGGAGGCATGTTGGGTGACAGCTTCAGCAGTTCCAACAGGTGCAACGTGTGGTAGACACGTGCTGGCCGATGACCGGTGAGGATTCCTCTCTCTACGCTGGTTCTTTCCCGGGCCCCACAGGCAAACAAAATTACTTCCGCCTTGATTTTATAGGATCCATTTTGAACAGATACCATCTGTAATTCTTTATCTTCAGGAGAAAAGTGCAGCACAGTCGTTTCAAGACGGGTTTCAATGCCGGCGGTAACAAGTTTTTTGGCCAGCAGATCGGCGTAATCCAGGCCGTGATGAATTTGTCCTTTTGACCACCTCACAAAGGTCGGTTTCCCGTGATGCTGATATTTACCTGGTATGCCGCCAACCTGTTCGAAACGGTCCAGGAGCAGGATATCCTTGAAACCTGCCTGTTTAAGTCGTAGGGCCGCCCCGACACCTGCGGGTCCTGCTCCGACAATCACGATCTGTTTTTGAATAGATTCCATCTGATTATTTGCTGGCCAAATCCTTGATGATTTCGCTACCGGGACCTTTCCTGGTGATGTGATTCAGATCTGTCCCGGTGATCTCACTGATCAATTCGGCGATACGGATGAGACAGTAAAACCCCTGGCATCGTCCCGTTGCAGCCCGGGTTCGTCGCCTCAGGGCATCGATGGATCGCGGTGAGAGAGGTGAATGGATCGCATCGATAATTTCCTGTCTGGAGATCTGTTCACAAAAACAGAGCATGTTTGCATAGTCCGGGTGCTGCAGCAACTGTTCTGCGTCTTCGAACGGCCTGGGCAAAATCCAGCCCGGGCTGGTATTTTCGGCGCGAATGCTGACCGCTTCACCATCGGGTTGGCAATCCAATCCGCACTCATTTTCCAAACCATTCCGGATGTATTCGGCCAGGGCAATGGAAACTGTCAGACCGGTTGAGCGGATTCCGGTCAGGGAAACGACACCCTTTAGGCCATCGTTAAACGTGATCTGGTATTGCCCCTGTTGACAATGACAGCGCAGCCCGGCGTAAGCGCTGATTACCGGCTCATGCTCGATTTTGGGATAGAGGCGGGAGGCCCCTGACTTTATCAGTGTCAGGCCTTCCAAAGTCGTTTCCGGTGCGCTTGACGAATCTAACGGCAGATCTTCAGCAGTTGGACCGGCGATGATATTTCCAAAAACAGTCGGTGAAATCAGGATGCCTTTGGTCTTGGGATTGGGTACCGGCAACAGGATTCTGGAAACGCTGTTCCCTGCTGTTTTGTCATAAACCAGGAACTGTCCCCGTCTTGGGTTGATATCGAGTGGCTTCGCCCCATAACTTTCGCCGATGGCAGTGCTGCCGAGTCCGGCGGCATTGACAACGTATCTTGCCTTGAACTGTGTTCTGTTGCCACAATGTAGTGTTTTTAGGCCTGTGTCTGAATTTGAAAGGGATTCCACCTTTAGGCCCAGGATCAGGCTCGCTCCGTTGCTGACCGCGACTTCAGCAAAAGCGACACAGGTTGTAAAGGGATCGATAATGCTTTCCTTTTCAACCCGGAGAGCCCCTTTCACCTCTTTTGAAATATTGGGTTCCAGTGCCCTGGCCTCATCTCCTGAAAGAAGCTGAACATCCTCAACCCCGTTCTGGAACGATTTATCCAGCAAACCCGGCAACAGCTCATTTTCCTCCTCTGTCAAAGCCAGAACCAGCGCGGAGGTTTGTTTCAGCGGAATTTTCAAGGCCTTCGCCACGGCCGGCCACTGGCGGGAGGCTCTGGTGACCAATTCGGACTCCAGGGTGCCGGGCTTGGCATCGAAACCGGTGTGGATAATCGCACTGTTGGCCTTACTGGTTCCTTCTCCCACGTCGTGATTTTTGTCCAGTAACAGAATTCGCAGCCGGTACTGGGAAAGGTGAAATGCCAGGGCGCAGCCAACAACCCCGGCTCCGATGATCGCTACATCGTACTGATCATCCTGAACATGGGGATTTTCTGAAAGCCGCAATCTGTTTTCGCACCAGCCCCTGGGCCAGTTATACAAAACCTGCCCTTTCATACTGTTTTCGGAATGCCGTGCTTTGGCCACTGAACTACCTCTTGGAGAATGGTGCACCACTGCTGATACCGTTGCAGACAGGCTTGAGCCTCCTGCTTGTCAGGCTGGTAAATCGTCTGCGGGGCCGAATTTTCGGGAAATTCTGTCACTGTTGAGAAAAAACCTGCCGACAGACCCGCCAGCAGTCCAACCCCCAGGGCTGTTGCCTCCACGATATCCATGACTGCTATCGGAATCCCCAGCAGGTTGGACTGCAGCTGCATCAAGAACCGGTTTTGAGTCAACCCGCCATCGACCTTGAGATCGTCCATTATCAGTCCGGAGGCTGCCATCAATTCAAAAATATCCTTCACCCGGAAACCGATCGCTTCCATGACGGATTTGACCAGGCTGCGTCGGTCATGGGTTAACGTCAAACCATACCAGGCCCCTTTGACATCCGGATCCCAATAGGGTGCTGCCAGCCCCGAGAGGGCTGGGATGAAAAACAGATCCGGGATTGCGGCAGGATCTTCTAAAACCCAGTCTATGGCCTCAGGCCTGTCTACCAGCTGCATCTTATCAATCATCCAGTCGACCACTGCGCCAGCGGTATAGATACCCCCATCGAACACATACTGAGTCAGACCGTCTATCCGCCATCCCACGGAAGTGAGCAGATCTGTTGAACGCCTTGTAGAATCGGCTCCGATATTGGCCAGCATAAAACAGCCGGTTCCATATGTCAGTTTGGCTTCTCCCTCTGTAAAACAGTGTTGTCCGAAAAGAGCTGCCTGTTGATCGACACAGAGCCCACCCAGGGGAATTTCGGCTGCGAACCATTTTGGGTGAACCGTTCCCACACACTTGGTGTTACCCACCAGCTTTGGTAAAACAGCCTTGGGGATTTCAAGTTTTTCTAAAAGGTCCTGATCCCAATCCAGGGTGTCCAGATTCAGCAGCATGGTGCGGGAGGCAGTGGAGACGTCGGTCAGGATGTTTTTGAGGGCGGTCAACTGCGCGATCAGCCAGGTGTCGCTGGTTGCCAGGCACAACCTTCCCTGTTCCAGCAACAGACTCGCTTGTGGCACATTTTCCAGAATCCAGCGCATCTTTGCTGCCGAGAAGTATGGATCCAGTTTCAGTCCGGTTTTCGCGGTGATTTCCGCTGACAGCCCCTGTTTCTGCCAGCGATTGATGATCTCAGTTGTGCGCCGGTCTTGCCAGGAGATGGCGGGGCCGATGGGCTCCCCGCTTTCGCTGTCGAAAGCAATCACAGTCTCACCCTGGTTGGCCATTCCGACCATGGCTATGTTCGAGGGGTCAACACCTGCTTTCCGGATCGCATCCTGTCCGGCCTTGATGAGACTGTCCAGCATTTCGGAGGGATCATATTCTACCCACCCGATTTGAGGGGATTGAATCTGTATGGGGAACTTGTCGGACACCGCCACTATCTGTGCCCGGTGGTCCATAATCACCCCTTTACTGCTGGTGGTTCCCTGATCGAGTGCGAGGATATGGGTTGTCACTTCAGCTCTCCGATATTTATGGAATCTCAGCTTTTGAGATCGGGGATGTGAACATGGAAGCGCTCGATGGATTCCTTGTCCTTGGGATCAATGTGGTCTGTAATGAAGACATCCACCTTATTCCAGGTGCAGACCCGCATGAATCCCCGGGTGTTCATTTTACTGCTGTCTCCCACCACGATGGTCTGATCGGCCAGGGCAATCATTTTGCGTGTGACCGAGGCTTCAGGCATCCGTTCGATACTGATCCCGTCTTTGGGATCAAAGCCGTCAGCTCCTACAATGGCCTTGTCTGCTTTGAGATGTTCCAGTACCAGCTCAGTCAGTGGTCCGGCGCAGGCGTACGATAATTCGTCGATGAGTCCACCGATAAAGAGCACTTCCAGCCGTCGGTTCGAAAGGAGGATATCCGCTGCCCGCAGGCTGTTTGTCATGATGATCAGCCGCTGGGGAAATTCCTTGCGGGCCAGCAGTTTTGCAATCTGGTTGTTGGTGGTTCCATCGTTGAGAAAGATTCGGTCCCCTTCTTTGATAAATTCAAGCGCCTTTTCTGCAATCAGCTGTTTTTCTTTAATCAACTTGTTTTCGCGTTCGCGGTAAGTCGCTTCGAGGACCCCCCGCTTGCGCATCACAGCCCCACCATGGGTTCGCCGGATGGAACCGCCTTTTTCCATGGCGATCAGATCCCGGCGGATCGTGGCTACAGATACACCAAGCTGCTTCTGCAGATCTGGCACACTGAGTGATGTATGCTGCTTTAAAAGTCGCTGAATTGCGTTATGACGTTTTTCTGCATTCATATGGTTCACTTACTCATTCGTTTCCGGTTCGTTATTGGGAATCCTGTCCATTCCCCACAGAGACACGGAGTTTAAGACAAGCTGTCTCTGACTCTGTGGTGCATAGTGACTTAAAATCATGTTACTCGGTTTCAAGAGAGGGCAATTCTTTTCTGCGTGACTGAAATATCATGTTATCCAGCCGTTCCACCAGTTCCATGAGCCCTCCCGGGAAAAATAGAATAAAGATGCAGATCATTCCCCCCATGATGGTCAGCCGGGCAATGCCGAACATACGCAGCCATTCACCGCCAAAAACAAAGAGCGCAGCTCCCAGTACGCCCCCTGGAAATCGACCCATACCGCCCACCACCATCATGGCGATTGCCATCAGAAACGTGCTGATATAGAGCAGGTCTGGGGAGGCGATGCCGTTGTAATGTACATAGAGACCGCCTGCAATGCCGGTGCTGAAAGAGCTCAAGGCGAAGACCTTGAGTTTCTCACGATACTCACTGATTCCCAGTGCCGTAGCCAGCTCATAGGCATCCCGGAGTGCCATAAAGGCCAGGCCGGTTCTGGAGTTGATAATCCAGTAAACCACCAGCAGCAGAATGATAAAAGCAACGAAATTTATGTAGTATGAATGCAGGGGGGTAATCCCCTCAAAAAGCGGTGGAACCTCTGGAAGCCCTATGGATCCGCCGGTAACGTGGCGAGTGATTCTCAGGATATCCGGCAGCATATTGGCGAAAATCATTGAAAGCAGTGCGATATAAATCCCCCGCAGGCGTAAGGACGGCAGGCCGATGAACAGTGTTGCGACCAACATGGTAACCAATCCGCTCAACGGAATACAGATGACCGGCGGCAGGCCGCTGTGCATCGAAAGTAGTGCCGATGTGTAACATCCGATTACCAGAAAGGCCACATTGGCCATGGACCAGATGCCCGCGTATCCCATGATCAGATTCCAGTTGGAAACGACAATCGCCCATATAAAAAAAACGTTAAACAGGTGAATGATATAGGGCGATTGGGTGACAGCAGGCAAGATCGCCATCATGATGAGCGCTGCCAGTATGATTAGTTTCTTCCGGTTAATTAGGTCTTGCATTGATCGGTCTCCGAATCTGGATAGCTCAATATGAAGCGCTTTTTCTGCCAAAAAGTCCCTCCGGCTTAATCAGGAGTACAATCAGAAAGATAACGAACCAGGCCGGCCAAACCCAGGACTGACTGCCGTAAAAGGTTATCAGAGATTCCACCAGCCCCAGAAACAGCCCGGCGAATATAGCGCCGCTGATGGTGCCCAGACCGCCGAAGACGACAATGATGAAGCCCTTGAACATCCAGTCCCATCCAACCTGAGGCGTTAAATAATACTTGGTTGCCAGCAGAATGCCGGCCAGCCCCGTCACGGCAGATGCCAGCCCGAATGCGAGGCCGAGTGTCCGGTTGGCGTTGATTCCGACTACCTTGGCGCCGTTCATGTCCTGAGCCACAGCCCGAATCGATCTGCCGAGCCAGGTTCGGCTGAAAAACAGGTTCAACCCCAGCACGAATATGATCACAAAAAGTACCAGAACAACATCTTGCTGATCGATCAGGATGGAACCGAATTCAAACACATCCTCAAAAAAAAGAGGGACCTCCTTCACCCGCGGGCCAAACAGCTGCAGGATGAGGTTTTCCATCAGAATGCCCAATCCCAGGAGAAAAATAACACTGGTTATCTCCCAGTTGGGCTTTTTGACCAGGAAGGCAATGGACGTCCGATAGAGAATCAATCCGAAACCAAACATCAGCAAACAGCTCAGGATGATGGACGGAATCAGACTGAAGCCGAAGGCGGATAAAAACATAAATGTCAGGTACCCACCCAGGACGGACATGCCGCCATGACAGAAATTGAAAATCCGGATAACACCGTGGATAATAGTCAATCCCAGGGCCATGATCGCATAAAGCGACCCGATCAGCAGGCCGCTTATCAGAACATTGACCAGATCTATCATAAAATAGGAATCCATTATTTTCCTGATTTCTATCACTTCAGAGTTTAATTCCCGGAAGCTTGCTCCGTTTTGTCATCCCGGACTCGATTCGGGATCCAGTTAATGATGGTTCCGGATTCCGGACCAAGCCGAAATAACAGCTGATACCCCGCGAGGAGGTGTTCATATTAAAAATAGGCTTTCTCTATTTGAGCCTTGTCAATTTCACCCGCTTGTTTTTCGAGCACAATCCGACCTTTGCTGAGCAGATAGATGCGATTAGCCAGTTTGAGCGGATAATCCACCTCCTGCTCAACCACCAGAATGCTTGTCTCAGAATTGCTGTGAATCTGCTCAATCGCCTCGAAAACAGTCTTCTTCAACAATGGGGACAGTCCGATGGATGGTTCATCGATCATCAGCAGTGAGGCCTGGCTCATCATACCGCGTCCAATCGCCAGCATGCGGGCTTCTCCACCGCTCAGGGTCAAGGCTGGCTGGCTTTTTCGTTCGGCAAGCTTCGGAAAAAGTGAAAAAACAAAATCGAGACTGGTGTTGAGATTCTGGCGGGCACAACGGTTGAATGCGCCCATGGACAGGTTCTCCAGCACGCTCATGTCCAGAAAAAGGTTTTTGTCTTCAGGAATATAAACCAGCCCCCGTTCAACCCTTTGCTCGACGCTCGTACGCGTGATATCGCTTCCCTGAAAATGAACAGATCCGCTTCCAGAGGGGTGGATGCCGCAGATCGTTTTCAAGAGAGTGGATTTTCCATGGCCGTTGGGCCCGAAAAGTGCGACCACATCGCCGTCCATCACCCTGAACGAAACGTCTCTGATCACCTGCAGATCACCGTAAAAACAGTTTAGGTCATGCACTTCCAGAATCGGATGCATCTCCATCAATTCCCCATTGGTTATTCTTCTTTTCCCAGATAGACATTGACGACTTCTGCGTTTTCCCTGACTGCTTCCGGCTCTCCGAAGAAAATGATCTCCCCGTTGTGCAGGATCAGCATACGCTCGGAGATCTCGATCAACATATCCAGCAGATGTTCAATGATGATGATGGTGATTCCCATTTCCCCGTTGATTTTGCGGATCAGATCGAGGAATGACCGAATTTCCGAGATAGAGAGTCCGGCCAGTGGTTCATCCAGCATGATGACGCGGCAGCCGGTACAAAGGATGCTGCCCAGCATCACCATCTTTGTAGAGTAAATATCCAGATTGGTTGCCAGATGATCCCGGTGGGCTGATAAATCCAGAAATGTCATGACTTTTTCAATCTGCTCGTCCAGGGCGGACCGTTTTTTAAGTTTGTGATCCGAACCCTGACCGAAGGTGGCACCGACCCTGAGATTGTCGTAAACACTCAGTGTCGGGAATGTCTGCGGAATCTGAAAAGTCCGTCCCAACCCGAGATGGCAGATCTGGTGAGCCTTCAGCCGTGTGACATTGTATCCATCGAAAATGATCTCACCGGCCGATGGTGGATAAGTGCCAGCAATGACATTGAACAAGGTTGACTTACCGGCGCCGTTCGGTCCGGCGATACCAAAAATCTCTCCCTTTTCCACTGTCAGGTCAACGCCTGAGAGCGCGGTCAGGCCGTCAAACTTCTTGGACAGATTAATGGTTTGAAGAATCATTTTGCATCCTTGCTTCGAGCGTTTAACCCTGTGTCCGCTGTTTTAATTTAAAACAGCGGACTTCCAGCCATTTAGTTTTTAGGGATCGTTAAATAACAACTTCACATAATCTTTTAGCAAATGGATCCAAGTGTTTCTCATTAGTGTCCAAGAAACACGTTGTCGTTAAAAAATAACTTTACTTAATCTGTTTGCAATAGGATCGTTAAAAAACAACTTCACTTAGGGATCGTACAATAATAACTTGGCATAATCTGTCCGCAAAAGTCCCGAAAAGACCGGACATTTTGCAGGCAAAATGCCAGGTAATTTTTGAGCCGACCCTTAATCTGTTTGTAAAGGTCCCTAAAGCCGGACATTTTACAAACAGAATGTGAAGTAATCTTTTAGCCGACCTTTACTTATTTCATCCAGGGCGGTTTACGGAACTCACCTTCCTTGTACTTATTCTCAGGATAAATGAAGACGTGCTTTCCACCCCGGATCTGGCTCCATTCAACGGGATAAAACGCTTCACCATAAAGGGTTGTATTGTTGATCGGGTTAAAGATAAAATTGGTGTGCAGCCCTTTGTTCGGATGTTGCAGAACATAATTAATCACCTGGTTATAACAGTTTGAACAGCCCGTAGCCTTGACAGCTGTGGCCCACATGTCAAAAATCTGTCGCATGTGTGTGGCGTAATTATCGGTGGGAATGGCACCGTACTTGGCTTTCCAGCGATTTAGATAGCTGGCCACTGCCGGTTCCTTGATCTTCATGGAACCGCCCATCCAGATGACGCCATTGGCGGCTTTTTTGGTCAGCGACATGAATTCAGGCGTACTGGGGGTATATTGATAGATAATAATCCCATTATATCCCTTGCGTCCAAAGCGCTTGTTAAATGCTCTCTGGAAATTGGCAGAATCGGTTGCCAGCAGCTGCCAGATAGAGATGAAAGCAGGTCTTTCACGGTCCAGCTTGGTCATGATATCGGTCCAGTTGGACTTTCCAAACTTGGTCAATTCATCGATCACAACCTCGTAACCATCCGCTTGTGCTTCTTTGATCACCTGATCCGAAGGGGCAATATTGTATGGAAATTCTAAGCGGATAACCGCCATTTTTTTATTGGGCGGTGTCCAACCCATCTTTTTGGGAATGGTCGGCAGCACTTGCCGGTGGGAAACGGCATAGGCCAACTGAGTCCAGCTCACATGAAAGACATTACGAGTCTTTGGCATCCCTTTCTGGATGGCGTTGGCGGTGATATGTAAGGCGGTGCCGGCGAAATATGGCACGTCGTACTTGGCCATGGTTTGCACATCGACAGGGGAGAGCGCGCAGTAACTAGTCATCAGCGCATCGACACCCTGACTAACCAGGCGTTCCATGACCGCCCTAACGACTTCGGGCCGGCCGTCCTGGGTGTCCATGGCGAACCCTTCGAGCTTTTTCCCCAGAAGTCCGCCCTTGGCGTTGTACTCTTCAATGGCCAGCTTCAGGGCCTTGTTGGCTGTATCCCCCACACTGGCAAAGGGGCCGGTCAGCGGAATCGGAAACCCGATTTTGATGGTATCACCTGCCTGCACGTTCCCGGTAAATAGTAATAACGTTAGAATGGAAAGTATGATTGCTGTAATTTTTTTCAGTCCCATGATGATTCCTCCTTTTTTTCAATGTTTGGTTATTGAAAACTGACAAGAAATTCTTCAGACATAAAGTGGCGGGCGCTTATCGATCCAAGGCTTAGCTTTTTCCAGCTGACCCGCAAGCCGGTAAAGTAGAGATTCATTTGCATATTTCGCTGCGAACTGGACGCCCACTGGCAATCCGTCCGGTGTCCAGTGCAGAGGCACTGACATGGCGGGCTGACCGGTGAGATTGAACATGCCGGTGAAGGGCATGTAGGATAACAGGTTTCCCATCATCTCCTCAATATCATCCATATCAGTGGATAAAATGCCGATCTTGAGGGGTGGCGCTGCCAGGACCGGGGAGATGAAAATATCATAGGTTTCGAAGAACTGGGCGATCTGCCGAGTGACGCGATTCTTGACCACCAGCGACCTGAGCAGGTCGACCGCCTTGATGTCCTTGCCCTGCTCCAGCAGGAACAGATTAACACTTTCAAGATTTTCACGACCGGGTGTGCGCTTGAACATTTCTGCACCGTCCTGCAGAAACATACACTCGTTGCTCATTAGAATTGCCATGAACGCTTCGTCCCAGGCAGCTACATCCCAGACCGGTGCAGCCTCTTCAACCTGGTGTCCCAGATTCTCCATCAATTTTGCGGCTTCAGTCACTGCGAGTTTATTCTCTTCATGGACTGGGACCCCAGTCGGTGCTTCCGCTGAAAATGCCACCCGCAGTTTTCCCGGATCCCGGCCAACTTCTTCCAGAAAAGGACGCTCAGGAGGCTCAGCCCAGTAGGGTGCTCCGACATCAGGTCCTGCGGTGCAGTCCAACATGGCAGCGCTGTCCCGCACCGTGCGGGTAATGGCTCCTTCTACAATCATGCCGTGCCACAATTCAAAATTGTCCGGGCCCAACGGATTTCGACCCCGGGTGGGTTTCATACCGAAAGTTCCGCAACAGGCGGACGGCATCCGAATTGATCCTCCGCCGTCCCCACCATGTGCTACCGGGACGATCCCGGCGGCGACAGCAGCGGCTGAACCGCCGCTGGATCCGCCGGTGATGTGATCGAGATTCCAGGGGTTGTGGCTGGGTCCGTTGGCAACCGGTTCGCAGGAAGCACTGATTCCGTTTTCAGGGGTATTCGTACGGCCGATCGTGACGAGGCCGGCTCGGTTGAAGCGGTTAATCATCTCGCTGTTGAAATCCCGAGTCCATCCCTGGTAAAGCCGGCTGCCGCAATTTGTGGGATAGCCGGCAATACTGCTGATCAGGTCTTTAACCAGAAATGGAACACCGGTAAACGGACCCTGGGGAAGGCCTTCATTAATGATTTTGGCTGCATAATCCGCCATCAGGTAAGTGATCGCTTTGAGCTTGGGATCGAGACGTTCGAGGGCATCCAGAGCTGTGTCAGCCAATTCCCTCGGTGAAACTTCGCCTTTTTTGACCAGTTCAGCCAATCCCAGCCCGTCGTAATTTGAGTACTCAGAAAAGAGTGTTCCCATTATTCCCCCTTTTGCCTTCTTTGTTTTTTCTGGGATTGCCCAGTGCCAGATAAATTATTCCTCAAACAAAATCTGTGAATTTCTTAGGGATCGTTCATAAATAACTTCACATAATCTATTTGCAAAAGCCCCCAAAAAACCGGACATTTTGCGAACAGAATGTGACAGCAACGTGTTTCCCTTTCATTAATGGGAAACACTTGACTAATTTATGAGCCGACCTTTAGTACAAACGATCAATTTGCGTCATCCCTTGTCAATAGCTAATCTAGATGATATAAGAAATAAATAGGTAAATATTACAAAAAGATGAAAATTGTTAAAGTCGGGAGTGGTAGCCTTGTTGCTAACATTTGATGGACAAATATTGAATAATTATGAACAAAACTTAGAAAAACGATCAAAAAAAGTCAAGTAAAATATTGAATAATTTGCAATTTGACTGGCAGAGGAGTTATAGGCTTCTGAAATAGTGCCTTGCGAGGGAATGAATTTTTATAAATATTTCCGATCGGCGGAGTAAGAACACTCTCTTTGACACCTGATGATTATCTCACTATTATGTGACAGCACCTTCGGTTTTCTGATTCTGTCCCAACAACCAAACGGTAACATCAATACTGCCATGATCCAGGTTGATACGATAAAATCTTTTGAGAATAACAGGCTTTCCCTCTCTTTTTCTGCCGAACGTAATCGCATCGTGCTGTTTGGCGCATCCGGTGCGGGCAAATCAGTTTTGCTTAAAATGATTGCGGGGTTTTTCAATCCGGATCAGGGGAAAATTGTGGTTCGCTCCCGGGTTCTGTTTGATTCTACCGCTGGTATTGACGTGCCGGTTTACCAGCGCAAAATCGGTTACCTGCCACAGGAATACACCCTGTTTCCTAATCTGAATGTCAAAGACAACATCCTTTATGGGGTTAAGGTCCAGAAGATAGCCCTGGACAACGACTGGTTCGAATATCTGACTTCCCGCCTTGAGATCAGTGACCTGCTGGAGAGAGATCCCGGGTCTCTGTCTGGAGGTCAACAACAGAGAGTGGCACTGGCCCGTATTTTGATTATCCGGCCGCATGTTCTGCTGCTGGACGAGCCGTTCAGTGCTCTCGACAGCTCTATTCGGGAAACCCTGCGAGATATGGTGATGGATCTGGTGGATGAACTGGATATCGTGACCCTGCTTGTGACCCACGATTTGGAGGAGGCGTTTGTCTTCGGGAACGAGCTGGTTCTGGTTCGTCAGGGACGAATCATTGAAACGGGGGAACGGGATAAATTGTACCAGCATCCCAGATATATCGAATCGGCGCGTTTACTGGGATTTGCCAATATGTTCCCGGTCACAAATTCCACAGGAAAAGCTGCGACGATTGAGAGTGGAGATACCTTTTTTTGTAGTAGTGGTCTTGAAGAGAACAAACCGTTCCTCTGTATTCGTCCGGAATATATTATGATTCTGCGTGAGAACCGGGAGGCAAAGGGAAAGAAACAGTCGAATGTCATCGAGGGTTCAATTCAGCATATTTATCATCACGGACGATATCTTAAAATCCTTTTGGGAACAGATTCAGGGCTGATGATTCAAACAAATATTCCGGTGCATGTGTTTGACAAACTCGCCTTGAAAACGGGGATGAATCTGCGGGTTTTTCTGAAAGAGGAGGCCATCATCATGTGCGATTCCATTGATCGGAGAGACCCATGAACCGACGTGGCTTGATTATTTTTGCGACGATCTTATTGTTGTTTACGGACGCTTCAGCCGGGGATCTGTACTGGTACCTGGCCGCTTCCATGGCCAAACCGGGCAAGGAAATAGTGTCCCATTTCAATCAGAAACAGGCCCCAGCTCGCGTATTTCTGATTCTTGGAGGCTCCGGGCAGCTGTTAAGTAAGATCGAGCTGGCGCGTCGGGGCGATATCTATACCCCGGCATCAGCCGGTTTTCTCAAAAAAGCCCGGGAGAAGAAGCTGGTTAAAAGTCAGCGGCTGCTCCTTTATCAAAAACCTGTTTTTGGTCTTTCCGGAAGCGGTCGCTCGAAAATTAACACCTTTAGCGATCTGTCTCGACCCGGCCTGAAGTTGGCACTCGGCAACCCCAGGACGATGGCGTTAGGCGCTACCTACCTGCAAATCGAAGAGAAAATGGGCAGGGCGCTCTCAGGTCAGATTAGAGCAAATAGCCAGCTCGAGGCGATTAACATCTCACAGGTGGTGAACTATCTGCGCTCCGATGTCGTGGATGCCGGTATCATTTTTGATACCGTGGCCCAGGCGAACGGTTTGAGCTATATCGAAATCCCAGAAAGGTTCAATATACTGAGCAAGTCGTTCCTCATTCGACTGGTCTGTTCAACAGCTGAGGAAGCAGATTTGGAGCGATTTGAAACATTTATTCTAACGCAGCATCAAACATTTAATAAATACGGATTTCAACTTGTTGGATCCCCATGAAAATATCCAGGGTATCGCTCGTTATCTCGTTACTGTTTTTGATGTTTCTGGCAGGCGTCTTTGCAGGGGGTCTGTTGTCTGTCGATCAGTCCGCCATCTCGGCATTGTTGGCCGACCCTTCGTTTTTTTCAGCGGTGCTGTTCAGTCTCAAAACATCTCTTCTGGCAACACTTATCGCATTCATCGTCGGGGTCCCCGCCGGTTTTTACCTGGCCCGGGTTAAAGGGAGACTGGCCAGATTACTGGATGTCCTCTTTGACATTCCCATTGTAATTCCACCTCTGATCAGCGGGGTTCTGCTGCTGACTTTCTTCAACCAGCCGTTGATAAAAGCGATCTATCCTTTTATCTTCTCCACAGTCGGTGCAGTCATCGCGCAATTTTTTGTGGCGGTCCCATTTACGATCAAGTCTGCCAAAACAGCCTTTACACTCGTCCCCCCAATTTATGAGCGAATCGCTATGACGCTGGGTGCACGCCCTATGGCATCATTTTTCGATACCACATTCAAGATCGCCCTGCCGGGAATCAGTTCCGGCCTGGTCCTGACCTGGCTGCGGTGCATGGGTGAGTTTGGCGCGACCCTGATGGTGGGAGGTGGAATCCCGGGGAAAACAGCCAACATTCCGATCAATGTCTATCTGCACCTGAGTGGTGGGGACTTGAAACTGGGGATTGCCATCAGCCTCTTGACGGTGCTGCTTGTCATTCTCTGCATTTTTCTGATCAACAGTGTGCTGTTCAGGTTCAGAGGTAATCAGAAATTGGTTTTATGGTGTAAAACAACTCTGGCTTCATTTTCCTCAAAAATTCGCTCAGAAACATGACGATTTGGTTTTTGTTTTATTAATGAAGTTTCAATCCCCTTTCTCCCACGATTGTATCAGTCCCCTTTCTCCCGCGATTATATCATAGCCGACAGGTAGCTTTTGCACAAAGTCATGCAGTCTGGTAAGTTTGTCCACCATAATTTCTGCCTCAGCGGCGGCTGGATATGATTAAAAAGACTGATACACGCTTAACATATTCCTTTCGAAATTGTATGATTGCATTGGATAATGGGTATTCTTTAAACTGAGAGACGGTCAATTGGCTCAAATTATTGTCACATTAAATTAGTGTTGGAGGTTCCATGATCAAGAATTTTGTGCAAATCCTGGATATTCAAACAGCTATCATCTTGATTTTTTCGCTGGTCTCCACTCATCTCTGCCTGCGGTTTAATATTGTTTTCGAAATGCCAACGGGTTTGATCGGTATCGCCATCGTCTTTCCCATCGTTTTTTCCATCAACGCTGCTTATCGACGGAGAGAGGAAGCTCTGGCTTTTCTGGCATCTTTTAAAGCATCCGCGGTCTCTCTCTATTATGCTCATCGCGACTGGGTTCCCGGTGAAAACCAAACGCATGTTGAAAGAATTACAAAGCTCATCATTGCGATCTTTCAAGCCATCAGGAAGGATTTTACCGCCCAGGAAGAGCAAGAGACTGATTTTCAACAGATCTATGCCCTTTTTTCACGCTTCTCAGAATCAAATGAAGAACTCCGAAGCGCCGGTATGGATACCGCGGAGGTTTCGCGTGCCCATACTTTTCTGCGGCTGATGGTGTCTGATTTTGAGAACATGAGAAACATCCTGCTGTACCGGACACCCATCTCGCTAAGGGCTTATACCCAGGTCTTCCTGAATGCCTTTCCCATACTTTTCGGTCCTTATTTCGCCTATCTCTCTTCACAATATGCCGTATACTGCGGCTATATGGTGGCAGTATTCTACTGTGTGGTCCTCAGTTGCCTGGATAACATCCAGGACTTCCTGGAAAATCCCTACGACGGCATTGGCGTTGACGATATTGACCTGGATCTCGCCGAAGATTATGGCAGGCTTTTGCACAAACAGGGACATGTCAAAATATGAGGTTGAAACTATAAGCGGTCTCTACGATACCTCCACAAATCCTCTTGAGCTTTGCTATTTCGCGACACAAGCCAAATTGCTTTTGGAATTATGATAAAAATCGCAATTGACATTTAACTTACCTCTTAAAAGTCCCCGGGCCCTATGAAGCCTTATTTTTACGGATTCAAGTGATATGTCCAGTATTTCGGCGATTTCTCGATTTCTTAATTCCTGTAATTCACTTAAAACTAAAACGGTGCGATATTTTTCCGGCAAATCATCAATGTTGCCGCGAATACATTGGTTCATCTCTGTTTTGATCAACTGTTCAACCACCGGCACACTTTCGTCAGCATGCCATTCCGGGCCATCAGCTGGCGCAAGAAGTTTATCAGCCATGATTTGGTGTGTTCTCCTGAAATCTGGACTCCTCATTCTATCCATGGCTGTATGGGTGGCAATTTTATAAATCCAGGTTGAAAGTTTGGACTCACCCTTAAAATTCGGCAAAGCCCCGGCTACTTTCATAAAAACTTCCTGTGCCAGGTCTTCAACCTCACTGTTCCTGATGAGTCGATTTAAATAGTTCATGATTTTAGGATGGAATTCATGGTAGAGTTCACCAAAATCGACACTGGAACTGTCCATTTACACCTCCATTCTGATAGATTAAAAACCGTCCTTGATAAGAGGTGAGGCCATCCCATCGAGCGAAGAATGGTAGGAAGAGGCCTCCAAAAGGATTTGCTAGCCAGGTTTCACAGCTTCAATACTGGCGGAAACAATATAATCCACAGCGTTTTCACTGTGATTTGGATCCCATTTCCGGATGAGGTCGCGACTGTGATCATTGGGCACAATCCTGATATCCTCAAATCCGATCACTTCCATTATCTTTCTGGTATCATCAATGGTCGCAGCCCCTCCCACACAAGCAGAGACCAGTTCCAGATCTTTCTGTATTTTTTCCGGCAGGCTGGCGGTTGCCACAATATCGGAGATAGATAACCGGCCTCCGGGTTTCAGAACTCTGAAAGCATCGCGGTAGACACTTTCTTTATCAGGCGAAAGATTGATCACACAATTAGACATGATGATATCGGCAGTATTGTCCGCTACCGGCAGATACTCAATCTCTCCCAATCTGAAGTCAACGTTGGCGGGTCTCATTTTTTCGGCATTCAGCCTGGCCTTATGGATCATGTCAGACGTCATGTCGACCCCGATTACCTGCCCGGTCTCGCCAACTTCTTTAGCCGCCAGAAAACAATCAAACCCGCCCCCACTTCCCAGGTCAACCACAGTTTCACCCGGCTTAAGCGATGCCAAAGCGACAGGATTTCCACAGCCTAAGGCCATGTTTGCCCCTTCCGGAACACTTTCGACATCTTCCTTAGAGTAACCCATGATGCTGGACATCTTTCCGACTGTAGGATCCGAACCGCAGCAATCGGTGCCCGCCTCGGTAGTCGTAGAACTTTCAGAAGGACCACAACAAGATGCCACATTACTCTCTGCTGGAAAGGCCCCCCCTGCTTTGGCTATGTTTCCATAAGATTCACGAACTTTTTCTTTGATTTTTTCTTTTTCTAAAATATCCATTGTCCCTCCAAATTTTTTTGGTTGCTGCCTTTTAATGATTGGTTTTCCAAACAGTAAAAATTCATAAATGCACATAAATGCACATAGGAAAGTAGAATCCTTCCTTCACGAGTAACATTTAATCGTTTCATCATAATAGACGAAGAAGGGCCAAAAAAGATGCAGGGTTTTTAAAATATAATTTCAACAATCCCTGCAATTTTGTTGTTTTTTTTGATAATCCAATACCTTACCTTGATGATCAAATTCGAATTGGCAGCAATCCAAAAGGGTATCCTTTAAAACCATTCTGCCTCTTTGAATCCTGGATTTTGCAGCTGAAAGGGACAATCCTTCTTTTTCGGCTACTTCTTTATGGCTTAATCCATCTATTTCAGAAAGCAGCAGAGGTTGCTTGAACTTGGGCGGAAGAGTCTTAATCAAGGGAAGAAACCAGTCAGCCATCTCCTGTCTGGTTTCTTCATGGGGTTCTGGATCAGGCTTGCTCAATGATTCCGGCAATTCCTTTGTTGATTTATGGGTTCGATAATAATCGATAATCGTATTGCGAGTGATACTGTAAATCCAGCTTCGAATTTTAGTGTCCTCCTTGAGGGTGTTTATCCGGGAGTGGATCTTGACAAACGTATCCTGCAGGATATCTTCTGCATCAGCGGGGTTCCCGACTCGTGTGCTTATAAAACCCAGAAGCTTGGAATGATACTCCTCAAAAATCTGTTCGGTTAATTGACTATGCATAGTAGAACCTTCAAAATAAATGGGTCAATATTCGAAGAAGCATTCGATTCTTAAGAATAAAAGGTGATTCTACGGACAGCATACGGAGATACATTTCCGCAGGCTGTCCATTAAAAGTTCCATTTTTTTTATCAATTCGGGACCGCTAATCGAGTAATACCTGTGTCGGGTCTCTTTTTCACAATTTAAAACGCCGTTATCCAGCATCAACTGCAAATGCCTCGAAATAACAGATCGATCCTGGGGCAAGCTCTCGGAAATACTGCCGATATCAGAACGTCCGTGAAGCATGAGATACTTCAATATTTCCATTCGTACCGGTTCTCCCAACATCTTAAAAAATTTTTCGTCCCAGACATCAATCAATTCCTGAGTGACCTGAATAGTAGAATCACAACATTTTAAGGCGGTTTTCATAAGCGACACCTGCAATTTTTTAACGAGCCTGTCGGGTATCCAGAAATGAAATTATTTTTGCAATGACCCTATCTCAGCAATACATGCAAAACTATGCATACGTCAATAAAATGGTTAATTCCCTCAGCAATGTCCGGTTAGGTTTTTGCAGGAAGCTGAATGATGAAGCCTGGATCGCGCTGATAAGGATTTTTTCAAGCCTGTAACCAGTTTCAGCGTTAAAGAGAAAGGACAAAAAGACCACCTGGGAATTTTCTGTAATTCAGAACCAAATGGGATTTCTTCAACGATCCAGCGATCTTTCCCACCGGGAATATTGTAAACCGTCTTAAATCCCAGCTTTTCCATGCGCTTCTGAGCAATTTTACTTCGACCACCTATTTTACAATAAACCAGGTAGGTCCGGTTTCGATCCAGCTCATTCAGTTGCTCTTTAAACTGAGGGGAGAAGAAATTCATCAAGATGGCATTTTCGAGGTGTCCGTTGTTGTATTCCTTTTCTGTGCGAACATCTAAAATTTCAAAATCAGGACTGTGGCTATTTTTTTGAATCAATTCATAAGCCTCTGCCGGTGAGATATCTTTGATCTCGACTGGTTCTGCTGTTTTTCCGTAATTAACTGGCTGCATACCAGTTAATCTGACAGGTGTCTCTTGATACCCAGGATTGTTTTTCAAAGCAACAGGCACTTGAGCGCCATTGCAGTTACACATTTCCGGGCTTTCTTTGCACAAACCTGACATCAACTGGTCGGTACTGTTTTCGATATTTATCCTTGAGACATTTTCTGAACAATAACTTTCCATTTTTATTCTCCTTTTTGTAAAACAGTTATACATGCATAAAAATGCATATACGAACCCATGAATTTCCGCTTAAAAAATTTTTTGAAACTTTCATTTTCTTTTAGCCATATAGACGAGAGAAAAGACAAAAAGATACAAAAAAGTTTTGATCCATAAATTTCGGAAGCTATGAAAAGTTTGCCGAAGAGCTTAAAGCCGCCGGTGCAAAAAGTTTTGGAAACGGATGGGCCTGGTTGATCCTGGAGAACGTCCGGTTGAGGATAAGCAGTACGGCAGTTGAAACTCTGGGAAATGAACTACCCTGTCGCAAGCAGCGAGGTTCGACCCAGGCTTCGCAATAAAAGACGAAAATACCTGATAATATATCAATAAATAGTCATATCCGGGTCGACATCGTTCGCCCAGGCATTGATACCTCCTTTCAAATTCAGAACATTGTTAAATCCCTTTTTCTTCAGCAGATTACAGATCCTGGCGGAACGCAAACCAACCGAACAGTATATGATCAATTCATCTTGGGGATTGAGTTCTTCCAATCGATCTTCCACAGAATTCATAGGTATATGAACCGTGTTTTTCAGATTGCTGATCTTGATTTCAAATTCCTCCCGCACGTCCAGTATTGTGATTGAGTCTCCCCTTTCCAATTTTTGTTTCAGCTCTATTGGACTGATTTCAGAAATGACAGCTTCTTTTGAGGATTCAGGGCGACAAAATTGCTGGTAATCAATCAATTCAAAAATACTTGGGTCATCTCCACATATTTCACAACGGTCGTCGCGTCGGATTGTGAACTCATGGAAATCCATACCTAAAGCATCAAACGTCAAAAACCGGCCGTTCAAGGTTTTTCCGATCCCGGTAATAATCTTAATGGCCTCAGTCGCTTGAATGGACCCTATGATGGACGGTAAAACGCCAAAAACCCCTGCTTCAGCACAGGATGAGACCAGTTCCGGCGGAGGGGGATTTGGAACAAGGCAACGATAGCAGGGGCCGTTTTTATAACTAAAAAGAGAGGCCTGCCCTTCAAAGCGGTATATACTACCGTAACAATTTGGTTTTCCTAATAGAACACACGCATCATTTACAAGATATCGGGTTGGGAAATTATCCGTTCCATCAATCACCAAATCGTAGTTCTTGATAATGCCCAGGGCATTTTGAGATGTCAGAACCACATTGTAGGCTTTGACTTCAATATAAGGATTCAACCGAGAGAGTTTTTCCTGCGCACATTCCACTTTGGAAATCCCAATATCGTCTATGTTATAAAGAATTTGGCGTTGTAGATTTGACTCTTCAACAACATCCGAATCGATGATCCCTAAGTGACCAACACCGGCTGCGGCCAAATACAAACTGGCAGGGCAGCCAAGACCTCCGGCACCAATTATCAGCACTTTAGCAGCCTTTAGCTTTTTCTGACCCGTTTCCCCCACTTCCGGCAATAAGAGGTGGCGACTATACCGTGTTAATTCGGGCAGCATCAGTTCAGAATTACTGTCAGTTACCACCTGCGTAATTCGCATTTTGCATTTATCGGGCAACGTTGTTTTAAGTCCGCCAGCATTTTTGACTTTATCCTGATTGACAAAGATGTTGACAAATTTTCTCAACTGCCCGTTTTCATCAATCAACTGCTGCCTGAGATTGGGAAACTCATCAAATAGACAGTTTAATGCGTCACCTACGGTATTTGCGTCGGTATTTATGCAAGATCGATTATCGGTAAATCGTCGTAAAGGAGAAGGTATGAGAATGACAGCTGACATTTGAACCTCCTGAGTAAACAGCCGCTTTTTTTTCTAAATCACGCTTTGATCGTCAAGTATTTCCAAACAATGACAGTTTTAAACCGGACTTTTTGTTCCACACCCGGGCCATTGGGATTCCCGTTCTGGCCTCGGCAGCCTAATATATTATTGATCATAGCATATGCGGTTCCTGTATTACCAATGCTTGAGCCGAGAATATTTTTTTTCGGGAGTTAATATCTTGGTTCATGAAAAACTGGCCGCGCCTTTATCATCTGATCTCATCCTTTTTTAAAAAATAAATATTTTTCTTGACATTAATCAATAAAATAAATAGGATCTTTTGCACGGATAGACGACGGTTGGAATCAGAAAAACATCAATCTTATGGAGGGAGTTCCCCTAAAACAAAAGATTCGTTAGCGGGTGAAGTCTGGTAAAAACTCAATAGATTATAAGCTTTTCCCAATTAGTTGGCCCGTTTTTCCTGGCGAAATAAGAAGGCGATTTTATTTTGTGGGGGCCTTCATCACAGTTGGAGGCCAGACTTGAGTCATAAACTGGATGTATGGCGCGACACCTGAAGAGCAATTTCTTATTATTTTTTTAATCTGTTCAACCGAAAACACCCTTCGTTATACTCGATGTGATTTGATTTCAAACTAGCTTCTTGTTTGGGGAAACGGGCAAAGTGTATCTCTTACATTAGGAGCATCAAAAAAGGAGGCAGGAAAAAATGCAACGGTCTTTGTTAATTGATTCAGGGAAATGCACTGGCTGCGTTCAGTGTGAGCTCGCTTGTTCATTGGAGAACGAGGGAATATTTAATCCCTCTAAATCCAGAATTCGGATGTTTACCTTTCATTATGAAGGACGGTTTGTGCCTTATACATGTACTCAGTGCAGTGAGGCCTGGTGTATGCAAGCCTGCCCGGTCGATGCGATTGCGTATGATGCTGAAACCGGGGCGAAGGTCATTGTTGACGCAGCCTGTGTTGGCTGCAGAGTCTGTACCATCGCCTGCCCGTTTGGAACGGTAAATTATAATAGTAGTACGGGTAAGGTCATCAAATGTGATCTCTGTGGTGGAGATCCCGCCTGTGCAAAGGCTTGTCCCACTGGCGCCATAATTTACGTGGATGCCGATCAGACTGGTTACGAAAAAATGCGTGATTGGGCGGGCAAGACAGATACCGGTACATCTGCAAACCAACAACAGGGAGGAACATAAGATGGCTTGGACAGGAAAAATTCTACGTGTCGATCTGACAAACGGCACCTGCGTCCCTGAGGCGCTGAATAAAGACTGGGCACAATTGTATCTTGGTCAGCGTGGACTCGCAACAAAATATCTGATGGAAGAAATAAACGCTGATATTGATGCCTTGAGCCCCGAAAATAAAATGATCATGACCACCGGTCCGTTGACAGGTACCATGGCCTCGACCGGTGGCCGCTACTCTGTAGTGACCAAAAGCCCATTGACCAATTGTGTGGCTTGCTCAAATTCGGGTGGCTTTATTGGCGCAGAAATGAAAAACGCCGGTTGGGACATGATTATCTTTGAGGGAAAGTCTCCAGTACCCGTTTATCTCTATCTTGCCAATGAAAAAGCGGAATTGCTGCCCGCAGATGAAATATGGGGCACAAGTGTCTGGAATACGGATGCCTGGTTACATAAAAAGCATCAGGATCCCATGTTGCGGATTGCAGCAGTCGGTCGATCTGCTGAATCGGGTTGCCTTTATGCGGCTATTGTGAATGATCTGCATAGAGCTGCAGGCCGTTCCGGTGTGGGTACGGTGATGGCCTCCAAGAACCTGAAGGCTGTGGCTGTACGAGGTACCCTTGGGGTTGGGAATATCAAAGATCCTGCTAAATTCATGGAAGCGGTCACTGCAGCCAAGGCTGTGCTGGTTGAGAATGCGGTCACGGGTCAGGGGTTGCCGACCTATGGAACCCAGGTATTGATGAATGTGATCAACGAAACCGGGGCGTTACCCACGCGTAATATGAGTGAAGTCCAGTTCGAGGGTGCGGATAAGGTCTCCGGTGAAGCCATGCATGAGCTTCGAAAATCGGATGGCAAACCGAACTTGACAACAAATGCCGCCTGTTTTGCATGCACGATTGCCTGTGGGCGTATCTCAACCATCGATCAGGGTCATTTTTCCATTGCGAATAAGCCTGAGTATTGGGGGAATTCCGGTGGTCTCGAGTATGAAGCCGCCTGGGCCCTGGGGCCGGATAACGGGATAGATGATATGGACGCACTCACCTATGCAAATTTCCTGTGTAACGAGGATGGTTGGGATCCGATCACGTTTGGTGGGACTCTGGCTGCAGCCATCGAGCTCTACAAAATTGGTGCCATCACGAAAGAAGATACGGGTGGCATGGAGCTATCGTTCGGATCTGCTGAGGCATTGGTATGGGCTGCGGAAATAATCGCCACAGGTGAAGGATTTGGTAAAGATTTGGGACTAGGGTCAAAACGACTGTGTGAAAAATACGGTCATCCCGAACTGTCTATGACCGTAAAAGGTCAGGAATTTCCGGCTTATGATCCGCGTGGTATCCAGGGCATGGGCTTGGCATATGCGACATCCAACAGGGGTGCCTGCCACCTTCGTGGCTATACAGTTTCATCCGAAATATTGGGTATACCGGAGAAATCCGATCCGCTTGCAAACGAAGGCAAGGCAGGCCTGGTAAAAGCGTTTCAGGATGCCACTGCGGCTGTTGATTCCAGTGGGCTGTGTCTCTTCACGACTTTCGCCTGGTCGCTGGAAGATATCGCACCGCAAGTTGATGGTGCCTGCGAAGGTGACTGGAGTGCAGAGCGTTTGGCCGAAGTGGGTGAGCGTATTTGGAATCTGGAACGTGATTTTAACCTGCAGGCAGGCATCACTGTTGCAGATGATACGCTGCCCAAGCGCCTGTTAAAGGATGCTGCCAATATCGGGCCTGCCAAAGGACGAGTCAATGATCTGGATAAGATGTTGCCGGAATATTACGAGCTTCGTGGCTGGGGTACCGATGGCGTTCCCACGGAAGAAACCCGTAAGCGTTTTGGATTAACCTGAAGCGTTACTTAGGAGGTTTGCCATGCATCACATTGTAGTAGGTGCAGGTCCTGCAGGCGTCGCTGCCTGCAGGACGCTGCGTGATTTGGATCCGTCTGCAAAAATAACACTGCTGGGGAATGAGCCTGAACCGCCTTATTCGCGGATGGCGATACCCTATTTGTTGGTAGAAAATATCAATGAAAGTGGCACCTACCTGCACAAAGCAGAGAGTTATTATTTGGAGCGGAAAATTGACGTCATTCGTGAGGCGGTTACATCGGTGAATACTGCCAACAAAACGGTCTCGTTGGCCAACAACCAGAGTCTGGATTATGATCGTCTGTTGATAGCGACAGGATCTACTCCGATCCAGGCGCCTATACCCGGTATCGACTTGCCGGGGATTCATAATTGCTGGACATTGGCGGATGCACGCGCCATTATCGAACATGCGAAACCCGATACATCGGTGGTGTTGGTTGGCGCAGGTTTTATCGGATGCATTATACTGGAAGCCCTGGTTAAACGAGGTGTTCGCTTGACAGTGATTGAACGTGAAGATCGCATGGTGCCCCGCATGATGGATGCCACTGCCGGTCGTCTGTTGCAGCGTTGGTGTGAAAGTAAAGCGGTCACCGTCCATACAAACACAAGCGTCAGTGGAATTGAACAGACCGGCAAAGCGTTAGCAGTCAGTTTAGATAATGGTAATACGCTTGAGGCGGGTTTGGTGATCACGGCCATGGGAGTGAAACCCAATAGCGGATTTTTGCAAGGATCAGAGATCGATCTGGATCAGGGCATTCTGGTTGATAACTATCTGGAAACAAATAAAACAGATGTCTTTGCGGCGGGTGATGTTGCGCAAGGACGGGACTATACCACAGGTGGTTTTGTGGTACAGGCCATTCAGCCCACAGCCGTTGAACATGGGCGAATCACAGCGAAAAATATGGTTAAGGCAAAAAGTGTGATCCATCCGGGTAGCTTAAATATGAATGTGCTGGATACACTTGGTTTGATCTCAACCTCTTTCGGTCAATGGATGGGTTTGGAAGGTGGAGATAGCGCAGTGTTGTTGGATGAAGAACACTATCTTTATCTTAATCTTCAGTTCAATGATGATCGCCTGGTAGGCGCAAGCAGTTTTGGTTACACCCAGCACATGGGTGTTGTAAAAGGCTTGATTAGTTGTCGAACACCATTAGGGAAATGGAAACAGCGCCTGATGGAAGATCCGACGCGTCTTATGGAAGCTTATCTTGGCGCTGTTCAAGGCGTGGCCTGAGCCTGTGATATATTTTGAGTTTAGATTAATTTCCAACATGCTAAGCGTGATCGCTAACCATGACAAGATGGTAAAGTGCTTGCGCTTTGCTTCTCTGTGATAGTCAGATGAGTAGTGATTCGCCGCATAAAAATCAAAACTGCTTTCATACTGAAGTGCGCGACATGTCAATTACGCACGCAAACTTTATAAGGAGTATGAAACCTCTGAAAAAGTACTATGATTACATCATTGATGAAAAAAATATGCGCATTATTATCAATGATGAATCTCGGCAAGTGCAGCTCAATCTGGGGCCGGAAAAAAAGCGACATTTAGGGAGCTTTTGGTTGCCTAAAGTTGATGTTGAATTCGTATTCAGCAATTATAATAAGTCTGAACTTGAAATATTCTGGCAGCGTTTTGAACTTTCTTTTCGCCGAGGTGGTGGGTAAATCAAAAGTGCCTACAATTTCTTTTAGCCGCCTGCTACTGGCGGAAAAGCCGCCATCTTGTCCCCTTCCTTCAGTACATCCTCTATTTCAGCATGCACACCGTTTATAAATATCAGTTTAATCTCTTCAAGGGGGACCTTCAATTGCAAAAGCACTTGTTCGACAGTGGTTCCTTCCTCCAATTCCAGCTCAACTCGATGGCGTTTTGCATTGGCGGGCAGATACTTGGTAAAGAAGGCAAATAAGCGGACTTCGACTTTCATTTTTTTGATTTTATTCAGGTTGATAAAAAATCGGCTTCAAAGGCGCGGCGAAACAAGAATTACACTCTCCCAGTTTACAGTTTTCGTAAAAAAAAAGGTATCGTATTTCAGAACTTTCTCACAGAATGACATAAAGGACGGTGGTGAAATCAGCTGGTATTCTCAGACCAGACTTTATATAATTAAGTTTTATAATGATGCGTATAATATTTTTAGCGTAATGCGTCCAAAATTTAAGGAGGAAGAGATGACCAACTTTGTTTTACTCTATACGGGTGGTACGATGCCAAAGAGTGAAGAAGAAAAAGCGGATATGATGGCAGCCTGGGGCGCCTGGTATGAGAAAATTGGGGCCGCTGTTGTTGATGGCGGCAACCCATTTGGCCAGTCCAAGAATGTATCTGACCAGGGTGTCAGCGATGGCTCTGCGAATTCTCCGCCTGTAACCGGGTACACCATTATTTCTGCAGAATCTCTTGATGAAGCCGTTGAAAAGGTGAAAGATCATCCTCATCTGAATTATAATGGTCAAGTGACCGTTCACGAAACCTTCAAAATGTAAAAGAGATTTTCTAAGTAGTCTTGACGATCGGACAACTGTGTCCAGCCGACTGTCTCACTGCAGGCAGCGGTTGGAAATTGGTGTTCATTTTAGCCTTGGGTATCTTATTCAAGGGAAAATGGAAAAAAAGGTTGAGTTTGATTGAAGGTTGAGGGCTATCGGTGATATCTTTTGAGTGGTCCGCCGATTTCTCAATCCCTGGGTTCGATTCAGAAGTCGGCATCAATTCTTCGGCGGAAAAGCCTGGCATCAGCTCGGGATAGTTTCCAGAACCTTCCTGAGCTGCCCTCCCTCCTACCGGCAGATAGAACAAAATCCCTGAGTTCGATGGAAAAGGATTATCTGAGCTGGACAGGGTTGATTATTCGAAAACTATTTGCGTCAACTGGTTATTTTATATCCTTAATAGCCCTTAAGACATCCCTTCGGGTAATCAGGCCAATCAGTTTTTTGCCTTCCACAACCGGGAAACGTCTGAAGGCGCTATTTCGAAAAAGCCAAACTGCGTCCAGGATCGATTTTGTTGCATCCATGGTGACGACTTCCTTTGTCATGAATCCCTCCACCTGACCGGCAGGTAGTTCGTGCATACCCATCTCCATCAGCACTTTTAAACAGTCTTTTTCAGACAGGACGCCCACCAGGTTTCCATTGCCATCAACTACCGGAGCGCCGGATATGGCTCGATTGATCAATGTTTCAATTGCAAAGTAGATATCCGTTTCTGGTTGAAATGAAATCAGATACTTTTCAACCGTCATATAATCCGTAACAAGTTTTTTCGACACTTTTCATCTCCTTTTGTTATTCATGACACAACTGATAATGAAGGTATCATGCATTTGATCAACAATTGGCACTGCCAAGAATAAATGTTGCAGTATTGATAAATTCTTTTTGTTCTCTGAACCGAAGCTCTATTTTACTGATACTGTCTTGATTTGTCACCTATGGATTGAAAATATTCGATAAAAAAGAGTATGATATCTACAAATCGATCACAGGGAATGGAGGGTCTGGTCCAGTTGAGGGAATAGATATGTGAGTTATTGTCCAGTTGCCAGGAGCGACATTCAAGCCGGGAAATCACACACATATGTATCCATTCTTTCTCGACGAATTCTCATTGCTGTGATATTGATTTCGTACGCTAAATATTTAAATGCCGAGTGCATTTTTTGAGGCTAAATATCATTTAGCCACTCATTCTGCCCATCAGGGACGAGATGTCAAAAAAAAATAGTAATAGGGAAAATACCGATTTGGACATGCTGCAGGTATTTCACGATCAGGAAATGCGTGTAGAGCACTCGATCAATATTATTCGTGGAATTTTCTTTGCAACCATCACGGTTGCAAATTTTTTATTTTTCGGAATCTACCAGGGGATGCTTCTCGGCGCCTTTCATGAAATGCCGAGTATCAACATTCCGATGATTATGATGGGGATTGGTGGATTGTTCTTTACTTTAGGCTATCTCTGGTTTGTGCATATTTTTTCTCGACCCGGAAGGTATCACCCCTGGCTGAAATATCTGACCATATTCCTGGATTTTATGTTTGTTTTCAGATTGGCGATTTTAGGGTCCCAAAGACTGACAGCGCTGGCACTGGAAGTGGGTGGTCTGGATAACACCATACTTGTGGAATTCATGGCGATGTTCACAGACGGCATGGTTGTCTTTATCCTGATACCTGTTCTTTATAACTTTCTGAGTGCGTTACGACACGGAAGACGCATCATTTTATTCAGTACCGTTCTGGCTGTCATCTCAAACACCTTGATGGTCGTACAAGCAGATCTGGGAGAATTCGCCATCTCCAGTACTGTTGTCCTGACCATTCTATCCGGTCTGTTGACTGTGGCCATATCAATCAGATTCAATTCGATGTTTGTGAGGCTTCAAAAGGCAGCTCAAAAACTGAAGGATAACAATATCTCTCTTGAACAAAAAGTCGTGGAGAGAACCAAAGAACTGAGTCACAAGAATGAACTGTTAAACGAGACACTTGATCACTTGGAAGAATCGAATAAAAAGGTGATCGATAGTATCGAGTATGCAAAAAGAATTCAGTATTCACTGCTTCCCCATGAACACGATATTGAAAAATTCCCTTTTAACCACTTTATTATCTGGCATCCCAGAGACATCGTTGGTGGAGACATCTACCACGTGGATTTTTTCGAATCAGGATTTATTGTGGCTGTGTTTGACTGCACCGGGCACGGTGTTCCCGGTGCCTTTATTACGATGATTGCGTTATCCGCGCTGAAACGGATCACAACGGATGAAGGTTGTCTGAATCCGGCTGATATTCTGAGCAGACTGAGTTCTATCATCAAAACATCACTTCATCAGGATACAGACCATGTGACTTCTAACGACGGATTGGATGCTTCCGTCTGCTTCGTCAATACAGTTGAAAAAACCTTAACATACGCAGGCTCAAAACTGCCTTTGACCTATCTAAAAGATGACACTGTGGTAACGATCAAAGGCGATCGTCAAAGCATTGGCTATAAAAAATCCGATTTGAATTTCAAATTCACTAATCATAAAGTAGATATAGCTGAGGACATGGCTTTCTATTTATATACGGATGGCGTTATTGATCAGCTTGGAGGTGACAAATATTTTTCGTTCGGAAAAAAGCGATTTAATAATCTACTGCTTGAAAACAGTGGTAAGCCGCTTGAAGAGCAAAAGGAAAAGATCGTTCAAGTTTTTCAAGAATATAAAGGCGATCATGAAACACTGGATGATGTGACTGTCATCGGATTCAAAGTGTAGAATCCCCCTTCTGAGGGGGAATCGGGCCTGTTTTTCCCACCTAAAATCCGAATCCGATGTTAATCGTCAGATACTCTTTTTCAGTATTGGTGGCTGGATCGGTTTCGATCATTTGGGCAAAGGTCAGTTTTCCTCCCATTCCATAGCCCAGTGCCCAACCCTTCAGCTTTTTGTCATTTTGGGAGTTCGATGTTTCTGGAATAACCGCGTAGCTTAAGCCACATATGTTGAGTGTGTACGGCATAAATTGGTAGTTGACATCGTCAATGTTGATTACTTGACCTTTCAGAGCGGTTCCTATCACGAACAACCCATTTTTATAACCAAGGTTAACCCCCAGCGCGGCTGATAAGGTCCCGGAACCCATTCCGATTTCTGCACCCGGAAAAACGATAAACCCGTCATCAATTCGTTTCATCTTGGATTCATACCCTTTACCAAAAGACTTCGGATAATGATCTCCGGAAGCATCACCATGGTTCCAATGACGACTATAGGCCAAGGCACTGGAACTGAATGCAACGACCAATACCAACATTGATATCATCAATTTCACTTTTTTCATCTCAATCTCCAAATTTGGTGTTTTCGTGTTTAGGGTCGGTTCAAAAATTAGTTCACATTCTATGTGCAAAATGTCCAGTTATTTTAGGACTTTTGTAGATAGATTATGTGAAGTTATTTTTTTACGATCCCTTAACTTCAAACAGGTGTTTGAAGTTTTCTCAATTCCATGACTATAGGTATATTGAGCTTTGGTTTCATCAGCCACTGAATTATGATGAGTGCCGGGAGATTCCGGTTGAATGGCAGTTATCCCCGGATGAATGGTATCGACCTCTGCTTGAATTCATCATCCGAAGCTTTACTCAGCCCGACATTTGTCGTAGCGTTACAACATCAGTTTTAAAAAAAACTGTAACTATTCACCACATTGCCTGAGCCGAGGGGATCATGATTCAAAACGATGGAAAACAGGACGTTTTCCAACAGCTCCAGGGATGGATTCATGCGTGTTTTGAATCATGATCCCCTCGGCGGAGGGCAATCTGAACAGTTACGACTTTCTTTCCCTTTGTTTGACAATTAACGGATTTCGGTTTGAAAAAAAACGGCTCATATTTCTCCATCACTCTTCTGGTACTGGTTCTTTCTTTGTTGATCGGCGGAATTCTCAGTCTGATTATTGGTTTGAGATATGACGAATTCATCTGGATTTCACCTTACATCACGATTCTGGATTCCATTTCACTGGGAATCGCAGTCTTACTCAGCCTGTATTTTACCCGTTATCTGGCTGCCAGATCAAAAAGCGCTATCCTGATGCTGTTGCTGTCTTTTGGTTTGATGCTGGGGGCAGGAATGATTACATTTATCACCTTCTTTTTTTTAAATCCCACTGCCTTTTTCTACTCCGATAATCGAACCGTGACCTATTTGCTGATTAATCTCCTCTTTTTTATCTCTATCAACATAATTACGAGTGGGTTTGTGATTTTTCAGCAGACAGTCCTTGAGAAGGAAAAGGCTCTGAATGAAGAAAAGGGATTAAAAACTCAGATGGAGTTGAAACTCCTCGCTTCTAAAATCAATCCCCATTTTCTGTTTAATTCCCTCAATTTGATGGTTTCTCTTTTAAGTCAGCCGGACAAAGCAGAGACCGCCCTGATTAATCTTTCTGAAATACTGAGATACCAGCTGGATTTCAGTGATGCGCAAACTGTTTCTCTGGGTTCGGAGTTGAGTGTCGTAGAGAAATACCTGTCGATTCAGCAAATGAGATTTGGGGAAAAATTGACTTATCAAGTCGACTGCCACACGGAAGCCCAGATTCCGCCCATGATCATTCAGCCTCTGGTTGAAAATTGCATCAAGCATAATATTGATTTCACCGAACACCTGCACATTGACCTGAAAATAACGAACGAAAACGGTCAGGTGGTGATAACCATACTCGATTCACAGGCTATTTTGAACCCCGCTATGCTGGATAAAGGAGTTGGATTGACGGTCACCAGGAGAAGAGTTGAATATTTGGGCGGAATCTTTTTAATCAAAAACGGAGGGATAGAAATATCATTCAAGTCATGATAAAAACACTGATTGCTGATGATGAACGGCATGCTCTGGATCGTTTGAAAGAACTGTTGTCTGATTATGATCAGTTTCAAATCGTAGCAGAAGCAAATAGTGGCACTGGGGCTTTGGAAAAAATGGTATCACTGAAACCGGATGTGGTTTTTCTGGATATTAATATGCCCGGCGTTTCGGTATTCAAAACGATTTCCTCCTTGCAGGACCCCCCTCTTGTCGTCTTTCAGACGGCCCATTCCAAGTATGCGGCTGACGCCTTCGATATTAATGCACTTGATTATTTAATGAAACCGGTTAGTAGAGAAAGATTTTCAAAGGCGGTTGCCAAGATTGTGGGAAAAATTTCCGCTACCAAAGCCAGTGCTATAGCAAAAGAGCCGGTGGAAAAGGAGCAAACTGAGAAAATTTCGATTAAGGTCCGAGAGGCCATTAAGATTATACAGGTTTGCGATATCCAAAAGATTTGTTTTGAAGAGGGGTTCAGCTTTATCTACACAGAAGAGGGTCGGTTTTTGTCAGATCGGTCGTTGAATTATTATGAAGAGAAGTTTGAAGGTGTGGGCTTTTTTAGAAGTAATCGTGCGACTCTGGTGAATCTGGAGTTTGTCACAACCCTTCACAAAGGATTTAAAGGCAGCTATCTGATCGAGTTGAAAGACGGTTCCCGGGTTGAGTTGTCACGACGCAAGGCTCTGATTTTGAAAAAAACAATCGATTTTTAATTTTCCGGACCACTCAACCGGGTTTTCGTGCCGTTCGTCCAAATGTCTTACCGCTCATCATTATTCATTAGTCAGATAAATTCGAGATTGTCATTTTGTAACCATGGTATTGCACAAGATTTCAATCTGACGGATTGAGATTAAAAACCAAATTAGATCCTGACCTGTTAACGGAGGAAAAGATGAAAAACAAATTGCTCATGTTGCTCTGCGCTTTACTATTCTGGGGATTGAATTCGAGCGCTGTTGAACTGAAACGATCCGAGGAGAATTTAGTTGATACGAATCGATATGAAGAGGACTATCTGTTTGCCGGTGAGAGCCTTGAGTTTAAAGGAGAAGCCAGAGATCTGTTCTTTTTTACTGAGCAGATCGATTTTTCAGGGACCTCTATTCTGGCATTGACCGGGTTGGCCAGGGAAATAGATGTGACCGGGAATGTCAACAATGGCGTCAAAGTTGGTGGCCGAACGATTAAAATCAATGGGAATGTCAAAGGGACCAGTTTTCTCGGTGGTGAAAAAGTGACTTTTGGTCAGTCAAGCCAGACGACTGGAGATACCTTTGTTTTAGGCAGAAAAGTGACCGTTTCAGGTAAGCACAGAGGAGATTTTTATGCAGGAGCCGCTGAAATATCGATCCAAAATGAGATTAAAGGAGATGTAACAGTTCATGCAGGGGAGTTTGAAATCCCTGAGCAGGGTCGGATTATTGGAAACCTGACGTATCATTCTGACCAGGAACTTAGTGCCGAAGAAGCCTCACGGGTCACAGGTGAAATCAAGTTCGAAAAAAAAGAGGGAGGACCGTTTCATGATAATTTTAGCGACCGCTTTTTTAGTAAATCTATCTGGTTTGTACTTCTATTCAAGTTTTCTTTTATCGTATTTGGACTACTTGTTCTACTGTTTCCTGTGAACAAATTGTTGGAGAGACAGTATACCCGTAAGGAAATTCAGTCCCATTCACTATGGGGACTAATCCCACTGTTTGTTTATCCTTCCGCATTTCTAGTATCGATTGTGTTACTGATCACGCTACCCCTGGCCGTTGCGCTGCTCCTAGCCTTCATGCCTATAGTATTTGTGACCAAGACTCTGGGAATAACCATCATCGGCGGTTATCTCGCCAAAAGATTTAACTTTAGGTCAACCAGCCGTTATCTGTACTTTCTGATTGTCGTGATTCTCTATTCACTGCTTAGTTTGATTCCATTTGTTGGTTTTCTGCTGCTGGTTTTTGTCACTAGTATTGGCTGCGGACTCATCCTGTCTGCACTGTTCAACAAACAGCTGGCCGAGCCTACGGTATCCAGTGTATAAAAACCTTCCGAGTCCCTTATGATGCCCGCTTTCGTGGGGATCATAAGGGAAGAGAAGGATTGAATGTGAATCGTACCTGATGAGGTTTTGGTTTGTGATCGGCGCATAGACCGCTGGGAAATCCAGGGCCAGCGGCAATTTGAATTCAATAATTTATGTAACTATTCATACGCCCCGCCGAGGGTATCACGATTCAAAACAAGCATGAATCCATCCATGGAGCTGTTGGAAAACGTCCTGTTTTCCATCGTTTTGAATCATAATCCACTCGCCTCAGGCAATGTGGTGAATAGTTACTAATTCATCAAGAAGGATTCATATGAGATACAAAGTCATTCAATGGGCTACCGGGTCGATGGGTAAAACATGCTTAAGGGCAGTCATGGACCATCCCGATTTGGAACTCGTGGGAGTTTACGTATACAGTGATAAGAAAAACGGTCTGGATGCCGGCGATATTGCAGGACGGAAACCGATCGGCGTCTCAGCGACAAAAAGCATGCCTGAGATATTGGAACTGGATGCGGATATCATCATTCATACCCCCAGAATTCAATTTCCTTACACTTACCATAATAAGGACATGTGCCGTTTACTGGCTTCCGGAAAAAATCTGATCACAATTAACGGCCATAGCTTCCCTGAGTATCATGGAAGGGCCTATGCGGATGAATTTGAAAAAGCCTGTCTGGAAGGGAAGTCTTCTCTATTCAGCACGGGACTGAATCCTGGATTTATCGTCGAAAAAATCGTCACGGCTGCGACCGGAATTTGCATCAGGCTGGATTCGATTAATGTAAAGGAAACCTTTGATTGTCTGGGTGTTCCGGACAAAGACTATGTGTTTAAATTCCTGGGAATGGGATCTGACCCTCAGACTTTCAATTTGACAGAAAAAGGACCTGTCACGGAATTAATAACGGGCATGTATGCGGAAGTCATAGCACTGCTCGCCCACAAGCTGAATCTACCTTTGGATGCTGTCACTTCCGATCACCAGGTCAGCCTTGCACCGCACGATATTTCAGCCAGGGCTGGTGTTATTCCTGCGGGAACCGTTGCTGCAACAAAATGGTGCTGGCATGGTATCGTCAGGGGAAAACCCATGATCACTCTGTCTGTCAATTGGGTTATGGGCAAGGAATTACCCGATTTTGAAACGTTTGATCATTGGCAAGTTGCCATTAGAGGCGTCCCGGGAATTGATATGACAATAAATCTTAGAGAGCCGGATAATGTCGCCGCAAAAACCAAATCAGAGCAGTATGCCGTTGCCGGATCCGTCATCAATAGCATTCCGGAAGTTTGTGCGGCAAAACCAGGCCTTTTCCAGTTCCCGTTGTTTGCCCCATTCAAGGAAAGATTTGAGACTTGAATGAATTAAGGGGACACCATACTTAATTACCTGTATCGTTACTTCGGTTTTTTAATGTTGAGCTTTTTCATCCGGAAATGGAGAGTCGACGGATGAATTTCCAGTAATTCAGCGGCGCCGCCCGGCCCTCTGATTTTCCCCGCTGTTTGCTGCAGCGCCCAGATAATGTGCCGCTTTTCTACTTCCTGCAGGCTGGCCTGCTTGCCATTACTCTGTTGTTGTTCCTGCTTTGCATTCAGCTCCGGGGTTCTGAAAACCGGACCGGTATTGAGAATAATCCCCCTTTCGATCACATTTTCAAGTTCGCGAACATTACCCGGCCAGCCATACTGTTTCAGTTTCAGGAGTTCATCGTTCGGAATCCGGGTAAAATTCTTCCTCATTTTCACTGAGTAAAGATTGAGGAAATGGTGGGCCAGTAGTTTGATATCATCCCGTCGTTCGCTTAGCGGAGGAACATCGATGGGGAATACATTCAGGCGGTAGTACAGGTCTGCCCGAAAACGCTTTGCGGCCACTTCCTCTTCGAGATTCTTGTTGGTTGCTGCAATGAGCCGGAAATCGGACTGCAGGGTCTCGCTACCACCCACTCTTTCGAACTCTTTGGTCTGCAGTACTCTGAGCAAGCGTACCTGAACGTCATGGGGAATGTCACCGATTTCATCCAGAAACAGGGTCCCGCTATCTGCCAACTCGAATCGACCGATCCTGCGAGCGATTGCTCCTGTAAAAGCCCCTTTTTCGTGTCCGAACAGTTCACTTGTGATCAGGTTTTCCGGCAACGCACTGCAATGAACCCTGATAAATGGTTTATCTTTTCTCTGGCTCTGGTTATGAATCGCCCTGGCTACGAGCTCTTTTCCGACCCCGGTTTGTCCGAGAATCAGCGCGGTCGCTTCAGTCTGGGCAACCTTCTCGGCCTGGGCCATTACTTTCTGGATTGGAGGGCTGTCGCCGATGATGTCATTGGAGATGATGCATTGGGTATGTTCCTCCTTATAATACTCTTTTTCCTGTGATAAACGCTGGTTTAAGCGTTTTATCTCATTATAGGCATTGGCATTATCCAGCGCGAAAGCCGCCTGGGCTGCGAAAAATGAGAGCAACTTCAGATCGGATTCTTTGAAGGCACTGCTCAGCAGTCGATTATCATGGTAAAGCACACCGACCACTTTATCTCGCAGTACCATCGGGACACAGATACGGGAGCGGATATTGTCGTTCGAGAAAAATGAGGCCGGTTTTTCCGACTCGGATCCCATGATCATTCCTTTTCCGGACTGGGCGACCGTTTCCAGCATTCGTAATGAAGATGAGAAATCCGGATGGTTGATCTGGCTGGAAGTCAGGTTTTTGGATGCCCGCAACCTGAAATGGGGTGTTCCCTCATTTTCGTCCAGCAGGAACATGGCTGCTCTTTCAGCACCGGTCATTCGATTAACGGCTGTCAGAACCTGTTTAACCAGGGTCTGATCATAGGCTATGTCCGCTATTTTTTGTCCCAGCTGCAGGATCTCTTCCAGGAGTTGTTCATTAATGGGCGGAATCTCGATCAGGCTACGCAGATCGTCTGGTAACATCCTGTATGTATACGGAGACAGCATCTTGGAGGCACTGTTTGCCATTTCCCAGGCGGACTTCCTGTTTTTTATCAGGAGCTGTAATCGAGCCAGTTCCATGGTTGTCTGGGCCAGTTCGAATTGATGGCCCGATTCACTCAACCACTCCCTCGATTTGTTCAGACTTGAGATCACCTCTTCATGGGGAGCCCCCTTACTCCTGAGCAGCAGAGCCTGGTATCGGTAAGCGATACCTTTTACAAAAATATTCTGAATGTGAATGCTCTGCTCTACTTCATGTCGTAATGAATAGCCTTTGATTTTGGGCAAATTTCCCTGTTCCATCTCCCACAACAGGTAAAACAGATACGGGTACAGGTTAACGCCGATGTGTATTTCGCTTCTTTTTTTCAGGAATTCCCGCAGATGCCGGATGCATTTCTTAAGGTCGCCTTTCAGGAAATAACAGTGGGCCGATACCAGCCGACCTGCAATCAAGACCCAATTGTTGTTTTCCTTCGTGGCTTCTTTGGAAGCGAGCTGGATATAGTCAAGCGCATCATCTGGTTTCTGAATATCCAGCATGATGCTACCCATATTTCCAGCCGTATAGGCTGCCAGATTCAAATCTCCGCGGTCCAGACAGAGAGTGCGGATCGCATCAATCATTCCCAGGCCCTGTGTCACCTGTCCAATCTGGGCGTAACAATATCCCAGGGTGATTGTGGCCAAGAGTGGGAAACGGCCATGGGGAAATTTTTCCACGTCATTGACGGAATCTTCGTAGCTCTGGACCGCTTCCCTGAAACGGCCCTGCCAGAATAAAAAAAACGTTCCAAATGTCGTTGCCGAATGTCTTAGCTTGGGATCATCCAGTCTTCCAGCGATTGACCAGCCCTTGTTGAAATGGGTCATTGCATTGCTATATTCGGCCCTGAGCCACTCATTTTTAGCGATGTGCATTTCCAGCAATGCTTCAGCCGAAATATTTCCCAGTTTGGCTGCCCTTGATTTTGCATCTTCAAGTGTTTCGATGACTTTGCCTGTATCCTGCCGACCGGTGGATATTTTGGAGAATTTAATCGCGATTGTAGTGAACAGGGCATCGGCCTCATCACCCGACAAAACGCTGAGATCCTCCAATACCTTCGTATAGCATTGAAAAGCCTCCTGGGTGTTGAAGGTCGCGCGATACTCATCTCCGGCCCGCGACAGGTATTTACATCTTTCCAGATCATTTGTGGTGTGGAGCAGATGACGGGATATCAGCAGCGCTTTTTCCCCTTTCTCCGGCAGGTCCCGGATCAGAATAGTGGCTATCCGGTCATGCATCTTGCGGCGTGCATCGTCGTTAAAAAAGGGTCGCAGATCGGCCAGGCCTGATTTGCAGTCGAAATAATAGATACCGGCCCCGCGATGGATCATTTCTTTCTTTTTGACAGCTTCTTCAAGCACACCTATGACTTTTGAAACCTTGCTCTGGGTCAATTCAACCAGCCAGTCGATTGAAAATTTCCCTTCAAAAAGAGCCGCCAGGGCAATGATCTGTTCGCTGCTATCCGGATTAACAATGTCGGCTACTGCATGTTCGCTTCTCTTTACCATAGAAAGCCTACCCGCTCCAGGAAATGCGCTCAATAACACTGTTGTTTCGGCTAACAGTTAACATAAGGCAATCATAAATGCAATTCTTGTTCGGTTAGAAAACTGAGAATAAAAAAAGGGGTCAGACCTGCTTCTGGCTCATCGCATACGAGCCGAGAACGGGCCTGACCCCTTATTATCCTAACGAGAACGAGCATCAGGAGATCATTCTGTCCTGACCTTCCCAGAATTTTGAGCGGATGGTTTTCTTATCAACTTTTCCCAGGTTGGTGAGCGGAATTGCCTCCCAGAAATCAATTGATTTAGGGGCAACCAGGCTCCCCTTTTTCGCTTTGACGAAATTGATCAGCTCCTCTTCAGTTGCACCGCCTTCTTCCCTTAAGACCACAATCGCTTTGACCTCTTCTCCCCATTTGTCATGGGGAACGCCGATGACAGATGTGTCTTTCACGGCCGGGTGTTCAAAAAGGACATCTTCAATCTCTCTGGGATAGATATTAAAGCCACCGCTGATGATCATATCTTTCTTACGATCGACTATATAGATAAATCCCTGGGCGTCTTTTTTCGCTATATCACCTGTGTATAGCCAGCCGTCTTTAATAGTCTCAGCGGTCGCTTCGGGATTCTTGTAATATCCGCTCATCATATTGGCACAGCGCACAACGATTTCGCCAGGTTCACCGGGTTTCGCATCATGACCGTCATCGGCTACCAGCCTGACTTCGCAATGAAATGTCGGGCGGCCGGCCGAAGCGAACACCTCCCGTTCACGGTTCGGATCTGCGATGACATGATCTTCCCTGGGTAGTACGCTGAATGCCATCGGCGCTTCCGTCTGCCCGAAGAGTTGTGTGAAAATGGGACCGAAGGTTGTCAACGCCTGTTTGAGTCTTTCCGGCGCAATAGCGGATGCTCCATAGATGATATTGGTCAGGCTTTCCAGGTTATAGTTTTTCAGGTCAGGGTGATCCAGCAGAACGTAAATCATGGTAGGCACGAGAAAGGTGGTGGTGACTTTCTCTCTTTCCACCGTCTTTAGAAATTCCTCCGGATCGAAATGGTCCATAATCACGCATCGTCCATTTCTCAACAGAACCGGCAGCATCAGGCACCCCCCGGCATGGGTCAATGGCGTCATATAGGCAAATACCTCTTCCCTGCTGAAGTCGAATTCCAGCATTTCGATCAGGATGGTGTACACCCAGGCGCGGTGGGGCAGCATCACCCCTTTCGGCTTGCCCGTGGTTCCGCCGGTGAAATAGATCCCCGCCAGATCTTCCGGATCGATGTCGACTTTGAAATCGGTGGGTTGGTTGTCGTTCATCAATGTCTGCAGATGCAGATGCCCTTCCATGACCCGGGCGGGGTCATCAGCAACACAGATATAGTTCTTGACGGTCGGCAATTCCGGCATCATCGCCTTGACCCGTTCAGCCATCTTTTCATGGTAAATCAAGGTCGTACTTTCCACCAGGTTCAGCATGTAGATATGATCATCCGGATTCAGCAGTACTGCCAGAGGCACACGTATACCCCCCACTTTCGCTACGGCATACTCGCAGAAGACGTACTCAGGGCAATTGGCCATCAGGAATCCAACCCGGGCTCCTTTTTCCAGGCCCAGGCTGCTTAAAGCCGTCACCAGACAATCAGCACGATATCCCATTTCCCGATAGGTATAGGACTGGTCATTACAGGTGATCGCGATACTGTCAGGGTAGTATTCAACGCAGCGATCATACAGATCACCAATGGTCAAGGTTATCATGGTTCCTCCTCGGAGTTCCGGATTCTCGTTTAAACGCGCATATGAAATATCATTTTGTAATCCAGATCCATGACGACTTCATCTCTCTGGTTTTTAATGGTATATTTCCAGGTCTGAATCCCCTGTTGCGGATTTTTAGTTGTTCGCTGTTCCTTCACTTCCACTTCCACCCGGACGGTATCGCCTATCTTAACGGGCGCGTACATCTTCATATTGTCTACTCCCAGCCAGGCGATGGCCGAATCTCCCGCGAAACCGGCTGACCCGACCAGCCCGACTGCCAGGGCAAAAATCAGCGGACCATGGACCAGTCTTTCTCCAAATTGCGATTTTGCGGCATACTCCTTATCCATATGCAGGGGATAGAAATCCATTGTCAACCCGGCCCAGTTCACAATATGCGCCTCCGTCAGCGTGATTGCTGCCGTATGAAAAATATCGCCGACCTTAAAATCGTTTCCGTATTTAGTAGAAGCCATTTTCCCTCGTCAGGTTTTATGTTTGGTTGAAAAAAAGATTCACCACAGAGACACAGAGTTCACAGAGTTTGATGAAAAACCAGGAAACTAAGTGTCAGGCATGAAGCCGTTTCAGTCGATTGAGACGAGTTTTTAGATGATCTTGGCGAAATGGAGCGACCGAAATCCCAACTGTTTGAGCGTAGCGAGTTTTGGGATTCAGCGAAATGAGACTTAGATCATCTTAAAGCGAGTCTCCGACTGAAATGGGTTTATGCCTGACGCGGGTGTGTACCGCGTAATTTTTCATCCTTCGGTGTGATTCTGCAGTCACGGGCTTTTATCAAATCCGAACTATTTTCAGCCTGCCGGTTTGAACATGGGCAGTGTGAATTCATCGTTCTTCTTCTTATATGTGACTTCCACAGCCTGCTCACAGTGAAGCGCATCCAGGTCACATTCGACGATGTTGGTGAGCATCCTGACCCCCTCCTCCAGAATGACCGTTGCCACCACATAGGGCATATCCTCAAGGAACGGGCTGGGGGCATTGCTTTCCACTACGGTGAACGCATAAATGGTTGCTTTCCCTGAAGCTTCCACCCATTTGATATTGTCAGAGAAACAATGGGGACAGGCCATCCGGGGATAAAAAATGTGCTTCTCGCAATCCGAGCAAAGCTGGATTAATAGTTTCTCTTCTCGGGTCCCATCCCAAAAGGGCCTGGCCCAATTGTTGACCAAGGGATCCGGTTTACTTGGCGTTTGCATATTTGCTCCTTTGAATTTATGGAATTTCGTTACCGAGTATGGTTGCATGGGCGTCAACGTATGTTCCGCCGGTTCCAGTTTCAGCTGCAAATCTGGCTCCTGGAACCTGGCGCTCACCTGCTGTCCCTCTAAGTTGACGGACGGATTCCACCAGGAGTGCATATGATCCACCGGCTCCAATATGTCCCTTGGACAGCATGCCGCCGTCAGTGGTGCAGGGAATCTTTCCACCGGGCCAGGTATCTCCTCGCAGGAAGATTTCGCCGGCTGCACCGCGCTCACAGAACCCCAGTTCTTCAAACCCGATGATTTGATAGATTGGATAGGAGTCATAAATCTCGGCAACGTCGATATCTGCAGCTGTCAGACCCGCCTGTTCAAAAGCCTGTCGGCCCGCCTCTGCAAATCCAAACCGGGTCATGTCCGGCTCCTGGGAAAAGACAAAATGTGTGCTTGATCCACCCTCTCCGAGGACATACACAGGCTTATCCACTACATCCGGGGCTCGTTCGGCCGACGTCACAATTAAAGCCTCTCCACCGTCGAACAGCATATTTGACATCTTGGCCCGCAGGGGTGTAGACAGCATTTTTGAAGACATCACCTCTTCAATGGTCAAGGGCTTTCTGAAGAAGGCATGGGGATTCATCTCCGCCCATTTCCGGTTGGATACACAGACGGCCGCCATGTGCTCATCCGTAGCTCCGGTTTCATACTTATAGCGCATGGTGGCCAGAGCAGTTAACGAGGAAAAGTTTTGTCCGAAGGGTATTTCCCACTCGGGCGACATGCCGGAAAAGGCAAACAGGTCGATTCCTGCCTGTCCAGACGGCATGCCAGTTCCCAGTTTTTCGGCTTGAACCATCAACACATTTTTGGCGTCCCCCTGTTCAACCAGGGCGCAGGCCAACTTTAGAGAATTGGAACTGCTGGATCCTCCAGACCAGATATTGCAGTTGCTCTTGACGTTTTTGAGCCCCAGTTCCTCCACCATCCGGCCAGTAGCCATTTCATTGGTGAAAACACCGCTGAACATGGCCGCCGTGGGCATGATGCAATCAATCTCATCTTTATCGATCCCTGCGTCCTCTATGGCCAGTTTCGCTGATTTCATAGCGAACTCAATTGCCTCAGTTTCAGGGAATCGGCCTGTAGGCACCTCACCGATGCCAATAATCGCCCCTTTGGCCTTTCCTCTGCTCATAAGTAACCTCCATTGAAAATTTTAGATATATGCAAATGATGATAAACCTTCGACTCAACTATTGATCGCTTTCAGGCAATGCCAAAAGAAGCACCGATTTGCTCCTTCACGCTGTCCAGGCTTTTTCCTGAAGAAAACAGGGCTACTGAATCCCTGATGTAACGTTGAATATCGTATTCCATGGTATAGCCATATCCTCCCAGGACTTGAAGTCCGTCCATCGCTGACTTGACCGCTACTTCAGCCCCCAGGCAACGGGCCATGTAGATCTCTTTCGAACAGTTCTTTCCCTCGTTTGCCATCCAGGCAGCTTTGTATACCATCAACCGGGCAGCTTCTATTTTGCAGGCAACATCCGATAGCATATGTCCAATCGCTGGAAAACGGCCGATCGCCTGTCCAAACTGTACCCGTTGTTTGGCATGTTGCAGCGCATAATCGAAGGCGCCCTGCGACATTCCGATAGCCGCAGCCGCATATGAGAGCTGGACAAGGTCATTGATCAGCGCCAGCTGCTTCCTGCCCTGTCCGTACTGCTGTTCCCCACCAAGAATGCTATCGGCAGGCAGCACAACGTTGTTCAATGCAATATTACAGTATCCGGCACCCCGCTGACCCATCGCTTCAACCGGTTCAATCTCGATCCCGCGGGTTTTGGCATCCACACAAAACAGGGTTAGGTCATCGCTGCTTCCAGGTGGGGATGTGCGTGCCAGCACAATCAGCAAGTCCGCTTGATCTGCCAGATTCACGTAGGCTTTACTACCACTTAAGGCATAGGAGTTCTCCTGTTTGTCAGCGACGGTCCGTATAATTTCAGCATCCGCATCGTCCAGTTCTGAAAACGCCAGCGAGGTGACTGTGGCATTTCTTGCGATTTCAGTTAAATACTGATCTTTTTGCTGATCACTGCCCAGCTCGCTGATGATTGCGCCGCCAAAAAACGTCGGGCTGATATAACAGCTGGCCAGGGCCGGAAAGGCGTAGGCAATCTCCTCTACCACGAGACAGGCTCCCATGATATTTTTCCCTTCACCGTCATAGGCTTCAGGCACTATCATGCCGCTGAATCCAAGCTTGGTCAGCTTTTTGACCAGCTTTCGAGGGTATTCCCCTTTCTCATCCAATTCGCCGACGACGTCTCTGGTACACTCCTTTGAGACCCAATCCCGAATGGCATTTTTGATCATCGAGTTTTCACGGGTCAGTTCAAAATCCATTTAACGACTCCTTTTGATTCAGAAATAAAATATGATCGTTTTCGAATATCAGCCTGGTTGAAAAAAGAAACTATATTCACTACAGAGACACAAAGTTCACAGAGGCTTAAAAATAAACTAAGGGTCGACTCATAAATTAGTCAAGTGTTTCCCATTAATGAAAAGGAAACACGTTGCAGTCACATTCTGTTTGCAAAATGTCCAGTGCTTTTGGTACTTCAGGGTCGGCTAAGAGATTACATCACATTCTGTTTGTAAAATGTCCGGCTTTTGGGACTTTTACAAACAGATTATGTGGAGTTATTTATGAACGATCCCCAAGTGCCTGTCAGGAAGCTGTTGAAACAGAACTGTGATTTCAGCAGCTTTATGATAGACACGGGATCATTCCCAGGTTCTTTTCATCCATCGTTGTGTTCGCCACGGGTATGATACTTTGTATGAAAATAGACTTATCTGCTGAATATATTAAACGTTTATCATCGGTTAAGAGTGTTCGGCATAACTGTTTTTCAGTCTTTTGAATGAAAGTTCTAGATGATCTTAGCGAAATGGAGCGTTAAAAACCTCAACTGTTTGAGCGAGGAACGAGCGAGTTTTGAGGTTTTAGTGGAATGAGCTTAGATCATCTTGAACTGGAATTCTTGACTTAAAAATAGTTATTTCGAACACGGCTATACACCGCAGATCCTTTTTCATGCTTCGTTGTGACGCTGGCGTCATGACCGTTTATGTAAAAAAAGAATAAATCAAGATACACGATCTACAACCCCAGTGTCTTGGCGATAACGTTTTTCTGTATCTGCGATGTGCCGCCACCAATCGACAAAATTGGAATATCTCTGAAAAACTGCTGTACGGCTGAGTCCATTGTATACCCTTCTGCCCCCAGGATCTCCATCCCCATGAGTGCGATTTTTTTCCCGCTGTCGGCACAAAAATATTTACTCATGGAGGTTTCCTTGATGCACTCCATTTCCTGGGTCATCATCCAGGCTGAGTAAAACGCCAGCTGTCTGGCGGCCTGCATCTGGGTCGCCATTTCTGCGATTTTGTGTTCCGTATCCTGAAAGCGAATTCCGGCCCCAGTCCGCTTCTTCCGCTTCCTGAGATGGGAGATACACTCATTCACCACCGTGTCCATGATGCCGATGGCACAAGCTGACAACACGAGACGTTCCCCGTTCAGAAGTCGCATCATCTGGTGCCAGCCCTGGTTCAGGCACTCTTCCCCCCCCAGAATACTGTCCGGAGATACTTTGACATCCTTATAGTATACTTCACAGGTATCTGACCCTTTATAGCCCAGTTTTTTAATCGGCGTGGCACTGTAGCCTTCAGACGATGTGTCCACCAAAAACGACGTGATCCCTTTATAGCGGTCCGGCCCGGTTCTGGTATTGGTAACGGTGATATCGGCCACGCTGGCACCGGAAATAAACATCTTGGACCCGTTAATCAGATAATGATCACCAACCCGTTCTGCGGCTGTCTGGATATTGGCCGCATCGGATCCCGCATCCGGTTCGGTCAGGGCAAAGCAGAAGGTCAATTCCCCTTTCGCCAGACGGGGTAGGTACCTCTGACGCTGCTCTTCGTTGCCGTTTACCTTCAAGATGTTATTGCCATACAGGAGGACATCTCCCGCGGTCCATGACAGCACCGGCAACGCCTTGGATATCTCTTCGAAAAAGATCATCAGGTCAACGATATTGCCGCCGTCTCCACCATACTCCTCGGGAATATTGATCTTCCAGAATCCCTGCTCTCCCAGTTTTTTCATCAGATCGTGGGGAAATTCGCCCCTGTGGTCAACTTCCCTGGCCACATCCCGGCTGATCTCCTTTGCTGTAAATGCAGCAGTCCTTTCACGTAGTTCCTGTTGCGGTTTTGTAAAACTGTAATCCATTCTCAATCTCCAAAAATACTGATCCCCATACCTCCGGAATGGTTGTCAGCTGAATGTTAAGATACCTCACCTGTTTTTCGAAATGTCGATTCCAGAGTTTCCAGGCAGCCTTGCGCCATTTCCTGAACGATCTCCTCAGCGGAGCAGATTTTTTTTGTCTGGGCAACACTTTGCCCGGCGCTCCACAGGTCTTTCCATTTTCGTGAACCGATCTCAGGACCTGAATCGGTCCCTTCGATACTGCTGGCGATCCAGGAGGCGTTGTTCCCCGTTAGACGGTCAGTACAAACAATCCCCTCCGGCTCCGTGTCGATAACGGCCTGTTTATATGCATCGCTGATTTCGGCCTCAACAGCGGCCAGTAAACGGGTTCCCGTAATGGCGCCGCAAGCGCCGAGGCAGAGTGATGCAGCCAATTGGGCGCCTGTACTGACACCTCCAGCCGCAATCACGGGCAGTCCGGTAGATTCCTTCAGATAGGGAACCAGGATCATCGTCGGTATGGTGCCACCGTGCCCGCCTGCAGCAGCAGCAACAGCGACCAGCCCATCCACCCCTCTTTCCTTGGCTCGAACTCCCTGCTTCAACGAAATAACATCCGCATAAACCAGCCCGTCGTTTTTGTGCACGTCATCAAGGATCAGGCTGGGATCTCCCAATGATGTGATGAAGAAACTGACGCCATACGCGAGGCAGAGGGCTAATTGTTCCTCCCAGGGAAACTTACCGGAAAGATGAATATTGACACCGATCGGTTTGTCCGTTGCTTTTCTGATGTTTTTAAGGGCCGTTTCCAGGTCGTCCGTGGTACGGTAATTCGGGAGTGGAAACATACCCAGTCCGCCCGCTTCGGAAACAGCGATGGTTAGTTTGTCGTAAGAAACCAGAAACATGGGGGCACCGATAATCGGGTATTGGATACCCAGCAGTTCTGTCAGTTCAGTTTTTATCCGTTTTTTCAAATCAACCTTGAAGGATGTGTAATCATTCGGTTTAGTGTCGTCAACCGCTGCTTTTTACGATGCCCTGATGACCGGTACCGCCAAAAACGGCCATACGCTGCCGGATCTCCTGTGATACCAGCATTCCGGACTTAACCACTGCAGGCAGGCCGCTGTATCCACTTTGCTTGACACCGTCACCCACATTGTAAAGATTGATGATGGGTGTTTTCAGCGGCATGTCTTTTCCTGGCCAGGAGTGCATTCCGGGCCAGTAATCCCGAAAAAGTCCGGTTAACAAGGTCGTCGCTCTTTTTTCGAATTCAGGGAAAATCCTTTTGATGTCCGCAAAACAGAGATCGATCTCGTTTTGACGCCCGACTTCGCTGGACAACGCTCCGGCTGAATCGGGAATCGCGTTGGCTATCAGCAGGTGTTTGCCTTCAGGGGCCATATCAGGACAGATTTTTGTCGGTTGGTACAGGGCGTAAACCCGTTTTGAGTTGGTCAGGAGTAAATGATTCTGTTCGAACAGCGGCTCTTCAAGTCCGATTTGCAGGCAGAGGATAGCAGTCGGGTCCATTTTTGCTTCCAGCTCCTGCAGATAGTCACGGTCAAAAAGTTGTTTTCCCGCTAGTTCAACTGTTTTTTCAGGACCGGTATCGCTGACGACAACCTGGGCTTCAATTTGAAATTCTCTGTCCTGGTGCTTCAATAAAGCCCCCTGGACAACGCTTTCATCAGTCTTAATCCGGGTGACTTTGGAATCGGTCCAGATTTCTCCGCCGTTTCGCAGTACAATCTGTCCCAGTGCTTGAGGAAGTGCGGCACTCCCTTCGCTGGAGTAGCCGAATTCGTTTGCTCCTTTGACAGTCTGGATATACTTGAAGAAGTATCGAGCGGATACCTGATCCGCCTTAACCATTAAAGCGGTCTTGACCAGGGCCTGGAAAACCTCAATAATCCCGCTATGATCCGTATATTGCTGAATCCAGTCAAAAAGAGTGATCCCTGGCGACGGCTCCTTCCAGTTGATGGCCCGGGACATGGCCGACATGATCTTTTCGATTGAGTCCTGTCCGGCCCCCGTTACTTCCAACAGGGCTTTCATTCCACCACTTTGGGGGACCTGGAACGGTTTCCCGTTGATCATGTATTGCAGCGCTCCCGCCGGGAGCACCTTAAATTCAGCTCCTGTCTGTTGAAACAGCTCCTGGACGATGCCGTTCGTCTCGACCGCCAGCACACCGGAAGTGCATTTATACCCTTTGTATTCAAGTGTAGAGCATCGGCCCCCGATTCTGGAGCTCTTTTCAGCCACAAATACCTTGAAGCCATCTTTGGCCAGAAGGGCTGCCGCACTCATTCCGCCCATGCCGGAACCAATCACTAAGACGTCAGCTTTTTTGTTTCGCATATTTTTTCCTTCAATAACGCGATGGCTCTCTGCCGCTCTTTGTGTTGGTAGCGGACGCAGCGAGATATAATGCTCCCCGGGCAATCTCCTCCGGCATCGCCACTATTTACTGCGAACCACCTGTGCCATCTCTTCCACTAATGCCTGACACTCTTTGATTACTTTGCCGCCTTCCATGAAGATCGTCATCCTTTCAGCCATGGGCGATCCTTCACCATGGAGACAGATGGTTTCGAGATCTGCCGTCGTAATTCTGCGAATCAGATCCATCATTCTCAGCCGGTTTTCAGTGGAAATGTGTTTGGCGCCCTGCAGATATTTATCAATGTCGGGTTGCAGCTCCGGCAGTTGATAGTCCTTGTAGGTCGGTGCGGTCACGAGTAATCCACCCGCCAGGTCTTCGACAATCTTGACCACGTCATGATAGTTGTGGGCAAAATGGTATTTCGCCATATTGGTTGCGATCGGGTTTGGAACAGCCACGCCACCTCTCATCACAAAGTCATAGCAGGCGGTTTTGGACAGTGACTTGAGGGTTTCCAGGTAAATGACCAGATCAATGAGCTTCTCTTTGACGTGGGGTGCTTTAGTAATCCCGTTGTACTCGGAAATGGCTGCGGCAACACCCACAAACTGTTCAGATAGCGGAATGCGGTAAGAACACCCAGTTCTGCGGTGCATCAAGGCAAAGTTATAAACCATGGTGGCGGCAAATTTCGATTCCCCACAGAGGAAAACCCGTTCCCATGGAACCAGCACATCATCAAAAATGATCAATGAGTCGGTATGGACCCTCAACGGTCGGGTGTTGGGGAACTCCAGTGAACTGATGTGAGACGTAAACGGGCGGCAAACCTGCGTGATGCCCTTGGTGTTGGCCGGAATGGCGAAAGCAACCGCATAATCGGAATCCGCTTCGGTCATGGCGTGGCAGGGAATCGCGATGATGTCGTTGCAGTACGCTGCACCGGTGATATGGACTTTTGCGCCCCGAACGATAATACCCTCATCTGTTTTTTCCACCACCCTCACGTTAAAATCGGGGTGGGCCTGTGCCGGATCTGATGGTCTCAACATCCGGTCCCCTTTGACATCCGTCACAGCAGCACAGGTGGCGAGGTCTTGTTCCTGCAGAACTTTGCGATAGTCCGCAATGCGCTTCATGTACTCCTCATTACCCATCATATTGGCGGTAATCTCAATGGCATTGAGGGCATCCGCTCCGATATCATGGGCCAGCGGAATGTAACCATCTCCCAGTTCGGTCGCTTTGACGATCAGTTCATGCGCTTTCAGCAGATCATCGGAATTTTGAGGTTTGTGGTAGTAACGGCTGATCTCCTTGCCGGTTTCAGGATCTTCCATGACCGCTAAATCGCGATACTTGGGGTCTTCGCACATTTCATAATCGATCGCCATCAGATCGGTACAAACACCCAGGTTGGGATGGGTGGCAACATTCTCTACCTTCTCTCCCTTGTAATATACAATTCGACCATCATTTAAGCTGTCTCTGTATTGTTGCGGTGTTATTAAACCCATTGTCATTCTCCTCACGGGACACTCTGGTTCCCATTATTAATTCGGTATGTGTTTGATTATTTTCAGTGTAAAACCCTGCAGATGGCGTTGAATGCATCCGCATCAGGGGGACCCTGAGAGTAAATCGAAATGGTAGCTTTAACCCTTCTGAAATTGAGATCCCGCTTGATGTCAACTAGAACCAACGCATCATATTTCTGCAATTGAAATGCCATCAGCATTTACGGATAGATAACAGTATTTTAAGTTTGGACAGGCTGTTTAGCCTATGAATCCGATCACAGCATATTGATGTTAGAGTCAATATGTTGATTATTAACCATTCGGGATTTTCCATTTATTATCTAAAACTCATATACGAACCAAACTCAATTCAAGATCCTGTCATCAGCATCCGCAATCTACGGGACAAGACAGCCCTCATTTGGCATTTCTGTTTCAAAGTTGAATTCAGGAAGACCCATCATTGGCGCTGTAGTTGCAGATTGTTCTGAAAAACGATATCAAGGTTAACATGCAAACAGAACAGATTTCCATCGGCCCGGTCCGCCTGATAATCGGTAAAAACGGGGCAAAGTTCCCCTTCTGCAACTCTCTCTTTGTCGAAGCTGCCGGTCTGATTATCGATCCGTCCAGTAACCGGGCCATCTTGGAAACGCTTTACGATGCCGGAAAAATTAAGACTGTCTGTTTGACCCACTGGCATGAAGATCACTTCAGGTATTTTTATCTGCTGGAAAACTGTCAATACTGGATTTCAGAATCCGATTCGGTCCCATTGAGCAGCAGTCAGGCATTTATTAAATGGTATGGAATCGATAGCCCGGAGGGGAAAGATCTCAGGAAAATGATCCAAGCTAAAATGGCAAGCGAGATACGTTTTAAAGACCGAATTCCGGACAGACTGCTGACGGATGGACAAGTCATTGACCTGGGATCAGTCTCCATGGAGGTCATTGCCTCCCCGGGGCATAGCCCTGGACACCTCTCATTTTTCTTCCGGGAACCGGCCATCCTGTTTTTAGGGGACTACAACCTGGATGAATTCGGGCCGTGGACCGGTGATCCCAATTCAGACATTGATCAATGTATCGCTACTATCAAGCGCCTGAGCAAGATACCAGCCGAGATGCTGATTGCCGAACACCGGGTCAGGCCGATTGAGACGGGAGCAGAGAGGCTGTGGGAACAATACCTGGAAACTATTGCTCAGAGGGAGGGAAAGATCCTTAAATATCTAACGGAACCCAGAACGATGGATGAGATTCTGGATCAATGGATCATCCTGGAAAAACCAAAGGAACCGATTAACTATTTCCGTCTCGGGGAAAAAGCACATATAGAGAAACATCTGCGGCGGTTGTTGAAAACAGGGGCTATTATCCATGAGGATGGCCGTTATCATTCAAGCGGATAATCGGTTCCCTGAGCCAGCAATGTTTTTTTGTAAATGAACAAGCTTTAAAGAACGATTTACCTGATCAACCCTTGAGTGAGTAGAAATATGCAGAGTATTGTAGATTTTGGCCCTGTGCGCTTTATACGCGGTCTGAAAAATGGCCGTTATCCCTTTTGTAACTCGATATTCATCGAATCGGCCGGCGTTTTGATCGATCCAGCCAGTGACCGAAAGATTTTAGAGCAGTTGAAAAGCAAGGTTAACACTGTCTGGCTGTCCCACTGGCATGAAGATCATATCATGCATCTGGACCTGTTTGAGGAGACCACACTGTGCATGCATCATCTCGATGGTCCCCCTCTGGAAAGCCTGGATGTCTTTATTGACTGGTACGGCGCTGAGATTCAGGGATCACCGCATCTGAAGGCCCGCTGGGAAAAACTGCTGCTGGAGGAATTCAACTACAAACCCCGTTCGATTGATCAGGACTTTTCCGACGGTCAGTGCATTGATCTGGATGGCCTGACGGTTGAAGTGATTCACACACCCGGGCATAGCCCGGGGCACCTGTCTTTTTATTTTGTTGAGCCTGAAATTCTGTTTTTGGGGGATTATGATCTGACACCATTCGGTCCCTGGTATGGTGATCGGTATTCAAATATCGACGAGATTATCCAGTCGATTCGAAAGCTGAGGCAGATCCCCGCTAAAGTTTGGTTAACCAGCCATGAGTTCGGTATTGTTGAATCCGGTAACCAAATTATATGGGACGATTATCTGAAGGTCATCGATCAAAGGGAGGAAAAACTATTGGCATTCCTGGAGCAGCCCCGGACCATCAAGGAGATTGGTGAAGCCTGGATCATCTATGGAAAACCGAAGGAACCTATGGATGAGTTTGAACTGATGGAACAGATCAGCATGAAGAAACATGCAGAAAGGCTGATTAGGTGTGGTGAGGTTGTATTTTCAGGCGATAAATACTACCGAAAATAAGTTCAGAGGTGGATTTCAATCAAGGCGCAATAATCATAACAGTCGAAATGCTGACTGTTATGTTCAAGATGCCAATCGATTCACTTTTTTCAATTCATCATTTGCTGATAGACCACAGAAATACACACTCAAATAAAATGGACCCTCAATTGCAGTTGAACAACATAAAAAGAATCTGATCAAAAAGGATCATTGGCTTAATAAATAAGGAGAATAAAACCGATGGACATGAAGCGGGACTACTTTGAGGATGTCAGGCTATTCACCTCAGCAGCGGTTGTTGTCTGGTTTGTCGTATTAATAGGCGCCCTCGCTGTCTTTCCATTTGTGGTCCCCAATTATTATATCTACATGGCCAATTTCATGGCGATCAATGTCATCGTCGCCGTTGGATTGAACCTTCTGGTTGGCTTCACAGGACAGATTTCACTTGGCCATTCCGGATTTTTTGCCATTGGGGCTTACGGGACTGTGGTCCTGATGAAGTATGTTGGACTTCCTTTTCTGCTGGCACTCCCGGCAGCAGGTCTGATAGCGGCCCTGTTTGGTTTTCTGATCGGATTTCCCGCTCTAAGACTGGAAGGGCCCTACCTGGCTATTGCCACGCTTGGATTTGGCATCACGATTTCACTGGTCATTGGCAAAATTGAACTCTTTGGGGGTCGGCAGGGACTGCATGCACCTGAGTTACGGATTGGTTCCTGGCAGCTTAAGACGGACAGGGACTTTTACCTGCTGCTGATGATTATTACCGTGCTGATGGTTCTGTTTGCGCGGAATCTGGTCAGGACCAGGGTCGGACGGGCATTTATTGCTGTGCGGGATGATGATGTGGCTGCTGAAACCATGGGTGTCAACCTGACCTACTATAAGACCCTGGCCTTTGCCATCAGTGCCTTCTATGCAGGCGTTGGCGGCGGATTATATGCCTACGTGCTTCGCTTTATCGAGCCGGAACTGTTCAACCTGGTACTCTCCATTTTCTTTCTGGCATTTATCGTCGTGGGCGGCCTGGGTTCTATTATGGGTGGCATTATGGGAGCCTGTCTGATTTCCTGGCTGGACCTGACCTTGCGTCACATTCAGGATCTTCCGTACATAGGGGCATGGCTGGAAATGCTTTCGGAAAATTATTTTTCCATTACCGGGATTTCGAATATCCAGTATATAATTCTGGGGCTGATCATGGTCCTGGTGATGGTGTTCGAACCCCTTGGTATTTATGGTATCTGGCTGAGGACGAAGCGATTCTGGATGACTTGGCCGTTTTAATGATGTTGACTTTTAAGTAAGAATAGAAGCGATATTTAGAAATCAGAGGATGCCCATGACCGAGTTTTTTCAGATGATTCTCAGCGGTATCGCTGTCGGCAGTACCTATGCTTTGATGGCGATTGCGTTGGTGATTGTTTATAAAACGTCCGAAATCGTCAATTTTTCCCAGGGCGGCATGGCGTTGATATCGTCCTACCTGGCATTCATGACGCTTGAAACCTATGGTTTTTCTTTTACTGCCGCTTTTGCGACGGCCTTTATCTTTGCCATGCTGCTGGGTTTTTTTATAGAGTTTGTGGTCATGCGCAGAGCTGAAAATCCGACTGTCCTGGGATTTATGATTATCACCCTGGGATTGGAGTTTGTGTTATCAGGTTTTGTATCCTGGAAATTCGGTGCGGATCAGCAACTCATGCCGTTTCCGATTAGTCCTTTCGATTCGCTTGACTTGGGTGGAATTTATATCAGCATCCTTGAATGTACGACGCTGATCGTCACGATCATTCTGCTGATTGCGCTCTTTCTTTTCTATCGATATTCCAGGTTGGGGCTGGCAATGAAAGCCACACAGCAGAATCAGATTGCAGCCCGTATCATGGGCATTCGTACCAACCGGATCATGATGCTGACCTGGGGCATCTCCTCACTGGTCGGTTGTACGGCGGCGTTGTTCATCGCACCCGTACTGATGGAACCGTACATGATGTGGGATCCGTTGATGAAAGGCTTCGCAGCCGCTGTACTGGGTGGCATGACCTCGCTTCCAGGCGCGGTTTTTGGAGCTTATATCCTGGGAATCATCGAACATCTTTTTGGTGGCTACATTTCCATTGAATTTAAATCGGTGGTTTCCTTCGCGATTATCGTTTTGGTGCTCTGTATTAAACCCAGTGGTCTGTTTTCTCGCCACTATGTCAAAAAGGTTTAGGGATCGTACAAAAATAACTTGGCCTAATCTGTCTGCATAGGGATCGTTAAAAGATAACTTCACTTAATCTGTTTGCAAAAGTCCCAAAAGCCGGACATTTTACAAACAGAATGTGAAGTAGTCTTTTCGCCGACCCTGAAGTACCAAAAAAGACTGGACATTTTGCAGACAGAATGCCAAGTAAATTTTGAGCCGACCCTTAGTACCCTGACAGTTGTTTTCTGTGTTTTTTTTTGCAGAAAACAGTCTGAAGATATGTATCCAGCTTATCTGGGTTGGGATTTTCCAAAATCGGTAATCAGACACCATAATTTCAAAAAAGGAGCAGAAAAATGAAGAAAAGAGCTTTATTAGTGATTGCAGCGACTTTGTCTTTGATTTTCGGTTTCGGGGCCCACCTGCTGGCCGCGAATGGCGTTACCGATACGGAAATCCATATTGGAAGCTGGGGACCACAGACCGGACCGGCTGCACCATGGGGTTCTGTCCCCAGAGCGACGGATGCCTATTTCAAGATGATCAATGAAGAGGGTGGTATTCACGGGCGCAAGGTCGTCCTCCATCATTTCGACGATGGTTACAACCCGGCCAAAACCAAGGCAGGCGTTAAACAGCTTCAGGAAAGTTCCCATGGGATATTTGCCTGGGTGGGTGGTGTCGGCACGGCCACCGGTATGGCTGTGAAGGATTATCTGATGGAAAGAAAAGTACCCTGGATCGCACCGGCCACCGGTTCCACAGCCTGGACCAATCCCGTCCAGAAGTATCTCTTCACTGTTTATCCACCCTATGATGGTGAGGCTAGAATACTGATGCGCTATGCCGTGAAGAATTTCAAGAATAAGCGGATAGCCATGGTGTATCAAAATGATGAGTATGGAAAAACCGGTCTGAGGGGTGCCGAGAAAGAGTTGGCGCTACTTGGAACAAAATTGGTGGGCAAGGTGTCTCATAATGTGACTGAGACCGATATGAAACCTCTGATCATGCAGCTGAAGCGTTCCAAACCCGACGTTGTTCTGCTGTGGCTTACCCCGTCTCCATTGGCTCGTATGCTGTTGACGGCTAAAGCCATGAAATTCAACCCCCAGTGGATGTCCACCAGCACCTGCTCAGATGTGCCGCTTTTCTATAAAATCACCCGGGGTGCTATTGAGGGGACTATCGTCGGCGCGCTGACACTGATGCCCGATGCGAACAACGCGCTGTTGCTGGATTACAAAAGGCGTGTTTTTGAAAAGTACGCCAAGAAAGGGGAGCGCTGGGGTGTGTTTTACTATGCCGGCATCGTCTTTGCGGAACCGTTGGTAGAAGCCCTGCATCGCGCCGGTCGCAACCTCTCCCGGGAAAGCCTGGTGAAGGAGCTGGAAGGATTGAAGGATTTTCAGGGGATATCCGGGAAGATAAGCTACAAACCTTTTGATGCGAATGACGTTACGTCCAGACTGGGACTGAATTCGGTCTATATAATTCAGGCCCTGAAAAACGCTGATTACAAAGTTCTTTCAGACTGGATCATCATGGAATAGCGCCGCTTGTTTTTCAAAATGGTTTCTCCGATCCGGGCTGCTGAATACAGGCCCGGGTTGGTAAAGTTGAGCGTCCTGTTAAGGATCGGCTCAAAATTTAATTGGCATTCTGTCTGCAAAATGTCCAGTCTTTTTGGGACTTTTGTAGACAGATTATGTCAAGTTATTTTTGTACGATCCCTAACCACAACTAATTGTGCAGGTCCGCAATTACTGAAGAGAATGAATGTCTATGTCATTTTTCAAAGTTGAGAATCTTGGTATCTCATTTGGGGGTTTGGATGCCCTCCAGGGCGTTGATTTCAGCCTGGAACAGGGAGAGATATTTGCTATCATCGGTCCAAACGGTGCCGGCAAAACCACTCTGTTTAATTGCATCAATGGGATCTACAGTCCGCATCGTGGCGATATTCAGTTCCGGGGACACAGTATCCGAGGTCTGCGCCCGGACCAGGTGGCCAGACTGCGAATTGCCAGAACCTTTCAGAACATCGAGTTGTTCAACAATATGAATTGTATGGAAAACATCATGCTGGGACGTCATCTGTTCATGAAAACCGGTGTTTTCCATGGTGGATTATTGTGGGGTAGGCGTTCATATGCTGCCCGGGAAGAGGTGGCTCACCGTCGAAAAGTCGAAGAGATTATCGATTTTCTGGATCTGCAGTCTGCCAGAAATAAAATGGTGGGCGGCTTGCCCTATGGTACCCAGAAACTCGTCGAACTGGGCAGGGCTCTGGCATTGGAACCGGAGTTATTGCTACTGGACGAACCTTGTGCCGGCATGAACGCCGAAGAGAAGCAGGACATGATATTCTGGGTCAAAGATATCCAGGATGAGTTGGGTATTACTGTCTTGTTGATCGAACACGATATGCAGATGGTGATGGACATTTCTGACCGGATTCTGGTGATTAACTTTGGAAAACCGATAGCTGCAGGAATTCCCAAAGAAATTCAGAAGCATCCCGAAGTCCTGAAAGCGTATTTAGGGGAGGATGAGGATTGACTAAGCTGCTGGAAATAAAAAATATCGAAACATATTATGACCTGATTTTCGCCATTCGAGGCGCTTCACTCTCCATTGAAGAGGGTTCGATCACGGCAATTCTGGGGAATAACGGTGCCGGTAAGTCGACGATTCTGAAAACCATGATGGGATTGTTGGACGATCAACCCGACAAGGGAACTATCGAGTTCATGGGGCAGCGCATCGATGGCAGGGACACCGAAGATATTGTGAGACTGGGCATCGCCTATGTACCGGAAGGCCGTGAAGTATTCGAGGAACTCACGGTCAGGGAAAACCTCCTCATGGGCGCCTATCTCAGGAGAGATCGGGCTGGCATCAGCCAGGACATGGAACGGGTCTTCCAATACTTTCCGATTCTGAAAGACCGCACCTCTCAGTGGGCGGGAACACTTTCCGGGGGTGAACAGCAGATGCTGGCTATCGGTAGAGCCCTGATGAATCGTCCCAAGTTGATGTGCCTGGATGAACCCTCCCTCGGGCTGTCTCCGATTCTGGTAAAGGAGATCTTCAAAATCATCAAAACCATTAACCAGGAAGGTGTGACCATCCTGCTGGTTGAGCAGAACGCCCGCATGGCCCTGTCGAATTCGGACTTCGGTTTTATCCTCGAAAATGGCCGGTTTATGATGAAGGACAGATCCAGCGACCTTCTACAAGATGAGAACGTCAAGGAATTCTATATGGGCGTACGCTCCGAGGAGTCGGCTAAAGGATATCAACGGTGGAAACGCAAGAAAGTATGGAGATAGAAAAGGTGGAACGAAACACAACACCCCGGATGTTTAAAAATGCGGTTTCCAAATACAGCGACCGGGTGGCGATGAGAATCAAGGAATTTGGCTTGTGGCACGATATCTCCTGGAACGAATATTTCAAGCGCGTGGAACAGGTGAGTGCCGCCCTGATCTCAATGGGCCTGGAAAAGGAGCAGTGCGTCTCGATTATCGGGGACAACTGCCATGAATGGGTCACGATCGATCTGGCAGTTCAATGTGCCGGTGGCGTGGCTGTGGGGATCTACGCCACTAATGCCTCGCCTCAGGTCCACTATGTGGTCGAAAACTCCGACTCCGTCTTTTTTTTCGTCGAAAACGAAGAACAGCTCGATAAATGGATGTCCTTCAGGGATAAGGTCCCGAATCTGAAAAAAGTCGTGGTCTGGGACCTGGAAGGACTCAGAAAATTTACGGATCCCATGGTGATGACCTACAGCGAGGTGCTTGAGCTTGGGAAAAAAGAGCTGGAAAAGGACCCGGTAGTTTTCGAAACACGGCTCTCCGAAGTTGAACCGGAAGATACATCGGTTCTGATTTATACCTCGGGAACAACGGGTCCTCCGAAAGGCGCCATGTTGTCCCATCACAGTGTCATCTGGATGGCCGAGCGCTTTCTCGACATCATCGGCATGTCGGACCGGGATGAAATTCTGTCGTTTCTGCCCCTGTGTCATATTTTCGAAAGGATGTTCTCTGTCTTCGGTCATATTACCACCGGATATGTGCTGAATTTCGTCGAAAAACCGGACACGGTCATGGAAAACATGGTCGAAGTGTCACCCACCATCGGCTATGCCGTCCCGCGTATCTGGGAAAAGTACTATTCGAACATCTATATCAAAATGTCCGACGCCGATTGGATAAAAAGGGTTATCTATCAGCTGGCCAGTGTGATCGGGACTAAAAGGACCGCGATCAAGCTGGAGAATCGGAAAGTATCTTTGTTATGGGAAATGCTTTATCAGCTGGCTTATTTCACGGTCTTCAGAAAACTCAAAAAACGTTTGGGATTTGATCGCATGCGGATCGGTATTTCCGGGGCAGCGCCGATATCATTTGACGTGCTGATGTTTTTCCAATCCATGGGGATTAACATGGTGGAAGGGTATGGTCAGACCGAAGGTACCGGAGCGACCTGTGTGACCAAAATCGGGAAACCCAAACTTGGGACGGTAGGTCCCCCCATTCCGGGTACCGAAGTGAAAATTGCTGATGATGGTGAAATTCTGATGAGATCCCCCGCCGTGTTCAAAGGGTACTTCAAGAATCCAGATGCCACTGCAAAAACCATCGTCGACGGGTGGCTGCATACTGGAGATGTTGGAGAATTGGACGAAGAGGGTTATTTGAAGATCACGGACCGTAAGAAGGATATTATCGTGACGGCCGGGGGGAAAAACATCACGCCCCAGTATATCGAGAACAAACTGAAAATGAGTCCCTACATCAACGATGCGGTTGTCATTGGAGATAAACGTAAATTTGTCTCCTGCCTGATCATGCTGGATGAAGATACCGTGATGAAATATGCCCAGGACAACAAAATCCAGTTCGCCACCTATAAAGATCTGACCCAGAGCGAGGAGATCAACAAATTGATTCAGGGGGAAATCAACCATGTCAACAAGACCCTGTCCCAGGTGGAGCAGCCTAAAAAATTCACCATCCTCCCCAAAAAGCTCTACGTGGAGGATGGAGAAGTGACTCCGACCATGAAGGTCAAACGAGGTTTTGTGAATGAGGCCTTCGGCGATCTGATCGAAGCCATGTATTGAAGGCACATGTTTAGGAAATTCCTTAATTCTGAGCAGATTATCCGAGCTCCCCGATGGTTCTCTCCAGCGATTTTGTAAATGAGATCTCGGATTTCTTTTTTAGTTCTCTTTTTACCGGACTTTTTGTTCTTGGTTCATATTTTAGTCCAGTGTCGCATCCATTACACCCTCGCCGCGTCGTTTTTCACGAAGAATTAAGAGGAAAAAGTTCCTGAGGTACTATTCAGCCGATTCTATCGGAAGACCACGATGATGAGGTGGGAAGAGCTCTTCCTCAAAATTGGTACCCATCATCTTGTCAACACAGACGATTCCTGACAATACCGCAAAGTCTACACCACATCCCCAGCACTTTTCCCCATACTGGTCGCCTGCAAGCCACAAGCCTTCGACATATGGATTCTTGTGAGTTGGACGTTCCGTGCCAATTGGGCGGTATGTACCCAGTGCTTCGGGTGACGGTGTCCAGAGGATGAATTCCACATCTTCATCCCAGTTTGGGAAGGTTGCCCGTGCCCAGGCTTCGCAGCGCTCGATCACCAGATTAACCCTTTCCGGATCGCGCATTTCCTTATCTGTCAAGGCAGTCGAAAACAGATATTCGGTTTTACCCTCGGGCGCGCGGTCGGCTTCGCCATCTTTCCAGGAATCAAACTCGCACATCACCATATCCACGACACCGATAAAGCCTTCCTCTGGGGTGGTAATGCCAGGCATCCAGATAAATGAGGTTTTATCAATGCCAATGTCCTCGACAATTGAGCGCTTAGTTCCAACCCAGCCGGTCAGGAGTCCTATACCCCAATGTTCATCTCTCATGAAGTTTACCCATTCCGCTGGAAAAGCGTTTTCCGGCAAAACCTGAAAAAGGTACTTAGGTGGAATCGTGCAGATAACATTGTCTGCCAGCAATGTCTGTTCGACTCCGTCCTTCTTGTATTTCACCCCCTTGGCCACACCATTTTCAATGATGACCTCAGTTACAGGCGTATTACGCCAGATTTCACCGCCATTGTCAGTAATCGGTTTTTCGAGGGCCAGCGGGATAGCGATGGTGCCGGGCTTGTCAACTGTGGCAACCGAACCGGTTGTCAGGTTCATGCGAATATCCCGTGCCATGGCCATATACCCGAGAAAATCCGCTGCGGCTGTCATCCTGGGCTCCGCCTGACCGGTCTGACAGGCAGCCAGAACCTTGATGTAGTTGTAGGCTTCCGGATGCATACCCCGCTCTTCAAGCCAAGACTGCAGGGGGACAGTTGTCAACTTGGTGAGATCCTTGAAAGTAAGCCTGCTCATATCACCCAACTGATGCATGGTCTTGGCAAATCCCTCTTCGCTCATCCACGAATAGGGCTTCCCTTTTTCAACCTGGTGGGAAATGGTGGGTTTAACCGACCCATCCTCGTTCAAACCCTGCCATTCGATAAAACCAAGACCACGATTCAGCGGCATCTCTACATGCTGTCCAAAATGCTTGAGCATAAAATCTGCCCGATTGTTGTTGCCCCAGAAAAGTCCATGGCCGCCTGCCTCAAACGTGCGCCCATCAAGCAACCCTTCTTCGAAAATCGTTTCAATATCCGGCGTGCATTTACCCAGATAACAATGAGCCAAACCCAAGGACTTCTCGAAGGCTTTTGCGTCCATTTCAACACCATCGGCAACGACGGTTTTGCCTTCGCCTACATAAGAAAGACACCGTCCACCAATATATTGTGCCCTTTCCAGGACAACAACCTTCTTCTTGCAGTCTTGTGCTAGCATTCCAGCTGCGGTCATTCCGGCAACTCCGGAACCAATTACAATGACATCAACTTTTTCAGTACCCATGATCAATCCCTTTATCAAATGTTTTCGAGTTATCAAGACGTCCCAATTCCAGTATGGATTTGGAAAACCGACATGTCGATGAATTGTGCAATGTTGGGACCGTTTTATGATTAACTACAATATCATTAGCTTACAGTCCGAAAGACAGGATTGCCGCTCTTTCATGGATGATATACTGATCTAAGAGACAATATATTGACTGCTTTTGTCATAACCTGATTTTAAACATGCCCGTGGGGCTTATCCAGGAATGAAAAGTCGGAAGCAACCATAAAACGGTCCCAACATTGCAGAAATTTCGGTAGTTTTAAATAGATCGGCACCAGAACCGAGCGGTATTTCAGCTGGACAATTGTCGCGGTGTAAATTCCCTAAGAGTAGGTTAAAGCCCCCCCGTAGAAACAGCTCCATATCATCTGAAGGGGGAGTTCCACGTCTGGTGTTCAAGAGTTCACACTCAGGTGGTCACAGTAATTCATCGGGAAATGGAACATATTTGACTCAAGATAAAAATGAAACCGCTGGATTAACAACCATCGAAATGAGGTCGATGTGATATCAATAATTGAAGATCGCTGCGTAGGCTGTTCATTATGTGTTCCGATTTGCCCCGAGGAAGCGCTCTCCTGCTATGGATTAGTCATCGTAAATGAGTACTGTACTGATTGTCTTGAGTGTATTGAATTTTGCCCTGTCGGGGCGTTTCAAGAACCTGAACAGGGAGAATGACATGAACTGTATAAAAGTTGATGTACTTAGGGTCGGCTCAAAAATTACTCAAGTGTTTCCCCATTGACGGAAAAGGAAACACGTTGTTTTGGCATTCTGTCTGCACAATGTTCAGTGTTTTTCAGCAGTGTCCGGTTATGTTTTTGCACACTAAAAGCTGAACGATAATACCTGTCTCTTCGCATAAGGATTTAAAGATTTTCTATGTTTGCTTCACGAAAAACCGCCAAACTCGCTCGTGCCTCGCTCAAACAAGGCTCATTTTCGCTACGCTAAACTAAGAAAATCTAAGAAATCCTTATAAGCGCGACCCAGGCCCATCATTCAGCTTTCTGCAAAAACCTAACCGGACACTGCTGATTGTTTTTAGAACTTTTGCGGACTGACTGTGCCAAGTTATTTTTGTACGATCCCTTATTATCGGTGTGGTGGCATAGGTGTTAATGACATGATCGGTTTCAAGCAGAAACGGGTCATAAAGGTAAACAATATTGACTGGAGCGTACCAGAGTAAGGTTGTTTGGTTTGGTATATCATGGTTGATAATAATTCCCAGGATGGAATGGTGATGTCTGGATACGCTGGAAATATCCTGATGGTTGACCTGTCATCTGGAGAGATCTGCCAGGAAAGCTCAGCCCCCTATACTGCACGTTTTTTGGGCGGTCGGGGCATGGCAGCGAAAATATACTGGGACAGGGTTGATCCCCGGATCGATGCATTTGCGGCTGAGAATCATTTGATTTTTGCCACAGGCCCTTTGTGTGGGTTTCCCGGTTTTGCGGGATCCCGCTGGCAAGTCTGCGGAAAATCGCCTTTGAGAAACCAATTCTCCTACGCTAATTTTGGCGGGCCATGGGGAATTCAACTCAAGCTGGCCGGGTACGACGGGTTAATTGTAACCGGGAAAGCAGATTTTCCGGTATATCTCATTATTGATAACAACAACGTCGAAATAAAGTCGGCACAGGCATTGGTTGGAAAAGGGGCTATTTCGACCCGTAACATGTTGAAGGCCGAATTGGGAAAATCGGTGCGAATTATAACCAACGGACCGGCGGGTGAAAACCGGGTCAGATTTGCCACACTCTTGACGGACGACGATTCGAGTGGCGCCGGCGGTTTCGGGGCTGTATTCGGGGCAAAAAATCTGAAAGCGATTGCTGTCAGGGGAAATAACAAGGTCAAGGCCGCTGATCCCGGTCGGCTGGATCTGCTGAGGAAGGAACTGCGTCAAAAAAAGCAGCTCAATTTCTTTATGGAATTTCCCATTGCCCCTCCTGAAAAACTAAAGAAAAGAGTGTGCCAGGGATGTATTAAGGGATGCTGGAGAGCGGACTACCTGGCCGAAGACGGGCAAAAAGGAAAGTTCATGTGCCAGTCGGCAGTCTTTTATAATTCCGATGCCAGAAGTTTTTTTCAGACGAAAAAGACAGATGTACCGTTTAAAGCGAATAGGTTATGTGACGAGTATGGTGTTGATTCACGAGTGATTCACACAATGATAGAGTGGCTTAAATCCTGTTATCATCAGCAGAAAATATCTGACCACTCGTCCGGACTGCTCCTTTCGAAAATCGGCAGCCTTGAGTTTATTGAAGACCTGCTGACCCGGATTTCATTTCGAAAGGGATTCGGAAATGTGCTTGCCGACGGTACCCGAAAGGCCGCCACCTATATCGGGAACGGGTCAGATCAATTAATTACCGATTACATGGCACTTGACGGGGAGCTGGAGGCATACGGCCCTAGAATTTACCCTCTCAATGGCCTCTTTTACGCAACCGAACCCAGGCAGCCGATCCAGCATCTCCATGAAATCAGCCTGCCGGTCAGTTTATGGGCTTGCGAGGTTCAAGGTATTGCCGACACAGGTATCACCTTCGATGTCCTGAAACAAATCGCTGAACGGTTTTGGGGCAGTGAAGATGCTGCAGACTTCTCAACCAGTAAAGGAAAGGCTTTGGCGGCAGTGACAATTCAAAACCGCCAGTACCTCTATGAAAGCCTGATACTGTGTAATTTCTCCTGGCCGATGTCCCATATACCCGGGGCATCCGACCCGGTGGGTGATCCGACCCTGGAAAGCCGAATATACGGAGCGGTGGTTGGCAAGGAATCTGAAGAAATGGATTTGTATGAAACCGGTGAGCGGATTTTTAACCTGCAACGGGCAATCCTGGTGAACGAAGGATGGAACGGAAGACAGGACGATATTCTGGCACCTTACAACTATACCATTCCCATTCAAAATGATGTGGGTAACAAAGGCTGCCTTGTTCCAGGTAAAGACGGTACCATCACATCCCACAAAGGACGAGTTGTCGAAAGGGACGAATTCGAAAGGTTAAAAAATGAATATTACATCCATCGCGGTTGGGATGAAAAAAGTGGATTCCAGAGGGAAAAACGTTTGCTCAAGTTGGATTTAAAAGATATCGTTGATCAGCTGAAAAACAAGGAATTAATAGCTCCCGCGGATGGATGATAAAAAATGAACCGACTGGAGACGGCTTTAATCCACCATCATCAAACAGTAGGTATTCTGGGTCTCTGTTTTATCGTGCAGCGGGTTTATGTAATAATCGTTATTTCTCGCAGTTTGAAAGACGTCAATCCCGCAGGCTTCCATCGCCGGTCTTGCCGTACCCATTAATAAACAAGGTTCCCCACTGACCTTTCCGCACTCTTTACACATACGGCAGGGCCCTGCCAGAAACAAAAATGCCTTATAAAAACCTTCCTTAAACAATTCACCTTCCATCTTCACAAGCATTCGATGAAGCTTACGAAAGGTTTTTCCCAATTCTTTTCGCTCTTCCCGCACTGGTGATTGGGGAACTTGAAGATGGAAAAGGATGGCACGCTGGTAAGAGTCCAGAAATTTTCGAGTTTCTTCGGGTGTCGGCGTATCCGGGGGGCAGCAATGTCCCTGACCATATACCGGACAACCAAAGCGGCATTTCCAGCGCACCCATGCTGCTGTTTCTACGGAGCTTGGAATAACGAGTTTAGCGTCTGTCACGCCTTTTTCTATCGCCAGCGCACAATATTTTTCTATAATGCGATCATTGGGAACCGACTCATTTTCAATTGATTTTTTCTTTTTTTTACCGCTCTCAATATGCATGACCCGCCTTGAACTTTTGTAACGATTCAGCATACGCCCCGCCGAGGGGATCGTGATCCCCTCGGTTCAGGCAATGTAGTGAATAGTTACGAACTTTTTTAAGTCTTGTACTCTGATGGAAAAGTTGATGAAAAAGGGTCCCAATTGACGCCAGGACCCTTGGGTCGGCTCAAAAATTACTCAAGTGTTTCCCCATTGACGGAAAAGGAAACACGTTGTCTTGGCATTCTGTCAGCAAAATGTCTGGTCTATATGGGACTTTTGCGGACAGTTTATGCCAAGTTATTTTTGTACGATCCCCTTGTATAAAATAAATCGGGCTAATCCTGCGGTGTGACAGGACTTTTCATCGGGCTGATAACTTCAAATTGCTTGTCTTTGGCGAACGCTTTGACGACCATTGACGAGAAGTAACCTACATGACGGTTCGGTGTAAAAGTGATATTTGGACAGATACCATCCACATCCAGATCTTTGACCTTTTCCAGTCCGGCAAGAAAGGTCTGGGGTGTTAGGTCCGGACCGGCCAGTCTCAAACCTTCAGCCATGGCGGCATAATAGGCCCAGATCGACAAAAACAGAGTCGGAAAGGGCGTTTTATCCAAGGGTCCATAAAGCTTCTGTTCCATCAGAATATTCCGTAGTGACGGGGGAATATCCTGCCATGGAACTATAGGCGTGACTGCCATGTAACCATCGGCAAGTTTGCCCAGCATAGGGAAGATGACTCGATAAGCAGTTGTATTGTTACCGAGGACGTTCACGTCCCACTTCATTTCGGCTTTCTTTTTCATGATTGCACCGGTTTGCGGTATCAACGTCCAGGCAATAATCCAATCAACATTCGCTTCTTTCATCATCCGCATCTGGGCCGACAGATCGACTGTTCCCATTTTATACGGTGCAGCCTTGAGGATCTTGACATTCAGAAATTTTGCGGCTGCCTCCACACCTTGCAGACCTTCTCGACCGAAGGCGTCATCCTGGTAAATGATACCGATGCGAGCTTTGGCATTCCTTTCGCGAACGATGAATTCCAGAGCCCTTGATCCCATATTAAACTGGGTCGAATACGGTACAAATACCCATTTATGCCCCGGATTATAGAATTTCTTGTTGGCGCCGTGGGGCATTAAAACCACTTCGTTTTCATCAAGCAACGGAATGATTGCAGCAGAGCCGGTGCTTCCCAGGTTGAAACCGATAGCAAAGACGTCGTCTTTGAATATCGCTTTCTGCGCTGCTGCCCGGGTCGTATTTGGCATGTAACCATTGTCTATGGTCACCAGTTTGATTTTTCTGCCGTGTATCCCACCCTGGCTGTTGACATAATCGACATACGACTTGGCACCCATGGCCAACATCTTTCCGGAAAATTTTCCCGGTCCTGAAAAATCAACCAGACAGGCGAGTTTGATCTCCTTGTCAGTCACACCCCGGACGTTTCCTGCATAAACGCTGCTCACAATCCAGCCTAACAAGACGATTTGTATCAAGCCCAACATAAAGAATCTTTTTTTCATGAGATCTCTCCTTTTTTTGATATTTCAACTGTTAAAAAACAGGGACTCCTGATTTGATTCGAAAAATCTGAAAGCGGGTTTTACAAACCCGTGAGAGCAACAACATAGAGGCCTCCTGGAAGAACACATCTAATACTTAAACGGCCATGTTTTCCAGTAGACCTTAATCCGCTGGTAAATACCGACCAGGCCCTTCGGCTCAAATAGCATGGTCACGATAATTACCAGCCCGAAAATACCCAGCTTGATTTCTGCCATTAATCCACTTAAAGCGGGGTATGAGTCTTGAAGCATATCAGCAATAAAAACGATGACGTGGGGAATGCCGGTGATTAAGATGGCACCCAGAACCGTTCCCAGAACCGTTCCCAATCCGCCAACAATGATGACGGCGATTGCTGATATTGTCAACGAGATACCAAAACTACTGGGAACAATCCAGCGATTGAAATGCGCGGCTAGGCATCCGGCTATACCGGCATAAAATGCGCTTAATGCAAAGGCGATAATTTTGTATTTGGCAATGGGTATTCCCATTGCTTCGGCAGCGATATCCCTATCTCGAATGGCGATAAAGCTTCTGCCGATCTTGCTGCGCACAAAATTATTGGTGACAACAACGGACAAGAAAGCAAAGGACGTTAAAAAGTAGAAATACTGCAATTGGGATTTGATAGTCCACGGGCCTATAGTTATGCGTTTGACAGCCATCCCCAGGTCGCCCTGGGTCAGGTCCCAGTGTTGAATAATATACTGAACCAGAAACCCGAAAGCCAGAGTCCCCAATGCGAGGTAAAGGCCTTTCAGACGTAAAGACGGAATGCCGATAATCAGGCCCAAACCCGCTGCGATCAGACCTGACAACGGCAACGAGATTAAAAACGGCAGCGCGAGTTTTGCGGTGAGCAGCCCCGAGGAATAAGCACCAATGGCGACGAATGCACCATGTGCCAGGGAGAGTTGACCCGTGTAGCCGATCAGAAGGTTTAGGCCAAGGGCGCCGATCAGAACGATGCTGATCTCATTGAGGATACTTAATTGATAGCGGCCTAAAAATAGAGGGATAATAATCAATGATAGAACCAAAATCATCAACCATGATTTTTGCCATCGATTTTGCAGGAGAGCCATATCCTCTCTGTAACTCACTTTAAATTTTCTATACATTTCAGACGTCCCTTTTTTTAAACACGCTCAACCTCTTTCGTACCGAAAATCCCATGGGGTCGAATCATCAATACCAGTATCATGATCACAAAAGCGGTCACATCTTTAGTATCCCCGAAATGAAAGTTTCCAAGAGCGAGATCGGTCAGGAATGTCGCCGCCAGGCTTTCAATCAGACCGACCAGAATACCGCCCACAACCACACCGCTGATACTCTGCATTCCTCCCAGGATAGCTGCGGACATCGCTTTGATTCCGATATGACTCATGCCGGTGTGCACAAAGCTCTGCTCCGCCAGAAATATTCCGGCCACACTTGCCACAAACGCTCCTAAAATCCAGGCCAGCATGCGCATTTTCTTGACGTTAATACCCATTAAACCTGCTGTATCCGAGTCTTCAGCAGTTCCCATCAGGGCTATTCCCAAGAGAGACCGTTTAAAAAACACAATAAAAAGAAAAAAAAGTACAATAGATACGCCAATCGTGGCCAGCAATGCCTGTGAAAAAATCATTCCATTAATGGTAACGGTTTTCCCGATAAAGGGTGATTTTATTGAATGGGTATCGTGTCCCCAGATCAAGCCGGTCAAGGAAACAAGAATACTGGCCAGCCCGACGGTAACCAGAATAGTTGCATGCACGGGCTCACCTACCAGTTTCCTGAATATCAGCAGATCAATGAGGGCACCCATGACACACCCCAGTACGATGGCTGACGCTAAAGCAAGTAGATAGGGAACTTCGAGTTCAGTTGCAAAATAATAGCAGATATAGGCCCCTACCATGCAAAGCTCACCCTGAGCAAAATTGAGGATTCCCGTTGATTTGAATATCAATACAAATCCCAGGGCAACCAGGGCGTAAATAGCCCCCATGGAAAAACCACTAAAGAGAATGTTGACTGCCGTTTCCATCTGTCCTCGTCTATAGTTCAAATCGATTAAACCAAAGGATCCACCAAGCCTGACTTCGGTCCGTTAGTACATACTCTCAATTTCCACTTGAAACTGTTTTTCGATGACTTTCCGTTTTACCTTCTGGGTAGCCGTCAGCTCTTCATCATCCTGATCAAGTTCCTTGCTGAGAATGATAAATTTCTTGATTTGTTCAACCCGCGCCAGGTCCTCGTTGAGTTTGTCTATCTCTATTTCAATAAACTGATATACATCGGGATTCTGAGCCAGACTTTTATAATTGGTGTACGAAATTTTTTGGGCCGTGGCCCATTTACCCACATTGTCGTATTCAAGCTGAACCATTGCAGTCAGGTATTTTCTACCGTCACCAAAGACGATGGCCTCTTTAATATACGGACTGCATTTCATATTGTTTTCAATTTCAGACGGAGAGATATTCTTTCCACCCGATGTAATAATAATATCCTTTTTACGGTCAACGATATACAGATGACCCTCTTCATCAAACTGCCCGACATCTCCGGTGTGCAACCAACCGTCCTTTAATGTCTCACCGGTAGCTGCCTCGTCTTTATAGTACCCTTTGAATGAAGAGTCTGCGCCCAATAGTATCTCGCCATCCTCCGCCAGTTTCAGTTGAACTGTTGAGATGGGTTGTCCCACGGAGCCCGGTTTTACTTCATGATGCGGACCCGTTCCCCCGCCACAGCTTTCAGTCAGAGCCCACATTTCAACGGTAAAAACGCCCAGTGAGTGGTAGAATTTTAGAATTTGAGGTGAAATGGGTGCTCCACCGCTCATCAACATACGGCAATTCAATAATCCCAGTTTATCTCTCAACGATCTAAAGACGAAAAGATATGCCATGCTGTACAAAAACAACCAATGCCAGGGTGTGGGCTGCTTTGCCATTCGATAATCGGCAACCCGTTTCCCAATGGGTAAAAACCTTTGAAACATGAATCGTTTGAAGGGCGTGGTATCCTGTATCTTCAGCATGACGGCTGAATGCATCTTTTCCAGTATTCTGGGAACCGCTGCGAAAAAGGATGGGGATATCTCATTGATATTCTCCTGAACTGTTTCAATGGACTCCGCAAAATTAATCGTATATCCACAGACGAGGGGAATGCTGACGGAGAAGCTACGTTCCAGAATATGACAGAGAGGCAGGTACGAAACAACGGAATCTTTCTCTGATAGTTTTAAGATTCGATTGAGGCCATGGATGTTCAACATATGATTGTGATGGGGAATCATACACCCTTTCGGCTGTCCGGTTGTACCTGAAGTGTAAACAAGAAAGGCGGTGTCCTCTGGCCGGGTTTGGTCGACAAATTCGTAAAACCGGTCAGGATCCGCCGCATCGATGGACTGTCCTCTTTCTTCGATTGAACGGTAGCTTTTAATGATCGGGTCCGTATAGTGACGCAACCCCTTCATATCAAGAACGATGATACTCTCCAGACCCGGGAGATTCCCGCTGATGGCCAGTATTTTATCAGCTTGTTCCTGATCTCCGACGAATATAAAACGGGACCCTGAGTGCTCAATGACATACCTGCACTGTTCTTCTGAATTGGTCGGATAAATCCCCACCGAAACACCTTGCAGGCATTGGATTGCCAGATCTGCAAATATCCATTCAGGGCAGTTTTCGGCCAATATGGATACATGATCCCCGCTCGCCAATCCCAGATCCGCCAACCCCAAAGATAAATGCCTGACTTTTTCCTGGTATGTCTGCCATGATATTTCTTTCCAGATACCCTTGGTTTTTTCCCTCATGGCGACCCGGTCTTTATATTTCCGGGCTTTTTCAACCAGCAACTTGGGGTAGGTCGTGTTTGGTTTTTCCATGACAACTCTTTCAATGATCATTCAGGTTGTATTTTCTGAGTTTCCCCAAGATACGCCTGAATAACTTCTGGATTCCGGGAAATTTCCTGAGGAGATCCTTCAGCAATTTTATTTCCAAAGTTCAATACCATGATTCTATCCGAAAGATCCATCACGACACCCATTTCATGTTCGACAAGGGCTATGGTGACTTTCATCTCCTCATTTACATCCAGTAGATAGCGAGCCATATCTTCCATCTCTTCGGAGTTCATGCCGCTGACCGGTTCATCAATCAGGAGAAGTTTCGGTTTCATGGCCAGGGCGCGTCCCAACTCCACCCTTTTTTGCAGACCATACGACAAGCTGACCACAGGTTTTTTCCGCAAATTCTCTAAATCCAGAAATTCAATGATCTCTTCAACATCGTCCCTGCAACGGACTTCGTTTTTTGAGCATCGGCCCAGATAGATGGCGGCTTCCAGCAGACTATACTTCATTTTATGCTCCTGGGCCGACATCAGATTATCCAGCACGGTCATCCCCCTGAACAGTTCAATATTCTGGAACGCGCGTGCGACGCCAAGCTGGGCGATCTTATGCGGCTTCATCCCCATGATCTTCCGGCCTTCAAATTGGATGTTTCCCTCCTGTGCCCGGTAGATACAGTTGATACAATTAAACAGGGTTGTCTTACCCGCGCCATTCGGGCCAATAATGGAGTAGATTTCCCCTTTCCGAACAGAAAACGAAATCTCCTTCAAGGCTTCAATTCCGCCAAAACGGATGGAGAGGTCAGAAACCTGTAGCAGCTTGCTATCTTCTGCTTCTATGAAAGCCATCTTTTTCGTCGCTTATAGTGTTTAATGTCCCGGTAGTTTTTGCGCTGACCCGTTTCGGACAATCCCAGGTAAAATTCCCTGATATCTTTGTCCTGTCGTAGTTCATCACTGGGACCTTCCATGACAATTCTTCCGTTTTCCATGATGTATCCATAGTGAGAAATGGAAAGAGCCATGTTCGCGTTCTGTTCCACCAATAATAAGGTCAGATTTTCTTCCTGGTTAATACGCTGAATTATTTCGAAAATTTCTTGAACAATCAACGGAGCCAAGCCGAGGGAGGGTTCATCCAGCATGATCACTTTAGGATGGGCAACCAGTGCCCTGGCAATAGCCAGCATCTGTTGCTCCCCACCACTCATGTAACCCGCTAGTTGTGTTGTTCGTTCCGCCAGGATGGGGAAAAATGCAAATACTTTCTCCCTGAGTTTTATAAACTCACCTCGATCCGACAGTGTATACGACCCGATCTTCAGATTCTCGTCTACGGTCATCTCGGCAAATATCCGCCGGCCTTCAGGGACTTGAATGATTCCTTTCGCTACAATTTCAAAAGGCTCTTTATGGGTCAGGATATCACCTTCGAATTCAAGACTGCCCTCTTCCACTTCCAGGTTGATGGTCTTGCGTATCCCGGAAATTGTATTAATGGTCGTTGTCTTCCCTGCTCCATTGGCACCCAGTAAGGTAACAATCTGACCCGGTGTAATTTCAATCGATATGCCCTTCAGAGCTAAAACAATATCATTGTATGTGGTCTCAAGATTTATTATTTTCAGCATGGTTTAGATACAGTTCAAGTCTGTAATTCCAGCCTGAGTGTCAGCTCATAAATTAGTCAAGTGTTTCCCATTAATGAAAAGGAAACACGTTGCTGTCACATTCTGTTCGCAAAATGTCCGGTCTTTAAGGGACTTTTGCCGGCAGCTTATGCCAAGTTATTTATGAACGATCCCTCAGTCGAAATTGTCCTACTTGTTTTTCTGAGATCAGTGACAAAGTAAATCTATTAGCATTCTGCAGAATTGGTGCCTAAATATGTAAGACTAAAATATCAGAAGGTTGATGCACATTGAAAGGACAAACAGGTACTAATCATCAATATATTGACTGTCAATTCAAAATGCTGATGATTTGATCTGGATGAATCAGCTAAACTTACAGGTATTGAGATGAGAAGTGCTGCAACAAATGCAATTAGATATAGATGGAAGGGGAGCGTGCTGAGAGGTGCAAATTAATTGGGCAGGTTTGCCTGTCTACCGCTATTCTCCAGAAAACCTGCAGTGACACTCCCTCGACCAATCGATAAATTAATGAAAGCCCCGCTAAGACGGTTCTTATTTTACCGGAGAAATTATCCGGCTTTTCTTCAAATAAAAAATGGAAGGATTTCTTAAATAACTAAAATTGAGCATTTAGAAAGGATTCTTAATACATATTTGAGACACTGTTTGAAACAGGCGGCCAGTTTATCAGAGGGTTGGAAAAAGTCAAGGACCTTGACGTTGGCGGTATTTGTCCAAAGATTTCCACCCTCCGGATCGCCATCATCACTCTTTATCAACCGGTTCGCCCTTGACAGACTGGATTAATATAGGAATTCTATCATCCTCAAGGCGGATATTTCTGAGCGACGACACGCCCCGTGAACCCATCGATGTTTTTTGGACTGATTTTATCATGCAGCTTTTGTTTAGCAAAAACCAGTCATTACTGAAATCAGACACGTAAAGATAATAACAATGATTAATTTTTGTACTCAGTGTGGCGACAAGGTTGCATCGGTTATCCCAGCGGGCGAAGACCGTCCCAGGGGTGTTTGCCAAAGCTGCGGATTTATTCACTATGAAAATCCAAAAATGGTAGTGGGCTGCATTCCAGTCTGGCAGGATGAGATTCTGCTCGTGCGCCGAGCGATCGAACCCCGGTTGGGGTTGTGGACGCTGCCGGCAGGCTATCTGGAAAATGGAGAGACGATGGCAGATGGTGCTCGGCGGGAAACAACCGAGGAAGCCGGTGCCGATTCTGGCGAACTGTTTCCCTATGGTCTTTATAATCTGACCCGGGTGAATCAGATCTACATGATGTTCCGCACGGAACTCCTCAATACCGATTTTAGAGGTGGTGTTGAAAGCCTTGAGGTCAAACTGTTTACAGAAGCCAACATACCCTGGGATGAAATGGCTTTTAAGGTCATGCATGTCTGCCTGGAACGTTTTTTGGCAGATCGCAAAGAGGACCAATTCCCTTTCCACACAGATGACATCATCTTCCAGAAACGGTAAAGGTCGGCTCAAAAATTAACTCACATTCTGTTTGCAAAATGTCCAGTGTTTAGGACTTTTGCAAATAGATTATGTGAAGTTATTTTTGAACGATCCCTAAGCGTCTGTAATCAGTCTTCCAGGCAGAGGCTGTTGAGGCAGGCGTAACCAGCGCAGACCCCTCCCTCGTTTTCGTCTGCTGATTTGGTGCGGACAAGGTAGCCGATATCCCTGTTTTCGATAAGCCTGTCGCCATTGGCGAAACAAACACCGAATCGGCCAATTTCGCTGATAGAAGGTATCTCCTCCCGTGTGGATTCCACAACCAATGCTGCAGGGGTGACAGTTGACTGGATCCGCTCCATCAGGATGTACGCATGCTGCTGCTCCGCAGTCAGATTCTGAAGTCCGGTTTTCATCTCTTCACCGTAGAGGTTATTGCCGCCGCCCTCCCTCTGGGGTTTGAGAACAAAATTTTCAGGCGCTTGACAGGCGACCTCTCTGGCTGGCACAGTGTCGATCAGTTCGTCGAGTGTATAGAGTCCTACAAAGGTCTCCCGGACTTTTTCTGCGGTATCACTATCGGTAAACATGCGCAACGTCTCTTCATGTCCCAGCAGTTGCTGGATTTTTTTGGCTCCGGCTAACTGCATCCCCACCGAAGGACATTTGACTGAAGAGGAGGTTTCGATCAGGGCTCTCGCTTTCCACTCTGCGCTGCCTGGATAGTCATCAGGGGTATAGCCGGCTCGGAAATAGGATATGGCGGCGATATGACCTCTGATTTTCAGGTGACCTTCATGTAGAGACCCTGTTTCTGAAATCTCTGTGAGTGTCATTCGACAGGTTGGGAAGTCGTACTTCTCAAAGAGACGGTATTCAATTGCCCGCTGGTCGAAAATATTCTGTTCTTTTTCCTGCACGACCATCAACAGACAAGGATTAGGGACCCCGTATGAAGTGATGATAGCCGCCATTGAATCGACCACGGCTTCCAGAGGATCGTTAGGGATGGGTTCTGAGGTCAATAGCCCTTTGCGGTGCAGGTGACGGTGCATCAGTGAAACTTGCTTTGAAAGGGACAGAAAGCTATTGGAGATGGTATTGAACTCTACCTGTTTTGGTTTTGGCAACGCCGGTTCAACGAGATCGTTCGTCAACATGAAATCGTTCCGGGAAATCAGAAGCTGTCGCTGGGAAAAAAGATCGTCATCCGGTAGCAGGTTTAAGAGGTTCCTGACAAAATCGTCTGTACGAGCGGTTTTTTCGAGTTCGTTCCTTAGAAATGCCGGGTTGTTGGCGATTTTCATCCAGACAGCATTAAAAACCGGGGTGAAATTACAGAATTGCCTGAGGAGTTTCCGGGAAACGGGAAAGGGGCTTAAACTGAACGGCGCATGCGTGAGCTGAAATCGGGTATTGTATTTGAGCAATCCGTTGATGGTGGCAAAATCAACCGCTTCCCTGACGATTTCCAACATAAAATCCTCGACTGTTATTTCTGTTTATTAAAAAACCCTATTGTAAGATTATCTTGATACTGAAGCAACCGAAATCTCTCTGATGTGGGATCACGCTAAGAGCTGTGGGCATTGCCAAACGGTTTCTACCGCCGAATCTCTGCCGGGACATTGTCACCCGTCAAGGGATATCCATTGTTTTTTCTCAGGCTTTGTGAAAAATTGAAAATAGCAAGACATTCTTTGTCTTTGGAAAAAACTCAAAATGAAAGCCTTGACTCCTGGGAGCTTTTCTCGTGACAATTGCCTCATTTTTATATAGAAAGGAAACGAGGGACGTAGTGCGATATTGCGATTTCTTTCCCAAACTTGTGGAAAAGAGGTAGTTGCGATATTGCGATTTCTTTCCCAAACTTGCAATCGCAATAGTGGTGTAGTTACGATACAGTGAGTTTTGTTCCTTTAATATTTTAAATATGCTTCCCGCTTAAAATGTAAAATATCTAATGAAAAGAAGAACGTTGCATTATGTTTCCGCCTTTATCATCTTAGGCGTTTATGGCGGGCAGGTTTGTCCTTTTCTGGACTCCCTGACAGTGCTGCAGCTGGTCATTCCTATTTTTGTCACGATGGGGCTGCTTTACCTGGTTCAGGTTACTTTTCTGAACGGGATTGCTGAACGGACCTCCTTGAAACATCAATCGCGCAGGGTTTTTCAACTTGAACTCGGATCTTTCATCACCGCAGGGACCATCGTCATGATTTTCAATACAGTCTACTACCATTTCCCTTTGAGCAGCGGGCTGAAAGTAGTTCTGGGCTTATGCCTGATGGGTTTCTTTGCTGCGATTGATCTCAGTCTTGAAAAAGAGTGGCTCTTAAACAAGAAATTTGAAGCAACTGGCGAGCGGATCGAGCCGGATCTTATTTTCTTTTCCCACCCTAAAAAACTTGTTTTTTTCAGTTCCATGAGCATGTTCCTGACAGCCGGTGTCATATTCCTGGTCATCAACAAGGACCTGGACTGGATGGCGACAGTGGGCAGAGATATCCCTGTGAAAACAGCGCAACGGTATATCCTGACCGAAATCGCTTTTGTTGTGGGAGTGATTCTGCTGTACATGTTTAATGTGATCTATTCCTACTCGAGAAACTTCCGCAATTTTCTCAGTCATGAGACTGTGGTTTTACAAAAAGCGACAACGGGTAATTTTGAAGCCTTTGTGCCTGTCAGCAGCAATGATGAATTCGGTGTCATGGCCAAGCACACCAACCTCATGGTGGAAGGACTTAAGAAAAGTACTGAAGAGCTGCAACAGACCCGGGATATTACGATTCTGTCACTGGCCTCGCTGGCTGAGACCCGGGACAACGAAACGGGGAATCACATCATCAGGACACAGCTGTATGTCAGAGCGCTGGCAGTTCACCTGCAAGAGCACCCTGATTTTAAAGACTATCTCTCTGACGATATTGTGGAACTACTTCATAAGTCCGCCCCGCTGCATGATATTGGGAAAGTCGGCATTCCAGATCATATCCTGCTCAAACCAGGAAAGCTGTCTGAAGATGAATTTGAGATCATGAAATCCCATACAACATTGGGCGGATCTTCGCTGGAGATTGCTGCAGACCGTCTGGGTACGAACTCCTTTTTAAACCTGGCCAGGGAAATTGCGTTGACCCATCATGAGCGGTGGGATGGCAAAGGATACCCATTGGGAATCAAAGGGGACGATATCCCGATCTCTGGACGCTTGATGGCTGTGGCCGATGTCTATGATGCGTTGATCAGCAAACGGGTTTACAAAGAGGCCTTCAGCCATGATAAGGCCTGCCGGATCATCACCGAGTGGCAGGGAGTGAATTTTGATCCACGCATGGTCAAGGCTTTTTTTGCCATAGAAGATCAATTCTTGGAAATCGCAGGTGAGTTTCAGGATAATACAACGTAGTTGCGATATTGCGATTCCTTTCCCAAACTTAGAAAATCTTTAAATCCTTATGCGTAGAGACGGGTTTTATCATTTAGCTTTTGAACTGCAATAACGCAACTACGTCTCTGGTTTACTCAAATCGCAATATCGCAACAACGTCCCTACGTTTCTGGTCCTTGTTCACAGAATGCTTATTCCTGTTTGATGGGTTTTAGTTGTGTGATATTAGAACCTTAAAGAATTATTTGGCTCGGGGCCGGTAATGGTGATAAGATTTTAGGATACAAACATACCCGAAACGTTTCTTTTTCACTCACACCACGAAACAGGATAAAATGATCACCTTATTGGATTACGGCGCTGGCAATGTCCTCAGCGTCATCAATGCCATTCAAAGTCAAGGCGAGACGGTCAAATTAGTGAACAGTGCCGCTGATATTGAAAATGCTGAAAGACTGGTTTTTCCAGGCGTGGGAGCGTTCGGGAATATGATGGAGATCCTGCAGCAGAAAGGATTGATCAAGGCGCTGAAAGGTTATCTGGAGGATGACCGCCCTTTTCTGGGCATCTGTATGGGACTACAGGCTCTGTTCGAAGAGAGTGAAGAGGCCCCGGGAGTTAAAGGCCTGGGGTTTTTCCCCGGCCGAGTCAAGCGGTTTGAGATCGATCTGTCGGTTCCACAGATCGGGTGGAACGGGGTCAATATCAAAAAACCATCTGCACTACTTAATGGGTTGCAGGGTGATGAAAAATTTTATTTTGTTCACTCTTACCATGTCGTACCTGAAGCCAGTGATATCATCCTGACAACGACTAATTATGGAATCGAATTTGTCAGCAGTGTAAAAAAGGGGAATATCCAGGCAACACAGTTTCATCCGGAAAAAAGCGGGGATCTGGGTTTGAGGCTTCTGCGCAACTTTATCAATCCTAAGACTGAAGAGGTTGCCATCCCAGATGATCAAAAAGGAACGACGGCACTTTCCAAGCGCATTATCGCTTGTCTGGATGTTAGAGCAAATGACCAGGGGGATCTGGTTGTGACCAAAGGGGATCAGTATGATGTGCGGGAAGATGGCGATGTCAGGAACATGGGTAAGCCAGTTGAACTCGCCCGCAGGTATTATGACGAAGGGGCCGATGAAGTGACTTTTCTGAATATCACCGGGTTTCGGGACTTTCCGCTGGAGGATATGCCGATGATCGAGGTGCTGAAGCAGACATCGAAAAACGTATTCGTCCCTTTGACCATCGGTGGTGGGATCAAGGACTATACCGATAAAAACGGCCGATATTACTCAGCTCTGGAGGTGGCAACGGAATATTTCCGGTCAGGGGCAGATAAGATCTCAATTGGTAGTGATGCCGTTTTGATAGCAGAGGAATACCTGAAAACAGGACAGCAGACAGGGCAGAGTGCGATTGAGAAGATCTCCTATGTTTATGGAAATCAGGCAGTGGTCATTTCAGTCGATCCCCGCAGGGTATACGTGGCGAACCCTGATGCGGTCCCACATCAAGTCATCGAAACTCAATTCCCCGGTCCGCAGGGTGAAACGTTCTGCTGGTATCAATGCACTATCAAAGGCGGCAGAGAGGGTCGGGAACTGGATGCCGTCACCTTAGCCCATGTCTGTGAAAAGTTGGGAGCCGGTGAAATTCTCTTGAACTGCATCGACAAGGACGGGACCAATTCCGGGTTTGATATCGAACTCATCAACGCCGTTAAAAATGCGGTCACGATTCCGGTGATCGCTTCCAGCGGCGCCGGTTCTGCTGGACACTTCCAGCAGGTATTCACCGAAACCGACGCGGAATCTGCTCTGGCGGCCGGGATTTTTCACCGTCGGGAAGTGTCCATCGCAGAAGTCAAGGCCCATCTGGCCGACAAAGTGGAAATACGGTACTAGTTCCGAGGCTTTCGCCCTCTCGATCCCTAAGATAACAGAAACGGCCTGACCGCTTCCAGGTATGCTTTTGCTCTTTGGGTGATCATGTCCAGATTGTTATCCGCCAGGGCCTTTTTATTCACCAGATCGGTTCCGGCGCCTACAAATACAGCTCCGGCTGCGAGATAGTCTTGAATGTTTTCGAGGTTGACGCCGCCAGTCGGGACCAGCGGAATATGCGGCAGTGGATCGCGGATCAACTTCAGGTACCCCGGGCCTCCAACTGCTTTTGCGGGAAAGACTTTGACCGCATCGGCGCCGGCCTGATGAACCGAGAAGATCTCTGTCGGTGTCAGAGCCCCACTCATCACACAGATTTCCTGTCGGACACAGTGCTCTATCACTTCGAGATTGACAAAGGGGGTCACAATAAATCGAGCCCCTGCCGCGACGGCGGACTTGCAACTGGTCAGATCCGTCACGGTTCCGGCTCCTATCAGCAGGTCCTCTTCCTCACGGTTCACGAGTGTTTCGATAACGGACAATGCATCAGGAGTTGTCAGAGTGATTTCTGCAATGGAGATTCCTCCGGCTGTTAGAGCTGTGACAGCATTTACGGCCAATTCAGGAGATGAAGTGCGAATCACCGGAACGATACCGAGTGATTTCATGCGCATAAAAACAGATCTACTGTCCATCTTGATTTCTCATAAGTTGTTCAATGGCGTCCCGGCAGGGAATGGGTTTGACACATCCGAGACCAGTGGTGGTTAGTGCAGCAGCAGCGTTAGCATAGCGGGTACACTCCTCCAGAGAAGCCCCGGTGAGATAATTGGCAGCAAAAGCACCGGCGAAAGTGTCTCCGGCACCGGAAAAGTCCAGTGATTCAACTTTGTGGGCTTTGAAATGTGCCAGCTGTATCTCTGCGCCCGTCGGTTTCGATTCCCTTGTAGCCAGTAGTACCCCTTTGCTACCCAGTTTGAGCAGAACGATCCGGGGGCCGAGGTCCAGAAAAAAGCGAGCGATCTGTGCTTCATCCGTCAACCCCGTCAGAGCTTCGGCATCCTCAAAACTGGGGAAGACAATATCGGAACGGGCAATGGTTGGCAGAATCGTTGCTTTGGCTTTTTCCAGGGACCAGAGCTTAAGCCTGAGATTTGGATCGTAGCTGACGGTCGCCCCGGCTGCTTTAGCCGTTTCAATTGCCGCATCGATGGTCCTGGCTCCGCTGCTGCTGATTCCCTGAGCGATGCCGGTCACATGAACCAGTCTGGCGTTCCGAATGGTTTCAAACGGCAATGATTCTGGACGTATGCGGCTGGCCGCTGACTCTTTACGGTAATAAGTGAAAGTGTGTTTTTGATCTTTGCGGGAGATAAAGTAAAAACCGGTAAATCTATCCGGGTCCTGCTCAACAAAGCGGGTGTCGATTCCTTCAGCGGTCCAGAGATTCAAGAAACTCCGACCGAATTCGTCCTGGCCCAGACGGGTGATGTAACCTACTTTACTGCCTGAGCGGCTGGCTGCTATAGCGAAATTGGAAGAGTCACCACCCCATCCGACAACGAATTGTTCTACCTGGTGTAAATCACCTGGTGTTGACGCGCTGAATTCCAGCAGGGGTTCCCCGATTGAGATGATTTCTGGTTGCATGAGTTCCACTTAGATTCGATCCGGTCCCGTTTATCGTTTTCAATTCCCGGCAATTTTTAAAAATATTTCAGAAAATTGGCATGTTTGGCCACCTGTCCGGAAATGATTTTTATTTTAGTCAAGTCGTGACTGGTTGGCAATCGGATGTTTACGAAAAGAAGGTTATGGGGGAGTGATTGCGGGACTTGAATTTGTGCGGCATGAGTGATAGAGGTTGTCAGAATAAACTTTTTATTGAAAAATGTGATAACAAAATGAGATATAAAACACTCCCGAACCTGGGTTAACAAAACCAAAATCTCAATTATCCTTCTACTTATCAGGAATGACGCGGTTTTCGGAAACTTAAAGAGAGCATGACCCCCGAGATTAAGAGTTTTCAGAAACAGATGAACAGTAGCCGTATGGCGGCCTTCTACGTCAACCAGTTTGTCAATGGTTTGAATGCAGATCTGGCGCAGGCTTTCGGCAGCATACTGCAATCCCATCTGGTTCGGTATGTGGAGCTACCGGAGATTAAAAAACGGATCGACAGTTCGGTGGATTTTAATATACAGCTGCGAGCGGTGCTGGATGTCTTCCCCTCATTTATTTTTGTGATTACGAACGAACTGAGCAGCCTGCCTGGTGGTGGCTATCAACTCGCCCGCGGGCTATTGATAACCGGCATATTTTTTATTGTTGAGCGGACACACACGAGTCGGTCAGAGATCCAGCTATTTATCGAAAGCCTGCGGCAGAATGAAAATCTGCAATTGACGAATGGAGGCCAGACTGATGGGGAGTCAAAACCGCAGACTTTGCCTGAGGTTGTTTATCAGGATTTTTTATCCATTGCCAGCAGCCAGATGAAATTTCGGACCACCAAAAGCAGTCCGGAGCTGATCGAGAATCTCTTCTGCTTTTCCGGTATTTCACAGATATTTCTCAAATACTATTTCGACCTATTTGCAGAAGCTAAGAATGATCGCATTTCACAACAGGTCAACCTGATCTTTTCAAAACTGTTTGTTAGCCTGAGATTGGAAGAGATCCGTTACTGGAAGGGCTATAATAATAGCGAAGTCGTTGTAAACCGGCTACAGGCTATGATCTCAGCCAATTTACCTAAAAAGCGGCACCCCAAGCTTCATCTGGATGCCTTCAGCGCATTGGCAAATTACAACCCGATTATTCACAATGGATCCTCACGGGGGATGACGGTGACGACCCAATCGGTTTTGAAAGGTCAATTAATATTTTTCCACTCTTTTTCAATTACACAAATAACCCTGCTGATGAACATTGTGCACCGTGTCAAGGGTGAGAATTTCAGTGTTTATCTCCTGTCGCAGATTATCAAAACCAATAAGAACCGGTTGTTGGAATTACACAATTATCTCGCGAAGCAGTCACAAAAATCCCTACAGGCCCTGGTGACAATTGTGGGTTCGTTCGGGAAGCGCTTTTTTCCAAACGAAATAGGTGCTGTGTCCCGACAAATGGAAAAAAAGACACCTGCCCCCGTTCTGGACATCACGCCTTCTGCCCGGATGGCCGCGGCAAAAAAAAATATCGAATCGCTCAAGGATCGTAAGGGGATGATGACCCATGACAAGGTCACCAAATACCTTGAAGAGAGGCTGAAAAAGCTGTATGAAAAGGTCAAGAAAACCGGCGCCATGACTCAGGACATGATCCCGGAATACCTGGCAAAGTTTGCGAAGGTGGCAGAGACATTTCTGGCCGAGGCCAATCCTGCCCGGAAACAGGAAATGATCACGGCCTTTGAAGAGTCAACCGACGAAATTCTGGACGAAATCACCCGTTTCAGTACAATGAAAAGTGAGGAGGTGCAGGAAATCCGCCTTGATCTGCATCAGAAAATAGCCGAGCTGAATACCGGCGATATGGAGCAACAAACCGAGACCGTCGAACAGATCGGTCTAACACTGTCCGATGTGTCTGATAAAGTCGCTTCAGAGCCAGACAAGGGAATTGATGTCACCGCCATGCTGCAAAACGAGCAGATCACTATCGGGTTTGATGAAAAGGCGCCACTGGTGCCACTGCAAGATTTCTTCACGCTCCCCTTTGGTGAACGTTCAGGACCTGCCGAAGAGGACTGGTTTGAACATCACCGGCGCTACATGGAACTGGCTGTTGAGAAAAACAGGCTGGCGTCTTCCATACTGGAGGCACTGCCGGTAATGCTGCCATTCCTCCCCAAACTAAAGTACCGCAAGTACTTCAATATTTTTCCTAAAGGAGAGTACGAAGATCCCACCTGTTCCGCGGTATATGATATCTGGAAGAGCTCCGCCCTGGAACGGTTGAGGGTGGATTAAGCTCCGTCAGGTCGCATAGATGGAACATTTGCGAACATTGATCGCAGCCTCCTGAAGTGCTTCGGCAAATGTCGGGTGCCCATGTATGGTGCGCGCAATATCTTCTGAACTGGCATTGAACTGCATGCCCAGAACACTTTCTGCGATCATGTCTGCCGCTCGCGGGCCGATGATGTGAACCCCCAGGATGCGGTCGCTTTTTGCCTGGGTGATCATTTTGACAAAACCGTCTTTTTCGCCCATGGCGCGGGCACGACCGGTGCCGGAAAAGGGGTAGGTCCCGACACAGTATGGAATTCCCCGCTCTTTGACCTGCTCTTCGGTCAGCCCCACGCTGGATACTTCCGGCCAGGTGTAGACAATTGCCGGAATGGTGTCGTAGTTCACCTCACCTGGCAGGCCAGCCATGCACTCTACAGCGGCGATGCCTTCTGCAGACGCTTTGTGGGCCAGCATAGGGCCTGGAATCAAATCTCCGATGGCGTAAATACCCTTGATGTTAGTGCAATAACTCTCATTCACGAGCACCTGCCCGGTTCGTGGATCTGTTTTGATTCCGGACTCCTCCAAACCCAGATCGCGAGTCAGCGGTCGTCTCCCAACAGCGACCAGAAGTTTGTCGAATGTGAGCTTCTCTTCCTTTTCGTTGGCCACCGTTTTGATCGTTACGGCAGACCTGGTTTTTTTGGCTTCCGCTACCCGGGTGTTGAGTAGAAACTTAATTCCCTGGCTGCGCAGCGTTCGCTCCAGGGTTCGATTGACCTGCCCGTCCAGGCTGGTGGCGATTCGGGGCAGCATTTCGATCACGGTGACCTCTGATCCCAGCCGTTGCCAGACCGATCCCAGTTCCAGGCCGATGTAGCCTCCTCCGACAACCCCCAGACGTTTTGGCACACTGGTCAGGCTCAGGGCTTCCGTCGAGCTGATGATTTTTTTTCCGTCGAATTCCAGACCTTTGACAGAGATGGGTTCGGAGCCGGTAGCCAGGAGAATATGCTTCCCCTTGATTTCGAAAGAGGCCTGCTTTTTTTTGCCTTTCCCAGGGGGCGTAATTGATACCTTTCCTGGTCCTTGCAGGCGTGCCTGGCCGTGCATCACCTCAATCTTATTGCTGCCCAGGAGCAGTCTGACCTGGTCTGTCAAATCTTCGACCACCTGTTGCTTTCTTTTCATCAGTGTTTTTAGATCCAGCGTCACTTGGCCGGTTTTGATGCCGTGCACCTGAAAGTGATCTTTGGCCAGATGGTAATACTCACTGGAATCCAGCAATGCTTTGCTGGGAATACAGCCCACATTCAGGCAGACGCCTCCCAGACGCGGTTCTTTTTCGATACAGGCCACTGTCATCCCAAGTTGTGCAGCTCTAACAGCAGCCACATAGCCGCCAGGTCCTGTGCCGATGACGATCAGATCAAAATTATCCGTTTTGCTCATCCTATATCTCCATCAATATGCGTTCCGGGTTTTCGACACACTCTTTGATCCGTTTAAGAAAGGTGACCGCATCTTTACCGTCTACAATCCTGTGATCGTAGCTCAGGGCTACGTACATCATCGGTCGAATGACGATCTCATCATCAACAACAACCGCTCGCTTTTCAATCTTGTGCATGCCCAGGATTGCGCTTTGGGGGGTGTTCAAAATCGGCGTGCTTAACAGTGATCCAAAGACACCTCCGTTGGTGATGGTAAATGTCCCACCCTGCATATCCGCAAGCTCCAGTCGGTTCTCTTTGATTTTAACTACATAATCGACAATGGCTTGTTCCGTGCCGGCAAAGCTCAGTCGATCTGCATGCCGAATGACCGGAACAACAAGCCCTTTGGGCGATCCAACAGCGACACCGAGATGGTAATATTCGTGATAAACCATCTCCTGTCCTTCAATGAAGGCATTAATAGCGGGAAGCTCTTTGAGTGCCTGTACGGACGCCTGGATAAAAAAGGACATGAAGCCCAGACCGACCTGATGCCGCTCTTTGAAGGCATCTTTATAACGCGAGCGCATGGCCATCGCCTGGCTCATGTCGATCTCGTTGAAAGTAGTGAGCATGGCAGTCCCATGTTTCGCCTCCAGTAGCCGTTCAGCAATACGTCGTCGAATCGGGCTCATCGGTTTGCGGACAACTGTTTCTGACGGGACTGAGATCGAAGATGTATCCCCTGTGACTCCGGCTTTTGCCGGGGGTTTTTCTCCGGGTTCTGAAACATCCGCCCGGTGTTCCAGATATGCGAGGACATCTCCTTTGGTGATCCGGTCTCCTGGACCCGTCGGGACGATTTCATTGATATTAACCTGTTTCTGGGCAACCAGACGTCGTACGGATGGTGATAGGAGTGGTTCACCTGTGGGCTGTGGAACGGTTGCAACGGCAACAGGTTGTGCGGGGATCGGCTCTGTTTCTACCACCTGTTTTGGCGCTTTCACGGCAGCAGGTTGTGTTTTTTCAACCTTTGCCGGAGAGTCGACAGCGCTGCCCTCGGTGTCAATGGTTCCCACAACTGCACCAATTTCAACGGTCTCACCCTCCTGCACCAGAATTTTCAGCACCCCCTCCGCTTCTGCTTCCACTTCCAGAGTCACCTTATCTGTTTCCAGTGCGAACAGCGTTTCATCCTTTTTTATGGAATCCCCATCCTTTTTGTACCATTCGGCCAGAATCGCTTCTTTGATGGACTCGCCGACTCCGGGTACCGTGACATCGATTTTCATACATCCGCTCCTGTATAAAATATTACAAATTTATCTAAAAATACTATTTTAAAAACTATCTTGAGTGTCTGGTGACTGCTCAGGCAGTTTCGTACTCTCCCTGATGCAACGAACCCACCGCCTCTGTTAACAGTTGTTCCCTTTCCTGCAGGTAGATGTTGTGAAAACCGGTAGCCGGGGTAGCGGACGGTTGTCTGCCAATATACCGTACGTGTCTGCCGACCAGCTTGCCCAGGCGAGGACGCAGAAAATTAAAAGCCCCCATATTTTGAGGTTCTTCCTGAACCCAGTACCACTCGCGGGCTTCGCTGTAGTGGTCTAAAATGGTTTCCAGTTCATCTGCAGGAAACGGATAGTACTGTTCAATCCGCACGATGGCAATATCATCGGCGTTAAGCTCTTCCCGGCGCTGGACAAGCTCATAATAGACCTTGCCTGCCGTAATTAGCACTCGGCGGCACTTACCGGCAGCCTGAGGGTTTTCCATGACTGTTTCAAACGAGCCGGTTGTCAGAGATTTCAGGGATGAAACGGCCGCGGCATTTCGCAACAGACTTTTGGGGCTCATGACAATTAGTGGCTTGCGATAGCGGCTCTTCATCTGCCTTCTTAACAGGTGAAAATACTGGGCCGGCGATGTGGGATGGCAGACCAGCAAATTGTTGTCAGAGCAGAGCTGTAGAAATCTCTCCAGCCGGGCACTGGAATGTTCAGGACCGAGTCCCTCCATACCATGGGGCAGCAGCATCACCAGGCCGCTATTACGCTGCCACTTTGCTTCTCCACTGGCGATATAGAGATCGATGATGGATTGGGCATTGTTGACAAAATCACCGAACTGGGCTTCCCAGATAACCAGACTTTCGGGGCGGACCATCGAGTAGCCATAGTCAAAACCAAGAACCCCTGTTTCACTTAACGAACTGTTGTAAACTTCAAATATTCCCTGCTTTTGACCGAGAGTTGAGAGGGGTGTGTAGGCCCTGCCCGTTTCAATATCATGAATGACGGCATGCCGCTGGCTGAAGGTGCCCCTGGCGGAGTCCTGGCCGCTCAGGCGGATGGGAATGTCTTCCAATAGCAAAGAACCGAAACTCAAAGCCTCTGCATTTGCCCAGTCGATTCCTTCTCCTTTTTGGATGGCATGCAACCGAGCTTTATAAATCCGGGCCAGTTTGGGGTGTATTTTGAAGCCCTCTGGTGGGACATTCAGTTTTTCCCCCAGATGCAACAGCTGTTTTTTTGAGATACCGGTTTTGGCACTTTTTGCTGAATAGTCCGCTGTATACCTCTTCCAATTATCATAAAAGCGGGGCTTTTTCAGTTTGCGCTCGGTTTTTCGTTCCGCTTCGAACTGATCTTCAAGGCACTGACGCGTGTCTAACAGGATCTGGTCAACATCCTGCTGAGTGGTGATATTTTCTGCTAGCAGTTGATCTGCATAGAGCTTGTGTACCGGTGGTCGCTCTTTGATGCGGCTGTACATCTGGGGCTGGGTAAAATAGGGTTCGTCCCCTTCATTGTGACCGTGTCTCCGGTAGCAGACAAGGTCAATAACCACATCTTTGGCAAACGCACGCCGATAATCGTTGGCAATTTTGACGACATGAGCGAGAGCCTCCGGATTTTCACCATGGACATGAAATATGGGGACCATCAGCATTTTGGCCACATCAGTTGAATAACGGGTAGATCGGGCATGTTCCGGCAACGTGGTATAGCCGATCTGGTTGTTGACCACAATATGAATCGTGCCTTTGGTGGCATACCCATCCAGCTGGGAAAGATTCAGTGTTTCTGTGACAACGCCCTGGCCGGAGAACGCAGCATCGCCATGAATCAGGATCGGGACGACATTTTTCTTCTCCACTTCGGGGAGAGCGTCTTGAAGCCCTCTGGCAACACCTTCCAAGACGGGGTCTACGGATTCCAGATGGCTGGGGTTGTTGACCATCAAAATTTGAATCTTTTCCCTGTCCGGTAGCAGAATTTCAGAAAGGTAGCCGTTGTGATACTTGACATCTCCGGCACCCACCATACTGTCTGGATCGTAGGAGTTGGCGAACTCCTGAAAAATCTCCAGGTAAGGTTTCTGCAGGATATTGACCAGGACATTCAGCCGTCCCCGGTGTGACATGCCAATCAGAAAATCGGTGCTTCCCTGGGAAACGGCCTGCATCACCAGCGCGTCGAGTGTTGAAATCAAAGTCTCTGCCCCTTCCAACGAGAAACGGGTCTGTCCTGGATATCTTTTGTTCAGCAGCGTCTCAAACTGGGTGGCGTGACTCAGCTTGTGAAGAATTCGCAACTTCTCATCGTTTCTCAGTTGGGGTTTGTTTCTGTTGGGCTCCATCCGGTCAATCAGCCACTGCCGCTCATCCGGGTCCTGCAAGTGCATGTACTCAATCCCGATGGAACGACAATAGGTCTCTTTCAGCGCTTCGACGATTTCGGCCAGACTGGCTTCTTCCAGATCTCCAATGTGAACATGAAAACGGTCCTTTAAATCCTCTGGCGACAGTTCGAAAATCGCTAAATCCAGGAGAGGATGGCTGGTCGGGCAAGCACTCAGAGGATCCAGGCAGGCGAGCAGATGACCGATATTTCGATAGCCGTATATCAGTGATTCCACATGGGCCTGTTTGGGAGAGGACGTTCCACTGGAGGGTCTGCGGGATACTTCGGTGGATCCGCCATTAGAGGCTAATTCAAATCCCTGAAAGAAAAACTGCCAGCTATCTGCAACAGATTGTGGATCTGTTTTCCATTGACGATACTGAGCGTCTACATAATCAGCACTGTATGTTTCGTCAATATTCATTCTATTCTCCTGAGTTGTGATTGAGATTGAAATTGTTTCTGTTTATTATACCCTGCTGGTTTTTAATCGCAAATAATTAATGAAAAGATAGGAGAGAGCGATTGGCCTTATTGCTTCAGTTTGTCCAGTGAAATACCTCTGCGCCTGGCGGTTTCCACCGATTGCGCCTCATCCTGGTCGATATATCGCGCCCACCCATTAGCAACGTAATAAGCTGCATGGGATCCAAAGGCCATGCAAACCTCAGCTGGTTTTTCACATTCATTGTCCAGCTGATGTTGTTGTACCCTGCAGATGCAGGGTAGGATTGCAATTTTGTTTTTTCCGGCGACGATTTTTTTGACTTCGGCTTTTCTCTCCTTTGCGCAACCGAAACAACAGGCCGTTGTTGGCCATCTCTTCCAACTGTGCCGCCGCCGACACGTCCCTTCCAGTTCTGCGGGCGATGGTCTGGGGATGCTCCAGCGCGAGCGTCAGCTCTTGAAAAAGTTCGGCATCAGTCTCAGAAAAAAGTTTCTGCCGGAGTTCGATTTCAATGCCTGATTCTGTTGCCGGGAAACCGATGGCATAATTGTCCAATTTTTCCTGCAGATGCCGGTAAATGTTGTCTGACATACTTTTCCCTAACGGACCCTCAAGTTGATACCCATTCTATATCAAGAGAGTACCATATGGCAACGGGCATGGTGACGCTCACCCTTCTGCCGGAGCCTTGAACTCCTCAAACAAGATAATCAGGACGTGCAGAGTCCGGAGACGAGCAGAAACGGTCCCGCCACAGAGATAAGTAAATCCTTGTATTCCTTTTGTAAAGGAATTAAAATAGAAGGAAAGCCTGGATAGTAGGAGAGTTCTGATTGTCGTCAGCTCAGTTGCCAACCGGCGTGCCGCAGGATCAGGCCGGGAATAGATCAAATTCACAGTTTCTGATTGGGGATCGTGCAAAAATAACTTGGCATAAGCTGCCTGCAAAAGTCCCTAAAAGACCGGACATTTTGCTGACAGAATGCCAAGACAACGTGTTTCCTTTTCCGTCAATGGGGAAACACTTGAGTAATTTTTGAGCCGACCCTTAGGACATCATTCTAAAAAAAGAGGACCGAGATGGAAAATGATATTTTTAATTGTCGTGAGACGCTGAAAACCAAAGAGCAGAGCGCAGAGATTTATCGTCTGCAAAAACTTGAGTCATCAGGCTTGAAGGGTGTGGAAAAACTGCCCTTTTCCATTAAGATTCTACTGGAGCAGGCCTTGCGCAATCTGGATGATTTTCAGGTCACCAAAAAGGATATTACTGCACTGGCGAATTGGCAGCCTGCAGAGAAATCTGAAACGGAGATCCCTTTTAAACCGTCAAGAGTGATCCTGCAGGATTTCACGGGTGTTCCTTCTCTGGTGGATCTGGCGGCGCTGCGTTCTTCCATGCAGGAGATGGGAGGCAAACCTTCTGTCATCAATCCCAAGGTCCCTGTTGATCTGATTATCGATCATTCAATCCAGGTGGATGCCTTTGGGACATCAGACGCCCTGGAGACAAACATGCAAAGGGAATTCGACCGTAACCGCGAGCGCTATGAGTTCCTCAAATGGGGACAGAGTGCCTTTAAAAATCTGCGGATTTTTCCGCCGGGCGTTGGTATTGTGCACCAGGTCAATCTCGAAAATCTGGCCAATGTAGTACAGTTCAGGGATGGGAATTTCTTTTCCGATACTGTGGTGGGCACCGATTCCCATACCCCTATGGTCAACGGACTGGGTGTCATGGGTTGGGGAGTGGGTGGCATAGAGGCCGAATCGGTCATGCTGGGTCAACCGATCTACATGAAAATTCCCCAGGTGGTGGGGTTTAAACTGGCTGGTAAAATGGCGCCGGGGACCACTGCCACGGACCTGGTCTTGCGGATCGTTGAAATTCTGCGGGGAATTGGTGTGGTTGAGAAGTTTGTTGAGTTTTTCGGCGATGGTCTTTCAGGCCTGACCCTGGCCGACAGAGCCACCATTGCCAATATGGCACCCGAGTATGGCGCTACGATGGGATTTTTCCCTACGGACGATGAAACCCTTCGGTATATGCAGGCGACGGGTCGTCCAGCGGACGTCCTGGATCGAACCGAGGCTTACTGTAAGGCCCAGGGAATTTTCCGCACCGATGGCATGACACCCCCCCTGTTTTCAGAAATAGTGGAGCTGGATCTCTCAACCGTGGAGCCTTCACTGGCCGGACCCAAAAGACCGCAGGACCGAATCTCACTCTCCGAGATGACCAATCAATGGGAGAAAATATTGACCACGCCGGTCAATGAGCGCGGCTTTGAACTCAGCCCGGAGGAGATCAATCAGGCCTCTGATATCCAGGGGGAGTCCGGTCAGAAACTGACTCACGGATCGGTAGTTCTGGCTGCGATCACCTCTTGTACCAATACCAGTAACCCCTCTGTGATGATCGCCTCAGGTCTGCTGGCAAAAAAAGCGGTTGAAAAAGGGTTGAAATTGAACCCCTGGATTAAAACATCCCTGGCCCCCGGATCCAGGGTTGTAAGCGATTATCTCACAAAATCCGGATTGGATGTCTATCTGGAGAAACTGGGGTTTTATACGGTGGGCTACGGCTGCACCAGCTGTATCGGGAATTCGGGGCCGCTGGCCGACTCTGTTTTAAAGGCGATTCAGGATAACAACCTGGTAGTTTCTTCTGTCTTGTCGGGAAACCGCAATTTTGAAGGGCGGGTCAATCCTCACACCAAAGCCAATTACCTGACCAGTCCCCCCCTGGTGGTGGCTTTTGCGCTGGCGGGCACCATCAATATCGATTTGACCTCGCAGCCGGTGGGTACCGGGGCCGATGGAAATCCAGTCTTTCTGAAGGATATCTGGCCTTCGGCTGAAGAGATCAAGGCGATTGAAGGGTTGATTACGCCGGAAATGTATAATGAGCGTTACAGCAATTTTGAGACGCTCTCTTCGATGTGGAATGCCATTGAGACGAAGGGGGGTGAGGTCTATCAATGGGATGAGGACTCCACCTACATCAAAAATCCACCCTTCTTCAAAAAAATGGTTCCCGATCTGATACCACTGTCTCCTATCACGGGAGCCCATGTGCTGGTGAAAGTGGGGGATTCTGTCACAACCGATCATATCTCACCCGCCGGTGCCATCATGGCCGATTCACCTGCGGGAGATTATCTGAAGTCCCATGGCTTCGGTGTGAAAGATTTTAATTCCTACGGTTCCAGGCGGGGTAATGATCAGGTGATGGAGCGAGGTACGTTTGCCAATATCCGCTTGCGCAACCAGTTGGTCCCGGGTGTCGAAGGTGGATACACCCGACATTTTCCGGATGGAAAAGAGATGTCTGTCTTTGAGGCCGCCGAGTTATATAAGGCGGATGATGTTCCTCTGATTATCCTGGCGGGAAAGGAATACGGCACCGGATCTTCCCGTGACTGGGCAGCTAAAGGTACATTTCTCCTGGGGGTCAAGACGGTCGTCGCGGCCAGTTACGAACGGATTCACCGCTCGAACCTGCTGGGGATGGGTGTTCTGCCGCTGCAATTCAAAGACGGGGCATCTGCTGAAAGCCTGAAGTTGAACGGTGAGGAGGTCTATTCGGTAATCGGGCTGTCCGATGATCTGCAGCCGATGCAGGAGCTGATTTTGTTGGCCGATGGGCTGGAAATTCCAGTCGTTTCAAGGCTGGATACACCCGTAGAAATACAGTATTATAAAAACGGGGGAATTCTACATACGGTTTTGAGAAATTTTCTGAAGGAGGTATGATAATCCCGGGGCGGAGTGACCTCTACAGAGAGATTAGCGCTTTTGGAAAGCGTTTCTTAGAGGGTTCTTTCGGATCGAATTTTATCACTAGTGCACTAGATACTGCGCGTTACTCTGTGGATCTATTTGGGGGAGCGTCTCATAGCTAAAGCGTGAGAGATCAACACATATACCCGTTTTTGTCGTGAAAAATCCAGGCATCAAATCAAATTTTTAACTAATTTTTTCAACTGTCTGGATTTTTATCTGATTGTTTTTTCCTCTTAAATCACATTCCCCTACCTCTGTTATAGCGTATTCATCCGCTGTTTCCAGTTTGACCAGCAAATCATCGGATACTAAAATATCGACGCCATATGAATTGCAGATGCTTTGTATTCTGGCAGTTGTGTTAAGTACATCACCCGTGAAAATAATCTCCTTTTTAACGACGCCAATTTCTCCTGCAGTTACTTTTCCACAATGAAATCCTGCTTTGAAACCTGGAACCAATCCAAATTCTTTGATATATTTTTCGGAAACAGTCTGGAACATTTGCTTAATTAGAAAAAAGCAACGTAGGCAATTATTGTTCTTGACACCCGGTTTAAATTGCCAGGATACAACAACTTCATCACCCACATATTGATAAATCTCTCCGGATGTTTGAACAACGGCCTCAGTGATATCTGCATAATACTCATTCAGCAATTTGTAATAGGCGACGTGTCCGAGTTTTTCAGCAATTGTTGTGGAGGATTTCATGTCCAGAAACATAAATATTCTCTCTTCTTCCTTGGGTTTGTGGTATTTGCCGACCAGAAAATTCATCAATATGCCTTGTCCAAGATTGTCGCTTACTTCTGAAATAAAAAGAGTTACGTTTATGATGGCACCCATATAAATGATGATGCTCCAAAAAACGAAATCAGAAAAAAAAGAAAATGCAGAATTAACAACCACTGGATCATAAAACGGAAGATCCAGTATCGAGCTGTTGAGAATAAAAGAGATTGTTATCAGAAATAGACAGATTGAGATCAAATAGAGGACTGTTTTTATGACTATTTTTGCGCCAAATGACCTTTGGGAGAAATATTTGCTCAGAAAAAGGATTTCACCACTACCGAGTATCAGACCCATAATTGAAGATCCGATGGTAGTGTAGAATATCGAATTGGTAAATTCATATGAGTTTCCTGTAGATGGATAATAGTCTAAATCTCCCAGCAAACCTTTTTCAAGCAGTGAATATATCATGCCGGAGGCTGCCCAGAACAATCCGAAAGGTAAGATCTTGTATATATTTCTTCTGTTTTTCGGAGATATTTGAAAAAGCGACATAAGATCTTACTCCTAACTTTTAGAATCCTACCTTCAAAAAAAAACTATGCTGATGGAGAAACGAATTTTGCATAACGCCAACCCTTAATTCAATATCCTGTCCCCTGCGGCCTGCGTTGATATTAACAGTATGGTATGCCCTGGCAAATGAGTCAACTTTTTCAATCAGGAAGATATCTTCGGGTATGTACTTCAGGTTCAGCATGAGGATTTTCAACTAGTCTGGGGCCGAGATTTGAGCTGAAGTTTTTAAGATATAGAAATTAAACGCCGACCTTAAAAAAACAGGCAGAATTCAGCGATCATTGATTGAAACTTATAAAGCAGATTTTGTAAAATATACAAAGCATCAAAAACCACATGTTGAAACCGTTTATTCTACAGACAATCGCCCGTCTCCACACACAGGAAGTTCAAATACAGCACATTTTTTAAGGAGAAGGAAAATACACTTTATAAAATCAGGTTGCTAAGGAAATCGACCCCTTTTCGGATTTCCACATGCTTCTCTTTTCGTTCCTGCCTGAGCTGCAGAACAAGCTGGATTGCAGGGATGTTATAGCGCTTGTAGAAATTTTGAAGGGATCGGCCGGGTTTTGACTCGGACCTTTTCACCTCGATCATCAATTCGGGGCTGGTTCCATTGACAATACAGAAATCAACTTCAGCACCATCTTTGGTTCTCAGATAATTCAAGGAATATGGTTTCCCATAGTAATCATTCAGACCGAATACATGCTTCAACAAAGATACGGCAACCAGGTTCTCAAATCGAACTCCCTCATCGCCATCCACCAGGCCGGTATCATAAAAGTACACCTTGGGTTCTTTGAGAATCGAACGGGCAATATTTCTGGAATGGGGCGTGATCCTGAAAACAATGTAAAGGGATTCAAAAATCTGAATGTATTTCTTGACCGTATTCGGAGAAATCCCAACATCCTCTGAAAGCGATTGATAGGACAGTGGTGATCCAACCCTGGATCTTAGCAGCTCAAATACAACCTGAATGGCCTTGAAGTCATGAATTTTTTCGAAATCAAGGATGTCATTGCGGACCAGGCCATCGATATACTGCATCCGCCACCTGTCAGCTGAAACATCATCTTCTGCGAGGTATAGTTCCGGAAATCCACCTCTTGTAAGCAACTTCCCGATATCAACAACCTCTCCCAGTTGGTGCAATTCCGCCGGCAATCGTATGTGCCAGCCAGGTTTTGCCAACTTGCCTCGGGCCGGTCAGGAAAACCAGTTTTTTTTCAAGATCCTTAAGCAGATACCCCTTCTGTAGTCGATTCATCGCAACTCCTTTACTGACTATTCTGCACTGTTTTGCGGTATAGTCAGGACTATTACGCAAAGCAGTGCGGAATAGTCGAGGATTTTGATCTGTCCGGACAATGAGACGGTCCTGCTGAATTTTTAGGTGGGATGTTGTCTGGTTGGAGCCGGATAAAGCAGGGGGGAGATGTTAATTCGAAATTTGAAGGGGTCAAGAAGATCGAAGAGATTGCAGTTTGATATTTCGGGCGTAACTATTTACTATGAATTCCACGAAGGGAGCCATATTGAATCATTACGAACGGTATTAGGTGGGAAAGGAGTTGATTTGGGGAAAAAAATGAAAAACCTGAACGAGCTTGACGGTGTATTAACCGATACCTGGTCGATGTTGAAACGGGGTGTCGAAAAATTCAACGATCCATGTCATTGGCCGGTACTGGGCACGATAGGTGAAGATGGCTGTAGTCAGCGAACCGTTATCCTGAGACGGTTTGATCGGATCGAACGGCTGTTGGTCTGTTATACGGATGCCAGAGCGACCAAAGTGCGGGAAATAAAGGAGAACAGCCGGGTGTCCTGGCTGTTTTATCATCCAGGGAAAAAAATCCAGGTGAAAATCGCCGGACCGGCTGAGCTACATACAGACGATCCATTTGCCGAAAATCTTTGGCAGGCGACCTCCGTTGCCACCCGCATGAATTTCTGCACCGCCGATCCGCCTGGTACACAGGTAGAACATCCAACAACGGGATTGCCCGATTTTTTTGTGAATAAAGCCCCCACACTGTTGGATGGTGAGAGGGGGCGCAAAAACTTTATGGTGATCAGTTGTCGGATTCAATCCATGGACTGGCTGGCGTTGGGTATCCTGGGTAATAAGCGGGCTAAATTCGAATGGATGGAAAACGAATTAAGTGCGTTCTGGCTGGTCCCATAGGTGGATTCGTCGAGGTTGCTATAAAAAGTCACAGGTGAAATCTACTACAGATTGAATCGTTTTAAAGTCGTTCTTATTTTGCGTTAGAACCACGGCACCGATTTGTCGAGCCAGCAATGCAATCGTAATATCGCTATAGTGTTTGGGATTTACAGGATCCAGCTTACCTTTGCTTCGAAGTTTTTGACAGGTTTGGCCTATGAGAAACAATGTTGTGGATGTAGGAATTATAAGACGGTTCAATCTGGCGAAAGTTTCTCCCCAATCCTCAAGGAATTTGATTTCAGCTTTGTGTTTGGCTCCCATCCATAATTCATGAAGAACGGGCCAAGCCAGATATGTAATGTTTTTGAACCAGTTGATTTGATCGGAATACTTGTTGTTATTGAATATTTCAATATACACATTGGTATCTATCACAACCTTTCTTTGCATCAGCTAGTCCTTGAATACCGATTCAAAATTGAGCTTGCCTGCCTGCCTCAGTGTTATTTCCGAAAGTTGAATTTCTGTATCAAACTGCCTGAGGACCGTATTAACAGCCTCTTTTTCTGATTTTGCGTTTAGAGCCGCCTTGATTCGATTGATCTGTTCCTGATCTATCTCGATTGTTTTTTTTACCAAAGCCATCTTATCCTCCCGATATAGCATTTTACTAAGGGTCGGCTCAAAAATTACTTGGCATTCTGTCTGCAAAATGTTCGTTGTTTTTAGAACTTTTGCGGACTGACTGTGCCAAGTTATTTTTGTACGATCCCTAAATATATGTATAAAATATACGGTTTATATGGATATGTCTAATCCAAAATTTAAAGGAAGTTCGTGGAGACCGATGGTTTTTTGAACGAACTTCGGGATTTAACCCTCTGTTGGCGTGGAATTATGGTGGGAATAATATTCTGACCCTACAACTTTTTTTGTTATCCTTTTTTATAGGTCTTCAATCGAATCTATTCTTTCCAGTCCAGAATCCTTCCAACGTTTCATGTGCTTTTTGTCAAACGAGGCAATATACTTTATATTGTTTTCCAGTGCGCTTGTACCTATCACGGCATTTGATACTCTCCACGAATTTTCAATTAAAACAAGGTTGTTAATGGATTATTTCGTAGGATTCCTAATCCTCTGTTCCTCTTCAACGGCCTCTTCTGTCGCAAAGTCACGTTTTACTCATTAGCTGAGATTTGTTATGGTCTTTCAAGGCATCTCATTTCCCAAAATGCGTAATTCTACAGGCCTTTTTCTGGTATCTCAGGGATTCTTTGAGTTACAGGGATATTTAAGAACTTGCGACAGAACCAGGGAAATTAACAATCAACTGGAACAGTATGGGTAAATACAAAATAGATGTAACCGAAGAAAACTGCACTTTCTGTTTAAGATGTCAGTTGGGGTGTTCGGATGCTTATTTCAAGTCGTTCAATCAGAACAATGCCCGAATTCGCGTCAAAACAACGGGGTTGGACTGTACCATCTCATTTACAGATGAATGCAGAAAATGTGGAATTTGCGCTGAAAACTGTTTTTTCGGAGTTCTGCAAAAAACATCAATGGAGGAAACTGTATGAACTATGGAGGGTTTGCAGGAAAAGTGCTTCTGGTTGACCTGACCAGCAAAGAGATCACGCAGGAACCCCTGGACATGCAACTGGCGGTAAAATTTATTGGCGGATTGGGGCTGACACTAAAGTTAGCATACGATAATATCACTCCGGGAGCCGGCGCCTTGGAACCGGAAAACATAATTGCTATAGGCGCAGGCCCATTGGTGGGGACAGGTTTTCCATCAACCTCCAGGGTTTTTGCCGTCTCCAAACTGCCCTCCAGTGATACAATTGGCTGGTGCGGTGCCGGGGGAGCTGATTTTGGCTGCCAACTGAAAAACACAGGTTTTGATCATATCATCATCAAAGGTAGAGCAGACAAACCCGTGTTTCTAAAAATCATTGATGATCAGGCAGAAATCTGTGACGCAGACGACCTGTGGGGAAGAGGCGTAGAGGAAACCTCCCTGGATCTTTGGAACAGGGTTGCACGCCCTGCAGGTGTCATATCTATCGGACAGGGCGGGGAAAACCTCTCTACTTTTTCAATGGCGTTTATTGATCGCATCTCTACCCTGGGCAGAGGCGGGCTGGGCGCTGTCTTTGGTTCCAAAAACCTGAAAGCGATCCTGGTCAAAGGTAGTCAGGGAATTCAGGTAGCCGACAGAAAAGAATACAAACGTCTGCATAAAGAATTAACCCGGGAAATAAGAGACTATCCCTATCTCAAAGAGTGGCAGGACCAGGGGATGTTAAAAAGCTTTCCAATTGTTCCCATGGAAACTTACGATAAAATAAAAAAACGCCATGTTGCCTGCGTTTCATGTCCTTTTGGCTGTAAAGATATTGTTGAAATTAAAGATGGGGAATATAAGGGACAGGTCATCTGCTCCAGTTCCGCCATCAATCTTTTTACTCCGCAGATTTATGGTATTAAGGATTACCGGGAGTCGATCAAGCTTGTTTCCATTCTGGACAGTTTTGGGCTTGATTTCTTTGAGTTTTTTGCGGTGATAACATTTGCGATGAAGTTGGTCGAAAAAGGAGTTATCAGGAAAGAGCTCGCAGATCCGGAAATTAAACTCGATTCTTTCGAGTCCATGAAAATATGGGCAACTAAAACTGCTTTACGACAGGGATTGGGTGATGTTCTGGCAGGTGGATTTAAGGGCATGATTCAGGAATTCGGTGAAGAATCCACACAATATGCACCCGCGATGATAAAAGGAATACACCCATATGCAGGCCCCGGCTCCGCGCTACCGTGGAGTCTCTTTGGGACAATGGAACTTGGACAGGTACTTGATCCCAGGGGCCCACATGTAGGTTCCGGCGGTTCGCCAACTTATTTTGCCAAACGTCCACTGGATGTGTTTTACAAACACTTTCAGCGAATGGGGATCCCCGGGGAAGCTGTTGAGCGGATTCTAACCGCAGAAGAATCAGATGAAAGTGAAAAATCCCTGAAAGTTGGGACACTCCTGAAGTACTCCCACAGCTGGTTCAGCACATTAGGATCAATTGGCATTTGCGCCAGAGCCCAAGTCAATCGGTTCTACTCTGCAGAGCTCTGTGCCGATATCTACCAGGCGGTCACCGGAATCGAAACCAGCCTTGACCAGCTCAGAGAAAGAGTAGACCGAGTCTGGACACTTTATCGGCTCATGAACCTTCGTGAAAACCTGCCCAGAGAAACAGATCAGCCTCTTCCAGAACGTTGGTTTAAAGCAGATGGATTTAAGGAGTATGTTTCAGAAAAGCCATTGTCACCTGAGGATGTCAGGCAGATGATTGAGGACTATTATGCTGAATGGGGCTGGGACCGGATCACCGGGGAGCCTTCCCCCGCTATTTTGGAAAAGCTGGGGCTGGTTTAGACTGTCCCGCTGGGGCTTCCCACTCTGGCCAGAATCTCGCAGTTGGCGGCATTACCGGCAATGGTTTCCAGCATAATATCCAAGAGATGACTGGAACCTCATTATATTTCCAAAATGGTAAAACATTTGGGGAAGTAATATAAGAAATGAGTAATCACACGGGCATTATTCTAAAATCAAGTATTCAATTGTTCCAACTCTAATCCTAATGCTTTTGCGAGTTTTTCAATGGTAGATTTGCGCTCGGTCCCCCTGGATTCCAGCTGAGAAAGCGCAGCTTGACTAATACCGATCTTCTTTGCAAGCACTTTTTGAGAGATACCTTTATATTCTCTCCATGCCTTTATCATGGTTTTGTCCTCCATAATATGCTTCTCTACCACTTCATGGGGAATAGTCAGGTCTTCATCTCTGATTAGATCTATATACTCATCATAAGGAACCAAGACGAACAAAGGATTATCACCCTGCTTGATAATTTGATGTTTAATATGATCTGCCATCTCTCTTCTTCACCTCCTCGATTCTTGTAATTCGCAATTCAGCCTCTATATTAAAAAACACTCTATACCTGCCAACCCTGAGTCTATAGTCGTATTTGTGGTTTTCCAATGCCTTTATATTTCTGCATTTTGGCCATTCCGTAAGTTGTCGGGCACCTTGAACAATCTTCTTTTGCTGATTTTTGTCAATCTTCTTCAGCTGCTTAGGGTTCGGAAATAAATAACTTGGTTTTTTACCCACGTGGAGAAAGTGTATAGTTCCACGATGGATTCAATTCATGTCGTTTAATGTTAAGTTTTTTTATATCCTCTTTCGATGCCTTAAGTCCT
>Ga0233437_1000375_pt1:0-100000 | contig 104558 bp, 86 predicted proteins | sample SI_122_August201_FD_182714 | JGI IMG/M metagenome (GOLD analysis project Ga0233437, IMG submission 182714) | Seawater microbial communities from Saanich Inlet, British Columbia, Canada - SI_122_August2016_200_MG | ecosystem: Environmental > Aquatic > Marine > Inlet | place: Canada... | reverse complement strand
GTTATTTTGTTGAAACGGTTTTTGAAGAAACAGCTTGGGCTAAAAAGCATGGATTTCGAGATTGTGGAGGGTTCAGGCCTCTCTCGCAAAAATAGGGTGGGTTTAAAAGCAATGCTGGATGTGGTGAACTCTTTTGGAGATCATCGTAATTTGCTACCGAATCTGACGAAATCGAAGTATTCTGATCTTGCAAAAATCGGCAAGCGTTGGCATATCAGAGCTAAAACCGGGACGATGAGAGGCCTGGCCACACTTGCTGGATTTCTTCAGAAAAAAGATAAGCAGTGGTTGCCGTTTGTGATAATGCTGGAAGGGAGACCGGCAGACAGAGCCACTGTGCTCGAAATCATCTGCCGATATTATGCCGGTTAGGGTTTTGGTTTACATGCTGCTTAATCCTCTCTCTGCCGATTTGTAAATTTCTGGCACCATTATTTATACAGCATGTATATCCAGTTTGTTAGCCTCCAGCAGGGCTGCGTCCCGCTTAATAATCTCTTCGCTGGTGACCGCTGCCAGGGAGGGTCGGGTGTTAATATACTCAGAACCGACGCGAACCAGATCATTTTTGGTACAGTTCAACACGCCTTCGCGGAATTTTTTTCTCAGAGTCTTGCTTTTGCCCTTTCTTTCATTGACATATTCCACGATTGCCTTTCCGGCAGGAGACATGGGTGTATCCATCCCACTGCAGGTCTGCAGAATGGTCTCATCCACATCCTGGTCAGTGAAGCTGCCTGATTCCAACCATTCCACTGCGCTATTGTATACGGAAATCGTTCTTGCCAGGTGAGGATCCCGGTAGGACAACATTGAAAAAATACCCTCATCTGGGTTATAGCCAGCCATGCCGCCATAGGCGCCACCTTTTTCTCTGAGTTCGCCATGCAGATAACAGGATCGCAGTAGATTTGACAGGACCAGTAGCGCAGGGCTGTCCTTATGTGTAAAATCGGGTGTCTTAAAGCATTTGGCCACGTAAGAGACCGGCGTGGTCGTGAGCCAGGCTTCATTTTGATACCCGGTTTGAAACGGGGACGTCGTCCCGGAATCGGCCTTGATTGTTCCCTCAGCTGCCAACTGGTTACTATTCAGGCTATGAGCAAAATTTTCAATGAAAGGTGTGATACCATTAAAATACTCACTCTCTCCTACCACCAGCATGGACAGATTATTAGAATTCAGCAGTTGTTTCAGGATGTTGTTTAGCTTCTCAAGTACAGGGGTCAGGTCATGGGTCTGCATTTGCGAGAGCGTTTTCATAAATTGGATTTGATGAATTCCGCTGTATCTTTCATCAATCTGGCTGGTGCGACTGAGGTTTCTGCCCGCCATGCTGGATGCATAGCCATGTCCTGATTGTACGAGGGACGTCAGCATGCTGTTTGTGCGTTGTCCAATCAGGGTCTGAACCCTTGCCAGATTGGAAAAGTCCCAATGGTTCAGGATTTTCATTCCCAGATCGAACATCTTTTCTACATTCTGGTGCAGTGCTTTGCTGGAAACGCTGAAATACTCCTGAAAACCGTTAGCAGATTTCAGGCTCACCTCATTGTTGGGGGCTGCCGAAAATCCGCCGGTATACAGATTAATCTGTCTGGCCAAAGTTTCATAAGACATGCCATCCGCCCCATTATTAGTCAGCAGATACCCCAGAAGTGGGAGCCATTCTCTATCTGTTTCAGAAATGGTGTTCATCTTGAAATGCCAGTTAAAATAGAGAATACCGTTGGTTGGGCGGTCATAAAACTTGATATCCAGATCAGCCATTGTTTTTCCATGCGGGTCTACATGTTTGATTCCTCTGGGAATATCCGCTAGTTTGAGGCTTGGCAAACAGGAGAGGTCTTCTTTTGTTTCCTGGGCTGTGCGCAGGGCTTTTGAATCTAGCAGCAGTTTCTCTTTTTCAGAGTCAGAAAGAAATGACTTGATCTTTTCCAGACTGGCTCTGACGGCACTCAGTTTTTTGCCTTCCAGTTCCGTGTCCGGCACCAGGATGACTTTGACACGGTGGGGATTGTCGATCAGATATTTTTTTATTTGTGATTCAAGATAATTCTCTTCTTCAATGCGGGTTTTGAGTTGTCTCAGAATATTATCGAAATCGATGCTATTGAGTGGATCTCCTCCGTGCATCCAGGTCCCGAAAAACCGAAAAAGAAGATTTAAACTGTATGGATAATGGCCACCGCTTATCTCTCGGGTGTCGAGTTCCATTTGGTGTATGGCGGAATTGACCTGTTCCGGCTCAATACCTGCGTCGACGATCTCCTGCAGGGTTTCAAAAATCAGTTTTTCCACCTGAGGGATATTTTTTTCGGCAACAGCCTGTAGTCCGACACTGAAATAGGCCTCTTTGATTTCGTCTTCAAACCCTGTTGTATCAGCAAGTGACTTACCCAGCTTTGACTCCAGTAACTTTTTTCTGAGTGGTGCTCCCGAATGCCCGAGAAGAATCAGATTGATGACCTGTAAAGAGAGTATTTCAACAGGATCCTGAATACTGCAGGTCAACCAGCCCAACGCAATCTGACATTTCTCGCCATCGTTTTCCGCCTGGTTGAGGGGATATTGGTAACGAAAGGATTGAGGTGACGTAAATCTTTTTTCATCGGGGACGATGGTATCAATGTCAATTTTATCGAATTCTGTCAGGGATACATTTATAACCTGCAGCCGTTTTTCCAGGTCTATATCCCCATAGGTATAAAAATAAGCGTTGCTGGGATGGTAGTAAAAACGATGAAAATCAAGCAGTTGTTTATGAGTGAGATCAGCGATACATTCAGGGTCCCCACCTGAATTATGCCGGTAAGTGACAGTTGGAAACAGCGCATTTCCCATGCTGCGGTGCATGATTTGGCTTTGCGATGACATGGCCCCTTTCATCTCGCTGTATACGATTCCCTGTATGGTCAAGGGTGAATTCGGATCTTCCTGTTCTTCAAATTCGAGTCGGTGCCCCTCCTGCTTGAAACTCTCCTCCGACAAAAGAGGAAACAAAGCGGCATCCAGATAGACATTCAATAGATTGAAGTAATCGGTCTCATTCTGTGTCGCAAAGGGATACATGGTCCAATCGCTCGCTGTAAACGCATTCATGAATGTCTTCATGCTGCGCTTTATCATGGAAAAAAAAGGATCCCGCACTGGATAACGTCTTGATCCGCAAAGTGCCGTGTGTTCGAGTATGTGGGCGACTCCTGTGGAATCAACCGGTGTCGTCCTGAAGGCAACAGCAAAGCCGTTGTTATCATCTTCATTGCTCAGGTGGATCATTTTTGCACCGGTTTTTTCGTGCTCCAGCTGGATCATTGTGTTTTTCAGTTTCGGTAGCACATCAATCGATTTGATCTGGAAACCTTCAATTCGTTCACCTTTTTTCATTTTTAGCTCAGCTTCATGTATGGTTTTGATATATTGTACGAAACGAACAAACCACCGATAGACTCTGTTTGAGTGGTAAATCCCATTATACCGGGAAAAACAGAATGTGTCAGCTGGGATTGTGTGCCAGGCTAGGCAATAAAAATTTGTCTGGCGGAACGCCAATTTGGTCGACGGGTCGGTATGAACAGGTTGAATGCGGGGCTGTTGTTGACTGATTAACGCTATAAAAACAGATAATAAAACGTTAGACGCCGAAATTATTTAGGAATATGTGATGATCAAGGGATACTGTCTGTGCTCAAAAAAAAAAATTGAGCCTGGTTCAATTTAAAAAATTTCCTGTTTTTTTAGTGCCATAAGATAAAATCCGGTTTTTTCAAAGAAACGGTCGTTTAAGAAAAATTCAGTTTGGTATGAAGATAGCAGAAAAGGATCAATATCATCGCTAATTGAATTGTTTCTCTCGATTAACAATGAGAGGGACCAAAAGCCATAATAATGATAACCACCTGAATTTCTGGAGATTGTTTAAGGAAAGTGGGGCACCCAAAACAGGTAAGCCCCAGACCTTTCATACACTTCATGGATGAAGCTGCAGATAAGCAGGATTGCTTAACGGAGAGTAAAATGAGAAAGGGATCTTCAAGAAGTCAAAAAAAATCGAAATCATTTGAACCGAGTCGTGACGATGTCTCTGAAGCCATGAAGGACTTTTTGGAAAAAGGGGGGAAGATCACGAAGATTGAAGAGTATGTTGAAGAAGAGATGGATCGGATTCTCAGTCAATTTTCCGGAGAGACATGATTCATTCAATCTGCAACGGGTGCCTGCCGTGGGGAAAAGAGAACCTGTCGAATTTGCCGCATATCGTCCCAGACAAGGCTTAGAGCTGATGGGTTTCTTAATAGATAGGAAGGGTGAAAAGTGGGAATCAACGGGATATCTTGAAAGACGGTTGGTTTCCCTCTCATTTTCATAATCCCGGACGCATGTGGCAGCAGTGTTTTAGTCGCGATATTGCCTAGCGTCACAATCAACCTGGGTTTTAAAATCTCCAACTGTTTCAGCAGGAAAGGCGAGCAGATCGCAATTTCCTGACTGTTTGGATTGCGATTTCCAGGGGGACGACACTTGACCACATTACAGATAAACACCGATTCCCTGTTGATCCCGATGGAATGAATCATCTGGGTTAATAGTTTCCCTGCTTTTCCCACAAACGCAATTCCTGATTTATCCTCATCCGCACCCGGCCCCTCTCCGATAAAAACCAGCTCCGCCTGAATGTTGCCCTGCCCGAATACGACTGTTTGTCGTTCATTGCAGAGATTGCAGAGATTACAGTTTCGTAACCTTAATCTCAATGAATCGAGGGTTTTTGCCAGCATCGGATCCAGATTCAGTGGTTCGGATGTCGTTGCCAGAGGTGTTTCCTGGGTGGGTGCGGAGATATTACCGTCTTTGGTTGGAATCGAAATATCGCCTATGCGGGAGGCTGTGTTCAGTAAGGTTTTTTGGGGCGTTACGTCCGGCGGAGCTTCCCTTTCCATCTGTGGAGAGGCCAGTACATTTTGAACTGTTTCCAGGAGTTCGTCGTCAATCGGTTCCAGATAAAGCCAACCTGTACGCTCGCTATTAGCCCTTAGTGTACTTTCCAGTTGTTTGAGCCAAGCCATCGGGTTTTTTTCAGTCATTGGATGAGGTCAGTTTACTCTAAATAACAATTCCGAAAAGTTGATATCTACAAATAGGTTGACAGCAACAGAGTATGCATTTTGGGGCGAAATATACGTATTAAGGGTATGTTCTTGTCCCTGGTAAGGTTGACCCTGTTTGACAGCAGGATAATAACGAATTGGGAGACAGGATCCATCCAGATGGATGTTCCGGTAAACCCCAGGTGACCAATGCTGCCTGTGGGCATGAGATTCCCGCAACTCATATACGTCTCGCTTCCATCATTCACATCCCAGCCAAAAGTCCGTGGGGCCAACCAGGAAGGGTTTTGATTATTGAGAAAACCCTCAACGGCTGCGACTGAAAAAATTTGTTTATCATTCAGTTTGCCAGAAGAGAGCAACATTCGGCAATACGTATAAATTGCGCTGGCGGTTCCGAACAGTCCGGCGTTGCCTCCCTCCCCATCGAAAGTGAAGGCATTTTCATCGTGTACCTGACCCCTTAACCGTTTTTTTCTCAGAGGACAATCAGCGGTTGGAACGATATTTATGCGCTCGGGGTCAGGATTGAAAAGAAGGTTATCCAGCCCCAGTGGTTTATAAATCCTGGTTTGGCAATAGTCAGCCAGGGTCATTTGAGAGATACGTCGTACGATTTCACCCAGTACGATGTATCCCAGGCAGCTGTATATGAATCCTGATCCTGGGTTATAAACCAAAGGAACATGAATAATTTTTTCCCAGGCGCTGTCTCTGTCAAAATCGGGTTCGTAAAGTGCTGTCCAGTCAGGAAAACCTGCTGTGTGGGTGAGAAGTTGGGAAATGGAAATATTCGCTTTTTCGGTCGCTTCGAATTCTCTGATAAAAAGGGAAGCCGGGGTTTCTAACTCTACCAACCCATTATCTGACAGGTGCAAAATAGCAGCAGCAGTTGCGAGTGGTTTCGTCAGCGATGCCAGATCGAACAGTGAATCAGTTTGCAAGGCCTGGCTGTCCAGGTGCCTGTCCATCCGTCCATAAGCTCGATGGAAAAGAATGCCGTCGCCCCGGGCGCAGAGGATTTCGATTCCGGGGAAGACTTCGTCTTTGATGGCATTCTTCGCAAGTGTAGCGATAGACTGTTCGAATTCGGGATCTGAATATCTATGGGTCATTGAGATTTAGGGGGCAATTTTCGATCTTCAATCGTAATGGCAGATTCTTTGCATTTTGTCTCTATATTCTGAATTCTAAACTTACTCCTGGACAAAATTCAACGGAGAACTGGAGATGAAGTACTTTTTTTCTATTGCCTTTTTGACTGTTTTTTTGGTTGGATCCGCTTTTGGTGCTTGCCCTGAACGGCAGAAATCCCAACCCCGGTCACAATCACAACAGTCACAACAGTCTGAAGGAACGCCTCAGGTTTGCCTGGAGTCTTTTGAGCTGTGCAATAACTGGGCGAGACATTATTGCCGCAACGGTAACCATGAGAAAATGGTTAATCACATTCTGCAACAGATGAAAGAGCGTGGGATGACAATCACCACCACCATCATCAAAAGTGTTGCCAGAAGAACGTTAAAAAATACAGCACCACCACCTGTACCTGTTGAAGAATAGAAACCCACCAGAGCCCACAACAATCATTTGATGAAAACTGATGAAATCCGGTGGAACGACCGCTATCGAAATACCAGGTATCCGTCGACAGTCAATGATGTGATTAAGAGCTACTACCATTTGGCAAATCCAGGTCAGGCACTGGATATTGCTGCCGGAAACGGGAGAAACGCTCTTTTTCTGGCGGAAAATGGGTTTCAGATCGATGCAGTCGATGTTTCTGGTGTCGCCATCGATTTGATTCAGGGGCAAAATCCGGCGATAAACTGTTTCCAGGTTGACCTGGACAGCTATATTCCAAAACCGGAAGGTTATGATCTGATCATCAATATTAATTTCCTTGATCGAAATCTGTTTCCCCACATTAAAAAAGCCTTGAAAAAAGATGGGATTCTGATTTTCAAGACCTTTCTGGATAGTCATCTTCAAAGTCAGAATCAACAAGACATCCGTAAAGACCACTATCTGAAGTCCAATGAACTGCTGCTGGCGTTTATTGGACTTCAGATAGTGCTATACAAAGAGGAAGACGTGGTTGCGTTAAATGGCCAGAAAAGGGAATCGGCCAGCCTGGTTGCGCGGAAAAGGAATCTCACAAAATAGCGCAAGCTGAAAAAGTTGGTATTTTCCGCTTCCAAAAAAGAAAAAATCGATTTATAGTGCAACAAGATACAATATTTTTCATGGGTCAGTCTGTTTGGTTATCTAAATTTCTTCACTGATTTAAAAAACTATGCTTAGTCTATATGGCACGTACGAAGATGGGAAGATCACTTTATCACCCTCACCTGAAGAGCAACTACCTGAAAACACTGAAGTCATAATCACTTTTTTTGATGACAGAATTGTGAAGAGTGGGGAACCTGCGGTCAGCAATGGGCTGGTGCAAAAGAATGAGGCTTATTACCAGTCAATTCGTGAATTTCAAAGAGTGAAGGCTTATGGCAATATTACCATCATTGATGGGGATGCCAGACACATATTTCCTTTGAACGACTATTCACAGGGTGGGCTGAGTTTTTCTTCCAAGCAAAGGTTTACAGTGGGGCAGACCATCTCCTGCGGGATTGCAGATCCGTCAGTCGAGGATGTGATTCTGATGGAATTGGAGATAGAGGTTCGCAGTGTTGTTGATACAAGGGAAGAAGAAGATATCGAAGACAGCTACAGGGTCGGCTGCATGTTTCTGGACCCTGTAGACGAAGACTTGTGGCATGGATTACTGCAGTACCTTGGCTAGTCTCTTTAGAGATTCTCTCTCTCTTTACGACTGGCAACAACCTCTTCCTGAATGTTTCTGGGACAAATTCCGTAACTGTCAAATTCCATTGAAAAAGTCGCTTTGCCTTGAGTGGCCGAGCGGATTATTGTGGAATAACCAAACATTTCTGATAGCGGCACGGTAACTGTGATGACAGTGATATTGTCCCGGACGATGGTTCCACCGATCACTCCCCTGCGAGAACTGAGGTCGCTGATCACAGCACCCTGAAATTCAGAAGGTGTTTCCACTTCCACTTTCATGATGGGCTCCAGCAAATGGGCACTGGCTTTCTGTACCGCATCCTTCATCGCCTGCCTGGAACAAATTCGAAATGCCATATCACTGGAATCAACCTCGTGGTACTTCCCGTCCTTCAGGGTCACGCGGACGCCAACCATCGGAAAGCCAGCTTGTGGGCCCTTCTGCATGACATCCTTGAAGCCTGCGGCGCAGGCGTTGATATACTCTGAAGGGATATTTCCACCTTTGACTTTATTAATGAACTCAAAATCTTCCGCATCTGGATTATCAAAATCCAGAGGTTCGATATCTCCGACGACGTTGGCGTACTGACCTGAACCCCCGGTCTGTTTTTTGTGAGTGTAGTTAAATGGCGCCGTTCGAGAGATCGTTTCCCTGTAATTAACTTGTGGCGGGCCTACTTCAATGGGGACTTTATATTCGCGCATCATTCTTTCAATGTAGATTTCCAGATGCAGTTCCCCCATGCCACTGATAATGGTTTCCCCCGATTCACTATCTGTTCTGACTTTAAATGTCGGGTCTTCTTTCATGAAGCGGGAAAGTGCCTTGGACATACGGTCTGTGGCTGAAGTGTCGCTACATGAAATCGCCAGAGAGATAACTGGATTGGCAACATACATAGATTCCAGGGTGACCTTGATATCCTCGCCGCAAAATGTATCCCCTGATGCGCAATCAACACCTACCATGGCAATAATGTCACCGGCACCTGCGGACTCGATATTGACACGATCGTTGGAATGCATCCGTACCAGTCTTCCGACCCGGATTTTTTTCCCGGTTCGAATGTTGTAAAGGTTGACTCCCTTCTTCATGGTTCCCTGGTAGATTCGAACATACGTCAACTGCCCGAACTGTTCCTCGGTTATTTTAAAAGCCATACAAACAAGAGGCTTATTAACGTCCGGTTTCAGCTCAATTGTATTCTGTTCCCCTCCCGTTTCAACCGCACTCATGGGTGCAGCGTCAATGGGTGATGGTAGATACCGACAGACCGCGTCCAGAAGAGGCTGAACCGACTTGTTTTTAAATGCGGATCCGAAATAGACCGGTGTCAGTTCCTGGCTGTTAACCCCTTCCCAGACGGCTTTGTGAATGGTCTCTTCTGAAATCTCTTTTTCCTCCAGCAGGTCTTCCATCATCTGATTATCGAACATGGAGACGGCTTCCAACATTTCATTTCTTTTTTCCGTGGCCAGCTCGAGCAGATCAGTCGGGATCTCCTTTTCAACGATCTCCTCTCCTTTGGGGCCTTCATTGTACAAGGCTTTCATTCGGATCAGATCGACAACGCCCTTAAACATATCTTCAGCCCCAATGGGGATCTGCATAGCTACCGAGTTGTGGCCCAGTTTTTCCCTCAGATCATGGACTGCTTTAAAGGGATCGGCACCTGTTCGGTCCATTTTATTGATGAACACAACCCGAGGGACTTTATAGCGCTTCATCTGTCGGTCCACTGTGATGGACTGAGACTGTACACCGGCAACCGCACAGAGAATTAAAACCGCTCCATCCAGAACTCTTAAGGAACGTTCAACCTCCACCGTAAAATCAACATGTCCCGGGGTGTCGATGATATTGATCTTTTTTTCATTCCAATACACCGTTGTAGCTGCTGATGTAATGGTAATCCCTTTCTCCTTTTCCAGCTCCATGAAGTCCATGGTCGCGCCGGCTCCTCCCCCGCGAACTTCCTCGATTTTGTGGATCTTTCCCCCATAATAGAGAATTCGTTCGGAGAGGGTTGTTTTTCCACTGTCAATATGAGCGGAAATACCAATATTTCTGGTTTTACTAATGTCTTCTTTCATTTTTTCGTATTGGCTATGGAAATCTGGGATTGATGTTTAGAACAATTGATCTCCAAGATAACAAACAGTTAATAACTTAGCTTCAACCCCTTATGTTATTAAGGCATTGTGGGAATGTCTATCTTTTTTCTATTTAAAAGTAAAATAACTGTTGAATCAATCTGTTGAGGCATCAGAAATATTTCGATCCTGGCGAAAGGTTAAAAGGCAGTAGAAATTAAAGAACCTGGGTTTTGTCAGATCGGACCTGCTTAAAGATGTTTTTCAAAAGATCGCGCCTCAAGCATGGACAGCTTTTGGGACTGTTAACGTTTGACCATGTCCGGCTATTTTCAGTATGCTTTACGATCTAAACAATCAGTCTCCTGGAAAGCCGTTTTTCAATTTCAAGATTCCATACGTTCCCGGTCAAAAACGGGGAAAATGTGAAAAAAGATGACTTTTGTGCGGTGATTACTCTCAGTGATGGTTTTGATGAAAACGTCACTGAATCTGGTGTGAGCTGAGCTTGAAAATCTACGGGAATGAAAAAAATGCAGGAGAATGGCGAAACTTTAAGACTCAGCCTGTTGTTGACAGGTAACGAATTGGTATCGGGCGATATTACAGATACAAACTCGGTTTTTATGGCCAGGGAGTTAGCCGGTGAAGGATTGCCCGTTGATCGAAAACTGATTGTCGGAGATCAGTTTTCATCAATTACAGATGCGCTATCGCTTTTAGCAGAAAATAACGATATTGTGATTATCAATGGTGGGTTGGGGTCTACGGTAGATGACCTGACAGCGGAAGCCGCTGCATTTGTCTCCGGAAGTAAACTGGTTGAGAATTCCCTTGCGTTAAAACATATTGAGAAACGATTTGGTCGAAAGTTTCTGGCGAACAATTCATCCTTTAATTCCCAAATAAAAAAACAGGCCCTGATACCCGAATCAGCAGACCTCTTGGACAATCCGGTCGGGTTGGCGCTTGGGTTCAAGCTGAAAATCAAACAGGCGCTCTGCTATTTCACCCCCGGTGTTCCAAGTGAAATGCGGGCAATGCTTCGGCAGAGTATTCTGCCGGATATCCGTCGACATTATAAGCTGGAATCCAGTCTTAAAACCTCCCGTTTGAATATTATTGGTATCGGTGAGTCACAGGTACAACAGCTGTTGAACAAAAATATTTCCCCGGAGATTTGGGATCGGGTTCAACTGGGTTTCAGGGCAGATCAATATTGCGTGGAACTTAAATTGTCGATTAATGACCCGGCGTCTGAGGCAGTACTGGAAGATACGCTGTCACAAGTACATAAACTACTGTCCGGTTATGTGTTTAGTGAGGGACATTCACTGCCTGAAACTGTTCTCGATCTGCTGCGGAAAAAAATGAAGCGGGCAGTTTTTGCTGAATCCTGCACCGGTGGGCTCATCGCATCTCAAATCACCGCACTTCCGGGTGCATCTGATGTTTTCGAAGCTGGAATTGTTTCCTATTCGAATCAGTCCAAAGAAAAACTGTTGGGCGTTTCGGAAATCGAAATCGAAAATTTCGGCGCTGTGAGTCAGGAGGTCGTTATAGCGATGACCAAGGGAGTTCTGGAAAAAACCGGGGCCGATGTTGCTCTTGCTGTCACGGGTATTGCGGGGCCAACCGGGGGCAGCGAGGAAAAACCGGTTGGAACTGTTTACATTGGTTGGGGAGATCTTGACAATATTCAGACCAGATTATTGTTGGTCCGGCGGGAAAGAACCATTTTTCAGGAACTGGTCAGTGCCGCGGCTTTAGATTTATTGCGGCGTTATCTGCTTGATCTGGACGTCAACGCTATTTACTACTTTGACGAGATTTCCAGAAAACGACTTTGATCAGAGTGCGGGATGGTCGGGTGCAATGGGAATTCATAAAAATCTTGACGCGTCTCCTACAAAAAGAAAGAATTAATGCTACAATCATCGTTTATGACAGAGCCACACCAGTCATCCCCTTGCGGAGCTAAAGTTATCATATGAACAAGCTGACCATTGCAGATCTTGATGTGAAAGGGAAGAGAGTCCTGTTACGGGTGGATTTTAATGTTCCTTTGGATGGAAACCATCAGGTTTCGGATGATACTCGTATCCTGGCTGCTTTGCCGACCATTCAGTATCTGCTGAACGGTGGCGCGCGGTTGATCATTCTCTCTCATTTAGGTCGGCCCAGGGGCAAACCCGCTGAAGCGTTTTCACTGAGGCCGGTAGCCGAAATGTTGGGCAATATTCTGCAGCAGCAGGTCTTTTTCTCTCCTGCACTTTTAGGGCCGGTTGCTCAGGCAGCAATCGATTGTCTCAAGGATGGGGACTGTCTGTTAATGGAGAATGTCCGCTTCTATCCGGAGGAGGAGAAAAATGACGTTCAGTTCTCAAAGGAGTTGGCGTCTCTGGCAGATGTGTATGTCAACGATGCATTTGGGACGGCTCATAGGGCGCATGCTTCCAACGAAGGGGTGACCCGCTACTTTGACAACGCGGCGTGTGGCCTATTAATCGAGAAGGAGCTGTCTGTTCTGGAAAACCTGATTAAATCCCCGGAGGCCCCATTTTGTGCCATTATTGGCGGGGCCAAGGTTAAGGACAAAATCCATGTGATCGGCAATCTTCTAAACAAAGCGGATGAGATTCTGATCGGTGGCGGAATGGCGTATACTTTTTTGCATTCCCAGGGAAAGAGAATCGGGAACTCTATCCTGGACGGGGAGAGTACTGACCTGGTGGCAGAAACATTTGCCAGAGCCGAGACGCTTGGGAAAACAGTTCATCTGCCTACTGATCATGTGGTGGCTGAATCCTTTAGTAATGATGTTCCGACCCGGATTGTCGAAGACCATATCCCGGACGGTTATATAGGTCTGGACATCGGGCCGAAAACCATCGCACATTTTCTTTCCGTCATCGGGAATGCAAAAACGGTCTTTTGGAACGGACCGATGGGCGTTTTTGAGATGAACCATTTCCAACAGGGCACCTTTAGTATTGCTGAAGGGTTGGCAGCCTCATCGGCTGTGACAGTTGTGGGTGGTGGCGATTCGGTGGCGGCTGTTAACCGGATCAATAAAGCCGGAAAAATGACTCACATTTCAACTGGTGGCGGGGCCTCGCTGGAACTGCTTGAAGGGAAAAAGCTTCCCGGAATCGAAGCACTTACGGAGAAAAAGCATGGCACGTAAAACGATCATTGCTGGCAACTGGAAAATGAATCTGTTGCCTGCAGAAGGAGAAGAGTTGGTTGCCGAATTAAAGGAACAGCTTCAAATCAGGGAAAATCTTGAAGTGGTTATCTGTCCACAGATGGCATTGGTTCCAATGGCGCTGGATTGGATTTATGACTCAGTCATTCAACTGGGGGCTCAAAACTGCGCAGAAAAATTGTCCGGTGCACTCACCGGCGAAACCTCAGCCGAACTTTTGAAGGTTTTAGGATGTCGCTACTGTCTGGTGGGTCACTCCGAGCGTCGCTCGCTGTTCAATGAGACTGATGACATGGTAGGGCGAAAATCTCAGGTGCTGCTCAATATGGGTTTAACACCTATCGTCTGTATTGGAGAATCACTGGCTCAGCGGGAAGCCGGAGACCATTTCAAGACTATTGACACCCAGATTGCAGCTGTTTTCAGCCAGCTGGATCAAACAGACTGGACCCGGTTGGTGTTTGCTTACGAACCGGTCTGGGCAATTGGAACCGGAAAGACCGCTACTCCTGAGCAGGCCGTTGAAATTCATCGGTTTATCAGAAGCAAAATCAAAGAATTTGCCGGGGATGTTGTTGCCAACGCAACCAGTATCCTATACGGTGGTAGTGCAAACGCTGTCAACGCGGCTGATTTACTTGGAGAATCCGAAATTGATGGTCTGCTCGTTGGTGGAGCCAGCCTCAAAGCGGAAGATTTCTCACAAATCATTGCATCATTTTAGGGATCGTACAAAAATAACTTGGTATAAGCTGTCGGCAAAAGTCCCCAAAAGACTGGACATTTTGCCGACAGAATGCCAAGTAATTTTTGAGCTGACCCTTAATCAATATCAAAGGTCAACAGGAAATATGAATACACCGCTTATTGTCATTCACATCATTGTTTGTATCACCATTATCTTAATCGTGCTGCTCCAGGTTGGCAGAGGTGCGGAAGCAGGCGCCGTGTTTGGAGGAACGGGACAGGTTCATTCATCTCGTGGTCAAGCGACCTTTGTCGGTAAATTGACTTATGGATTGGCCGTCGTGTTCATTCTAACCTCTTTTTCGCTCACTTACACCACCTCCAAAAGCGCCAAGTCATCTGTGATTGATAAAGTCTCTCAGGAACAGTTACAGCAGGGAGTTGAGAAGGACAGTACAGAAAAATCCACCCCAGCGACTGAATCGAACAAAGCGGCCGAATAATTTGAGTTTTGTCGTTCGATCCCCACCGCTATTATCGTTGTGCTCATCGATACCGCCCTGTCAAATCAAGGGGCACAAATTGACGCTGTCTTCCCGCTGGAAGTTTCCAGCAGGGTTGTTTTACAGGACCAGGGGGGACTGTGTTCAGTCAGGAAGGGGTTAGAATCGTTTACAACCCGTAAAAATCTATTGTGTGATCCACAATTTTTTCGGCTGAATCCCCCGGAAATAAAGACTTCGCATTTAGTTCCATTGTTCTGCGTTTTTCAGGATTATCCAGCAATGATTGAATAACCTGAAAAAGCGTGTCCTGATTCAGTTCTTTTTCGTCAAGTGTGATGGCTGCACCAGCAGATGTCATTTTATTGGCGTTCTCTTTCTGATGATTTCCACTGGAAACAGAGATGGGCACCAGTATACTCGCCCGACCCACGGCTATGATTTCATTTACCATGGATCCCGCCCGGCAAATCAGCAAATGGCTCTGCAATAATATTTGGTCAACATCATCAAAAAAGGGGCTGGCAGTGGCTTCGATCATTGAGTGTTGATCATAGGCAGATTGCACCCAGGCATGATCGGAATTACCGGTCTGGTGTATTATTTTCAGCCGCTGGGCGATAGGTGCCAGCAAGGGAAGCATATCGACCATTGTCCGGTTTAAAATGCGTGCTCCCTGACTTCCTCCCAGAATTGTGATGACAAATTTCCCATCGACCCTTTCATCCAGCTGATTTGCCGCTTTTATGATCGCTTTGCGGATGGGATTCCCAACCACAACGGCTTGCCTAAACAGGTGATCAACTCCATCAAACGGTACAAATGAAAGGGGGACGTATTTCCCCAGCAGGCGATTGGTCATTCCCGGGTAAGCATTCTGTTCCTGCAAGATGGCCTTTTTACGGAGTAGAATTGCCAGCGCCAGGATGGGTCCGGAGGCATAACCTCCGATTCCGATGGTGAGATGAGGATCAAATGAGATCAGAATCCAGAAGGATTTGATAAAAGCCAGGGGTAGTTTAAGCAGACTTTTCAGCTTTCTGAAAAAGCCAACCCGATACAGGCCGGAAACAGGTATGGTATGCAATCGGTATCCACATTTGGGCACCACATTCATCTCAATTCCGTTGCGCGTCCCGACGAAGCGAATGTTGCATATCCGCCTGTTTTTAAATGCTTCAGCGATAGCGATACCCGGAAATAGGTGACCACCAGTGCCACCGCCTGCGATCAGAATACGGATCTCCTCACGATTTTCTGGCATCAGGGTGGGCTGAATGGGATGCGTTGGAGATGTTGATCAAAATGCCCACCATGAACATACACAGTACTAAGGAACTGCCCCCGTAGCTGATAAACGGCAGTGGAATTCCTTTTGTAGGCAGTAGACCGATGACAACACCGATGTGAAACACAGTCTGCAGAAAAATGAGTGATGTGATGCCAAAGGCGAGGTTACGACCAAAATCATCGGGGCAGTGCAGCGATATTTCCAGTCCTTTAAGCATGAGCAACGAAAAGAGTATCATGACGAGCAGAGTGCCGATAAAACCGGTTTCTTCTGCCAGGATTGAAAAAATGAAATCGGTATGCCCTTCTGGCAGAAAGAACAGCTTCTGTCTGGAGTTTCCCAGATTCCGTCCAAAAATCCCACCGGTCCCAAAGGCGATAAAAGATTGAACCAGTTGAAAACCGCTGTCGAGTGGGTCTGCCCAGGGATCGAGGAATCCAGTCATCCGACGCATGCGATAGACGTTGGAGAAAATCAGGAAACCACCGATGCTTACGACACCAGCCAGGCTGCCGACCATATGAAATGTTTTTCCTCCAGCCGCAAAAATCATCAACAGCAGGGTCATACAGATAAGCATCGCAGTCCCAAAATCGGGCTGGAGCATTAACAAAAAACAAAAAATACCGGTCACGATAAAACTGGGCAGAAGACCGCGGGAAAAATAACCCAGGAGTTCCTTTTTACGATTCAAAAAACCAGCAACCCAGATGATAAGTGTCAGTTTCAGTATTTCAGAAGGCTGAAACCCAATACCTAAAAACCGGATCCACCGTCTGGCACCCCCCACTTGCTTGCCAATACCAGGGATAAGAACGATCAGCATGAAAACCAACGTCACAATCATCAAAATGGGCGTTAGTTTTTTATAATTTCCATAAGGAAATTTGATGGCAATTCGCAGCAGAACAACGCCAATTGCCAGCGCCAGCAATTGACGGGTGATGAAATAATAGGGGGATCCAAAATTTCGCTCGGCGTAGAAAGCGCTGGAGGAGTAGATCATGACAATTCCGATGCTGATCAGAGCCAGGATATTGAATAGCAAAAATAGAGAGGGTCTGATCTGTAGAAAACGAAAATTTGATAAAACGGGCATGGATTTCGGAATTATCTAGTTGAGTTGATTGGTCGACTGGGTCAAGAACTGGTGACGGATAATCAGAGCCTAATCATCCAGCTCTTCCTGAATAATTTTGTCCATCATCTCAGGTAACATTTCATGCAGAGTGCTCTGGATGGTGTCTGAAATGACACTTTCTATCATTCCACTCAGTTTATCTCTCACATCAGGTGAAAGTATCAGCGATCTCTTTTTTGCGACCGGGGCTGGCTCTTCAATAGTTTCTGTTTCAGGTATGGCAGATTGTTCGTCGGAAAACTCGATCGTCTCTGACTCATCCGGAACGGATTCAAAATCATTTTCTGACTGCAATACTTCGATATCATTCTGCGTTGCTTCAGAGCTCTCAGTTTGGCTGGCATCCTCAAAAATATCGCTCTCCGCTTCCATGTCTTCGCCTATAGAAGGCAAATCCGGGAGATCTTCATCCAGCGAGGGCAGCTCAATATCTTCTGTCAGCTCGGTCTCCTCCAACGGGAATTCATCCCCAACCGGTTCTGTGTCTTCATCCAGATTATGAGTGATATCCCCCATCTTAAGATCACTGATTTCAAAAATCTCCTGCGGAACGTCAATAGTAACATCTTCCATTTCATTGATCATTTCCAAGTCAGACATGTCCTGGTTCATCATTGAATCCGGATCGAAAGCAATCTCTGACTCAGTGTTGTCCGAAGTTTCTTCTTCCAGGAGGTCAACCTCTTCAAAGACATCGTCATCCTCTTCGACTTCGTGGTCCGAGAAAATTTCATCGCTTAGATCCATTTCCGGTGATTCCAGTATATCTGATTCAGCCTCTTCTATCGGCTCAGAAAAAAAATCGTCAGGCTCTGCCGCCGCCTTATCTACTACCAGTTCGGTGTCAATGTCCCCATCAAACAACTCATCGGATTCGGTTTGTTCATTTTCTGTCGTTGCGGCGAAATCATCGGATAAATGCAGATCATCAGTTAGAAGATCAATTTCATCTGAAGCAATCGAGGGCTCATGGGGAATATCTTCAAAGAGAGTTTCTTCACCATCCATTTCTGGCGCTTCAGCCAGCAGATCCAGATCATCCTCCTCGACATCCCCCTCATCGCTTTCAAGAAAAAGGTCTTCAGCAGGCGCTTCAAGGGAGTCACTCTCTTGCGGCTCGTCATCTGTAAAGAGATCGACCCCTCCGGTGTCATCGTCATCCGGGTCAGCGAATATATCGATCTCTTCGCTTTCATCGTCGTCCGTATCTGCGAATAAATCGACTTCTCCAGTATCGTCATCATCCGGGTCAGCGAATATATTGATCTCGCCGCTTTTATCGTCTCCTATCTCAGCGATTATGTCGATCTCTTCGGTATCTGCCTCTGTCTCACCATTTTCATCTGCATCGTCTTCGTCTGAAAACTCCTCCAGAACCATGTCCATGTCTTCATCGAGAGATTCCTCTTCGAATGCTGGACCATTTTCCTCGTCCTCGCTCGTATCTGCGAGATCTAAATGATCGATCTCATCGTCTGACATAATGCCAATCTCAAGATCTTCTTCTGCGGTTTCCGCTTCGTCAGATTCTGTAGCAGATAATTCAGGTATGTCGTATTTTGCCTTCATCACCTGCCGAAAATTGATCATTTCCTGAATACTCATCTGGGCACTGTCTGAATCGAGATCCTCGAATTCATCCATTTGCAGATTAAATTCATCAGCGGTTGTTTCGTCAGTTTGAGATGCGTCATCCGCTTCGAAATCGATCTCGAGGCCATTCATTTCATCTTGCTCAATAAATGGCGGCTCTGCTTCGCCCTGTTCCTGTTCGAACTGACCTAAATCCTCAATTCCGCCGATCTCTTGGAGGTCCTCATCATCCTGAAAATTCTCTGAATCCTCATCTTCAACATTCGAGATAACAATCTCTGAAAGGTCCTCCTCTGCCATAGCATCCATCACCACTTCCGGCTCGTCCAGATCGTCAGCTAATAGCGCTTCCTCGTCTAAATCTTCGATCAGGAGTTCTTCATCTTCTCCAAAATCTGTACTGTCTGAGAATGGGTCCTCGTCAATCTCCAGTTCGTCGATATCGTCACTGAGCATCTCATCAGATACTTCTTCTGTGTCAAAGCCCTCTACTGAAATCTCCAGCAGATCCGAGTCGTCAAACTCCTCTTCAGACACGGCCTCATAATCGTCATCGATCTCGTCTCTGATTTCGGTATGTTCAATTTCAATAACATCATCAGCCTGATATTGAGACACTTCCAGTTCTGTAAAGGGTAGGGAAGGTGCTAATGAATCTGTTATGTTTTCGACAATCGAACCGTTACGAGCCTGGATGGAACGGTCGGGCCCGTTGTGGGTCACTTTCAATTCGGTTAAAAATCCGGCCTCTTCAGTTAGGGAAGTATCTGGATCTCTATCAACCTGAACCTCTTCGAACAGGCCAGCGGTCGGAGCCGTTAACGCTTCTTTCACATCGCAGGGGATCACGTCAATTTCCATCAATCCGATTTCCCCGAATCCGGATTCATTCTTTAGTGAATCTATCCCGCTGTCTTGCCTATCGATAACGATGGCAATCTTCGTCATTCGATGATCTTCAGCAGCCGGCACTTTGGCGGAGGCAGGACTGGTGATATCATGACTGTATTCGTCAATATCCAGGCCGATTTCCTCAAGTTCAATTTCGATAGCCTCGGTTTCTGCTCGATCCTGTTCAAATTCATCCAGTTCGTCCTCGTCATCTTCGCTAAACTCGAACTCATCGGGCATGTTATCTTCAAGGAGACTCTCATTGTCCTCTTCAATAAAGTCCGTCATCTCCTCAATTGCATCCAGCTGGTCATCTTCATTATCCAAAAGCATGGATTCTGCTTCAATGGGGTGTAGCTGTAAAGTTGGATCCAGCACCTCTTCCAAATTGTCAATGGTTATCTCAGAGGATGCGTTCCCTGACAGCAACCCTCGCAATTCATCATCAATGATATTTATACTTTCCAGTTCGTCCCGGGGAGGGGGCTGGAGTGTTTGATCTTGTAGTGTGGCTTCTATTTGTTCCAACAGCGTCGCGGATTCGAACGGTTTCCGTAAAAATCCTTGAACCCCAAGTGATTGCAGCTGCTTTTCATCGAGCTTATCCTTGGCAATGGTCAATAGCAGAATAGGAATATCCTTTAACTGTTCCGAAATGCGCAGTTCTTTTACCGTTACATAATCATTTTTTTGATCTTGGTTACTCAGAAAAATAATCCCGGGTAGCATGTCTTCTGCTTTGGAAACATAATTTTCCTGGAATGATTCATGTTCAATACGCCAATCCCAGTATTCTTTTGGTAAGGCGGATTCAAATAGATCATGAACCATTGCACTTTCTTCCAAAACCAAAATTGATTTATGCATGGAAAGACTCTTTCAAAATTTCAGAAATATAGTGAGGTTGTTTTAGCGACAATTATAAGTAATATTAGCAAAAAATCAACCATCAATACTATTTAAATCGTTGAAGAATCAAAAAATACAAAATAATTTAATTTGTCTCTTAACATGAAAAAAGCTTTTTATATCAATAGATAATTTAGCTTCTTCAATTTGTTGGTAAAGCCGGACCTATATTTGGATCTTCGAGCGGTGCAAAACCTGTTTCAGAACAAAGAGACGCGTCAATGGCAACTATAAGCCAGCTCCCTATTTATAAAGATTTTCAGACAGCAATGATTAGCAGTCGTGGTACGCTTTGAGTTGTCAAGTTCTCCGTAAAAACTTATGCTAAACTATGATGAACACAACATTCCGTCAGTCATTCTGACGATTCAGCCCGGGCTGAGATACCTTTTTACATCCTCTAACCAACTAAATGAAGATGAGCAGAGAAAATTGGAGCAAAGACTCCTGGCAATCCTATCCGGCCCTGCAGCAAGCTGAATGGCCAGATCAACAAGCGTATCAAAAGATTCTGCAACAGATCACCGCTTTGCCTCCGCTTGTCTTTGCTGGTGAGATCAGAAAACTGAAAGCCCTGCTGGCCGATGCTGCACAGGGGAAAGCCTTTTTGCTGCAGGGTGGTGATTGTGCAGAAGAATTCAGCGAGTGCACCGCCCCCACTATCCGCGAGACCATGAAGGTTATTCTGCAGATGGCTGTTGTCCTGACTTATGCTGGCGAGAAACCTGTGATTAAAATGGGACGTATCGCCGGACAATACGCCAAACCCAGATCCAAGCCGACTGAAATCCAAAATGGGATAGAACTGCCCAGCTTTCGGGGTGATATGGTCAATGCTGCTGACTTCAGCAGCAAGGCCAGAACACCGGACTGTCAGAGGTTGCTAACCAGTTATTTTCACTCTGCTGCCAGCCTGAATATTCTCAGGGCTTTCACCCGCGGGGGATATGCGTCACTGGAAAAGGTGCACGCCTGGAATAAGGAGTTCGTTAAGCAATCCGCCGAGGGCAAATCATATGAAACGCTGGCCAACGATATAGAAAAAGCGTTGACCTTCATGAAAGTGATCGGTTTCGATCCGCAGTCTGTTCCCCAGCTGAGCGAAGCCTATTTTTATACTTCCCATGAAGCACTGCTGCTGGGTTATGAAGAGGCACTGACCCGTCAGGATTCGCTTACGGGGATGTGGTATGACTGTAGTGCCCATATGGTCTGGATCGGAGACAGGACCCGTCAGTTGAACGGCGCACATATCGAATATCTGAGAGGTGTCCACAACCCCATTGGAATGAAAATTGGGCCCGAACATGACATTGATGAAATCAAGCAGATCATGGAGGTGCTCAATCCGGAAAACGAATGGGGGCGAATGGTCATCATTACTCGCTTCGGAAAGGATAAAGTCGCTCAGTATCTACCTGAGTTGCTTAAAAATTTCAAGCAGGAAGGCTTCAATGTGCTTTGGAGTTGTGACCCCATGCACGGCAATACCTACACATCGGAATCGAATTACAAGACCCGCAACTTCAAGGATATTCACTCCGAAATCCGCAGTTTTTTCCAGATCCATCATGCGGAAGGAACGGTTCCAGGTGGGGTTCACTTTGAACTGACCGGAAAAGATGTCACTGAATGTGTCGGGGGGGGCCAGGATATAATGGATCATCACCTGGAAAATAACTATGCAACCTCCTGTGATCCCAGGTTGAATGCACAGCAGAGTCTGGATCTGGCCTTTTTGATTGCCGAAATGCTCAAAAATTAACATCTAAGTCAGCTACCGCACCGGCTGAGAATCCGGAGCGGTGCCGTTCACTTCAAATGTCGTTCATGATCTGTCAAACCCCATGATTGCCTTTCATATGTCACATGAGACGAAATGTGGCATGTGAATGTGTTTGACCCAGCCGGAAAATCTCTAAGGAAAAAGTAAACACAAAACAGCCATGACTGAAGATTCGCATTCGATCTATCGAAAAGTGGGATTGGCATCTCTGATTATGATGATCTCGATTTTCCTGAGCCGGGTGATCGGCCTGGTCAGAGAGATGATCATTGCCTACATCGGCGGGGCTGGTGGAGAAGTGGATGCCTACCAGGTCGCATTTATTTTTCCGGAGATTCTGAATCATATTCTGGCAAGCGGTTTTCTCTCCATAACGTTCATTCCGATCTTTTCCGGATATTTGGTCAGAAATGAAAATGAAGAGGGGTGGCGGGTTTTTTCTCTGATTCTGACCTGTTTCGGTACACTACTGTTGATTCTGATCGCCGTTGCCATGGTCTTTACTCCCGAATTGATGACGCTGGCTGGATTCAGAGATCAGCAGCTGAGTGACAGTGCTGTGCGGATGACACGTATTATTCTTCCGGCCCAGTTTTTCTTCTTTGTGGGGGGGATTCTGATGGCAGTACAGTTCGCCAGGGAAAAATTTTTAATTCCAGCATTGGCACCATTAATATATAACGTCGGTATTATCGCCGGTGGGGTGATTCTAAGCCCATGGCTGGGAATGGAGGGATTTTCCTGGGGTGTGCTGGGAGGAGCCCTGATCGGGAATTGCCTTATTCAGATTCTCGGAGCCCGGGGAATTGGCATGCGGTTCAAGCTGAGTTTTCAATTCAGCCATCCGGATTTGAAAAAGTATGTCCTGCTGAGCCTGCCGCTTATGCTCGGTCTGACCATGACATTTTCCACAGAACTGTTTTCCAGGCTTTTTGGGTCCTATTTGCCTGCCGGCAGCGTGTCCAGCCTGAACTACAGCTTGCGCATCATGTACGTTCTGGTTGGAATTTTCGGGCAGGCCGCCGGAGTTGCCTCATACCCCTTTCTGACCCGATTGCTGGCGGAGAACCGGCTGCAGGAGATGAACCGGCTGCTGGACAGGACGCTGCGGCTTATCTTTCTGGTGATCCCCTTTTCCGTGTTGCTGATGGTTCTCAGACATGAGGTGGTTCTGCTGATTTTTCAGCGCGGGCAATTCGATGCAGCTGCGACCTCTCTGACTTCGGATGTACTCGCTTTTGTGTTGATCGGTACGGTTGGATTTGCTGCTCAGACAGTTGTCAGTCGGGGATACTATGCCAGCCAGAATACTCTGTTGCCGGCCGTGTTCGGCACCATTGCGGTCGTTGTCAGTATTCCTGTCTATGTGGTTGGAATGAAATGGATGGGGGTAACCGGAGTGGCACTGGGTCTCTCTATTTCAGCTCTATTTCAGGCCGGTTTACTTTATATTCTCTGGAACCGACATATCGGCAGCAAAGAATCGGCTCAGATGCTGTTTTATCTGCTGAAAATTGTTCTGATGAGCGCAGGTCTCGGCTTAATCCTAGTGGCTTTTCACGGGAAAATTTCTGAATGGTTCGATATTGCCACTCTTCCAGGCAGTTTCTGGGTCGTGCTTCTGACTGGCGCACTTTTTTTGATTCTGTTAATTGTCAGTGGGCGTGTTCTTGGGATTGAGGAGGTGAAAACACTCATAGATCGAGCTGTTTCCGGTTTGAAAAAAAGATTGCCTGTCTGATATGGGATCGCAGCGGCTGTGAAGTCCGTAGAAGCAATTCCATTTCTATTCCAGGGCCGTTCCCCAATTGTATTTCCGCTTGATATACTTCATAAAAATGGTTGTTTCGGCGCGCATAATACCGTCAATGGCGTTTATTTTTTTGAAGATGAGCACATTCAATTCGTCCAGTGACTTCACAATGAATTCTGAGTCGATGCAGGTACCATCCGTCGTATGGACAAGAAACCACAACTCTTTAAGTTTTTTCAGTTCTTTTATAATGATATCCATCTTTTTGATGTCGACATGGATCCGAATATTTCCGACAATATCAAAGCCCAGTTTCATGGGATTGCTGACCGCCACAATCTGTATGTAATCTTCCTTAATAAGACGGTTGAGCCGGGTTCTGACTGTTCCCTCAGAAATTCCGATTTTTTTTGCGATTTCAGTATTAGATATCCGACCGTCTTTCTGTAACAGCTCAATCATTTTACAATCGATGCCGTCAATCTTCTTTTTCTTATAAGTTGTCCCTTTCTTCTGCATTGTCTCTCCTGATTTTATCTCTAGTGTTTTGTGGACAATTATATTGAAATGAATGTGTTCTTCAAATGACTAAGGGTCGGCTCAAAAATTACTTGGCATTTTGTCTGCAAAATGTCCAGTCTTTAGGGGACTTTTGCAGACAGATTATGCCAAGTTATTTTTGTACGATCCCTAAGGGTCGGCTCAAAAATTACTTGGCATTTTGTCTGCAAAATGTCCAGTCTTTAGGGGACTTTTGCAGGCAGATTATGTGAAGTTATTTATGAACGATTCCTAAGGGTCGGCTCATAAATTAATTCACATTCTATTTGCAAAATGTCCAGTGCTTTTGGGACCTATGCAAATAGATTATGTGAAATTATTTTTTAATGATCCCTAAGGCACTCAAAATCCGGATTTTCCACAAATGGAAATTATTTCGGAATCTCCTGCAGAAAATATTTGGGCCAGTGATGAGTTAACCAGATAACCGATAATCGTTTCGTGTGCCCCTGAATTCCTTCCAAATTAACGCCATAAGTCTCTCTCCAAATTTTTAAACCCTTCCAGGACAGGGTTTTTATCGGAAAGGGTCTGAAAACGAACACCATGTGCCGGTTGCAATTATGGTTCGGAATGAAAAAGCGGTTGAATATTGCCACAAACCGTTGATAAAATCTTTATTATTTGGTTTGATTCGAAAATTTTTGTTCTAAAAACCATATTTTCCGTAGAATATTCTAGGTAGATTATTGACAATTTTTTTTGTCTTGTCTACACTTGATTTGTACGCGTAGGCAATATATCGCAAATTGTTAGCAGGGTCGTCCCTCACAGATTTCCAAATCACCTCTGTCATTGGGGACCGATTTTCAATAGGCAGGATTTAGTCGTTACTCTGAAACGTTTTTCCGCGATCGTCTTTTTTGGATAGACAGTGAGAAAATTTTTTCCGGGTGATAGAACCTGTCACAGACTAATCAATAAAAGGAGGATGTAAAATGACACTTCCAGTAATGAAGAACTTTATCAACGGCGAATGGGTGGAGTCAAAAACCACAACCTTCGGCGACGTTTGGAATCCTGCCAAGGGTGAAAAAATTGCGACTGTCCCCTATGGTGTTAAAGAAGATGTGGATATGGCCGTTCAGGCTGCCAAAGCCGCATACCCGGAGTGGCGGGCCACGCCACCGTTATCGAGAGCACGTTACCTGTTTCGCTTAAAGGAAGCCTTTGAAGAGAATTTCGAAGAGATTGCCCGCGTACTGACCACAGAGCAGGGAAAAGCGATCGATGATTCCAGGGGTGAAGTGCGCCGGATGATCGAGAACGTGGAACACGCCACCGCGGTCACAACATTGATGACCGGTTACACGCTGGAAGATATCGCCAAAGGCATTGATTGTTATGGTCATCGTCAGCCGATGGGTGTCTTCGCAGCCATTGTTCCTTTCAATTTTCCGGGTATGGTCGCCTGGTGGTTCCTGCCCTATGCGCTTGTTTCCGGTAACACGTTTATCGTGAAGCCTTCCGAGCAGGTGCCCATGACCCAGGCGAAAATCTTTGAGATTGTGGAAGAAGTTGGTTTTCCCGAAGGTGTTGTTAATCTCGTGAATGGTTCCCGCGATGTAGTGAACGGCCTGCTGGACCATCCGGATATTCAGGGGATCTCATTTGTTGGCGCAACTCCGACCGCGAAGTATATTTATGAGCGTTGTGGTGCAACAGGCAAACGGGTTCAGGCTTTGGGTGGCGCAAAAAATATCGTGGGTGTTATGCCGGATGCAAATGTCGATGATGCGATACCCTCATTGATAACGTCATTTTTTGGCTGTACAGGGCAACGGTGCCTTTCAGGCTCCATTCTGGCGCCTGTCGGGGATATTGCCGGTGAGCTGAAAGAGAAGTTTATCGCAGCTGCCAAAAATATAACCGTGGGAAGTGGTCTGGATGAGAAAACGGCCATGGGACCATTGGCTGGAGCCCAGCATAAGGAGCGCGTCCTGAGCTACATCGAAAAGGGAATCGCAGAGGGCGCTGAACTGCTGTTGGATGGACGGAACTATACGGTACCCGAATATCCCAACGGCTATTTTGTTGGACCGACCATTTTTGATAATGTTCGCCCAGACATGACGATTGCCAGTGAAGAGATTTTTGGACCGGTTGTGAGTATCGTTAATCCTCAGAACATGGACGAGCTGGTCGAGCTGGTTAACAGTCGCAACTATGCAAACGCCGCCTGTATCTATACACAGAGCGGGTCAGCTGCCCGTGATTTCAAGTATCGGGTCAATCCTTCCATGGTGGGAATTAATATCGGAGTTGCTGCACCCATGAGCTTCTTCCCCTTCGGTGGACACGGAAACTCAATGTTTGGTGATATCAAGGGCCATGGCCAGGAAATTTTTCTGTTCTTCACCGATATGAAAGTCGTGATTGAACGTTGGTACTAACAGCAATACGTTATCTGGAAGCCGTCGGAAGAACTCCTGCGGCTTTCGTTACCAGGAGAGAGGAATGCCATTAATTAATTTTGGAAGTATTTTAAATTTTTCAATTGAGCTGGAGACGTTGGATGAGCAGTTCTATACAGCGGCTCTAAATAATCCAGCGTCTGCCGCTCAAAAATCTGTATTTGAGCAGTGCCTCAACGACTGCAAAAAAAATCAGAAGATTCTGCAACGAACGCGGCGGGAAAATGTGACTGAGATGATTCTCGAAAATATCAGCGATTTCACCAGGGCGCCATTTGTCATTGAAACGCGAAATCCCGATGGAATGAACGGTCAGGAAGTGCTGGAAATGGCTGGTAAACTTGAAGAGAGAGCAGAGAATTACTATCTGCAAGCGGCTGAAAAGATGAAGGCGCAATCTGAAGTTGCCAGAATCCTGAAGCAGGTAGCAAAAAAGAGAACCGCCCACCGTAACAGCCTGGCAGGCTAAACCCCCTTAACAATCTTCCAGTTGATTATCAGGGCCACGATTTGACCCTGATAATTTTCTTTCCGCGGGTGTTATTCTACATGCTCATCTGCGATTGCGATTGCTTCAGAGATGATGCCAAGGCCTTCGTCCACTTCACTTTCGGTGATGTTTAAAGGAGGGGCAACAAAAATCCAGTTCCAACGCACAAAAGTAAACATGCCCAGGTCCTTTATCTTGGCTGCAACCTTTGACATGACACCCATATCAGCAGCTTTTGCATTCCAGGGGGCCATCGGTACTCTTGATTGCCTGTTCTTGACCAATTCGATACAACCCAACATGCCAGTGTTTCGGAAATCACCGATGGACGGGTGTTTCTCCATCAACTTGGCTACTTGTTGATCGATATAAGCCCCTGTTTCCCGGGCTTTGACAATCAGATTCTGCTCTTCATAGACCTCCAGAGTGGCCACCGCCGCAGCACAACCCACGGCATGACCGGAATAGGTCAACCCGATCATCATGGGGGTGTCTTCAAAATGTTTGGCAATCTTATCTGAAACAATTACACCGCCCAAGGGGATATAGCCGGCCGTTAATCCTTTGGCCATGGCTATCATGTCCGGCACAATACCGCTGTTTTCAACAGCAAACCACTGGCCACATCTGCCAAAACCACTCATGACTTCGTCCGATATCGTCAGAATTCCGTACTTGTCGGCGATGGCCTTTATTTTCTGCCAGTAATCCGGTGGATATTTGATGCAGCCGGAAGATCCGGATTCACCTTCAATCAAAATGGCTGCCACACTATCGGGATTTTCAAACTGAATGACCCGTTCGATATGCGCAACGCACTCCCGATTGCAGGATTCAATTTTTTGTGACCATGGGCAGCGGTAGCAGTATGGATCCTCAACGTGAACGAACCCCGGGGCACCGTCGCGGTCGACTGGAAATTTTCTGGGATCACCACCCGCAGCAACAGCACCGTAGGTTGCGCCATGATAGGAGCGGTATTTGGTGATAATCTTCTGCCGGCCAGTAACCATACGGGCCAGCTTGATGGCATTTTCAATTGCTTCGGCACCGGCATTGGTAAAAAAGGTCTTTGTCAGGTTTCCAGGGGCAACCTCTGCCAGTTTTTTCCCCAGTTTACCCCGGGCTTCTGTGGCCATTCCAGGGAAGACATAACTCACCTCATCCATCTGCTTATAGACGGCTTCCCGAACCTTCTGATTCCCATGGCCGATATTGACATTCATCAGCTGGGAAGAAAAATCTATGATCCGTTTCCCGTCCCGATCGTAAACGTAAACACCTTCAGCCCGTTCCACATTGACCGGGCTGATTCCACCCTGGGGACCCCATGAAAAAAGGGTGTAGTCCAGGTTATTCTTTAAAATTTCCTCTTTGCTCATGATTATCCTCTTTTCATAGGGTTGGGATTAGATTTCCAGCATTTTGTCATAGGTTTCGGGCCGACGATCCCGATAAAACTGCCAGGTTCTGCGAACCTCTTCAATCAATTCCAGGTCCAAAGTCGAAATTAACAGTTCGTCATTATCTTCTGATGCGCAGTCCATAATTTCCCCTCTTGGGTTAACATGATAACTGCTGCCATAAAATTTACCGATATTCCAGGGCGCTTCGGTTCCCACACGATTGATGCATCCCATATAATAACCGTTTGCTACCGCATGAGCCGGTTGCTCCAGTTTCCACAAATGTTGGGACAGACCGGCTACTGTAGCAGAGGGATTATAGACAATTTCTGCCCCGTTTAATCCCAGGACCCTGGCACCTTCAGGGAAATGGCGGTCGTAGCAGATATAGACACCTACCTTTGCGTACCTTGTTTGAAAAACAGGGTAGGATTCGTCACCCGGTTTGAAGAAGTACTTCTCCCAGAAACCGCCTGTATGGGGGATATGTTTTTTTCGGAATTTTCCCAGGTAGCTTCCATCAGCATCGACAACTGCTGCAGAGTTGTAGTAAACACCTGCACTTTCCCGTTCGTAGAGAGGGATGACCATGACCATTTCATATTTCTTGGCATATGGAATCAGCGCTTCAACAGTAGGTCCCGGTATCGGTTCCGCAGCAGCGTACCATCGAGGATCCTGGGATGGACAAAAGTAGGGACCATTGAAAATTTCCTGCAGGCAGAGTATCTGAACTCCTTTTTTACCGGCCTCTTCAATAAAGGGGATATGATAATCAAATGCAGCTTGCTGAATCTCTTTGACAGGTCTTGATTCGTCATTGATCGGGTTTTTGCATTGGATTAGCCCGCTGATCACGTTTCTTGCCATATTGCCTCCAAATTTTTGATGATAGGATTTACTTCAGGGGTCCCTGAAATTCTATATATTTCAGAATAAAGCCTCAACTTCAAGGGAATGTTTCAGGAAAAAATGGATCACAGTCCCGTGTCAGGTACATTCCTTTGAAATTAAAACAGCCAGCATTGATCGTTTTCAGAGTTTCCCTTATATAACTCGTTCTAGAATTATTACAATTCTTCTTTTGTTGTCAAACAAAAAAAAGGAAATCTTGCCTGATTATGCCCTGTTTGGCAAGAATTTTCACGAAAATAGGCTATATTGTGCCAGAAAACAACGATTATTGGGTTTTTGAGGCAGACTGGCCAGCCCGAGGCCAATTAGACCCTGCTTCAACGGGATATGGGGGAAGATGTTTCTGAGATAAGGTAGGGACACTTTGTGAATTTTCTTATCTGCGATTGTGCTTGTTAACTCATAGGGATAGATCTGTGTCTTCGCTTTGGTTTAAGCTGACTATCCTTTCAGCGTTGATTGAACAGACTGGATCCACTGGGGCGGATAGGGGACCTTAAACGCAGCTGTATCCTTTCTCTTATTCTCATTGATAAATTCAACCATCATCAGCGACGTATGGAGTTCCTCTCCTCTGTGGCGGACATCATGGTAGACATTCAGTAACTTGTCCCCCGGTATTTCTATTTCAAGCCTGGCCCGACGGCTACGGAAAAACAGACGGTCGGTCAATAGAACCAGGACGCCCGTACTGCGACGAATTTTGCCTTCATCGGATGTTCTACCATAATAATTAACACCATAGCTAATGGTTCTGACATTGTCGCTACCGTATTTCCTGTTAATCCAACGTTGATCCAGCCAGCGCAAGAACACAATATAGCCTAGAAAGCCAAAGAAAATAAATGCAATGAGAATCCAGTGCTGGTTGGCGAAAGTGGTTGCCATGATTGCGAACTATTAAGGTTGATGAGTCATATCCACTGTGCTTTTGCAGCAGGTACGGAGTTCTGTACGGGTTATTCAAATTGATTGTTGATTATTGGTATTTTGACAGGTAGATAATCAGTTTCTTTTTAGCAAGATTGTACCGAAATCCACCGCGAATGGCCATGGCCTGTAGGATGGAATCGGCAATCTCTTCGTCACTTTTCTTTTTTTTTCTCAGTTTGCGGATACGCTCCCCATTGATCTCCACCAGTTGCTGGAACCCTTCCTGGTCCCTGAAAAAGAATACAAAAAACCCCAGAATGAAAACGCCCAGGGAAGAGAAGACAGCTATGTATACATCGTCCATTGGATCCGGGAAGATAGGTCTGAGCAACCCCTCCGGATTGCCGGCATTTAGAAGCGTATACATGGCAACAAGCCCGACAAGAGCCATCAGGGTATAAATAAGAATACGAGTGAATTTTAGCACTTTTTTGTTCTCAAAATAGTAGAGTAAAAGCAAATACAGGTGATGAAATGAAAAAGGGGAAAACACCAAGGCTTTCCCCTCTTTTCTATATTTCAAACTGGTTCTTCTAAGGGTCGGCTCAAAAACTAGTTCACATTCGGTTTGCAAAATGTCCAGAGCTTTTAGGACTTTTGCAAACAGATTTTGTGAAGTTGTTTTTTAACGATCCCTAAGTCATGAAAAATATTGCTGATAGTTAAACGGGTCGCATCTCGCCTTCTGCCATAGCAGACCATTCAGCTTCCGCTTTTTCCCATGCTTCATCAGAGGCTTCTGTTTCCCAGACTTCCAGACCCCGTTCTGCCCGGGTTGCCCCTGGCAGCGTGTTATCCAGCAGTATTCCGATCAAGGCTGTGACCGCCATACCCGTACTGAGAATTGCCTGTAAAAAATTTCCGAGAATATTAGCCAAATCCCCCGATGTACCCCATGAAATGGCGCCACTTACTATTTTCTGTGTTCCCACATCAAAATGAGGCGTAAACCAGAAAGGTACACTCAAACCGGCGAAAAATGAGATACCGATAATAAAGAGGTTCCGGGAATTGTTCAGGTTTACGATCTGCAGGTTGGAGAGACCCACAGAGGCAATCATCCCAAACAGAGCGACGAACATCGCACCAACGACAGGTTGAGGCAGTGTCGCCAGTAGGGCACCAAACTTACCGATGATCGGGATAAACAGCATCACTACGGCCCCAGCTATGACAACACGGCGGCTGGCGACTTTGGTCAGACCAATAGACCCGATATTCTCTGAATAACTGGTCGTTCCGTTAGCGGTTTGAAGAACACCGGCAATCAGACAACCCAGACCTTCAGCACCCAAGCCCCTGGAAATCATTTTCCCAGTCGGGACAGGTGCTTCCGCGATACGGGCACAGGCGTAGTAGTCACCGATGGACTCGATCATGGATGCCAAGTAACCGGCTAGCATTCCCAAGGCGCCAGCCCACAGTGTGGTACTTCCAAAGTTCGGCATTCCCCATTTGAAAGGCATCATCGGTGCGAAACTGAACCATGGAGCACTGGAAATCAAACCGGGATTCAGATAGGCGGCATTGCCCACCGGAATCCAACCGGTGACAGTTCCAATCAATGAGCACAACCAGCCTGTCGCGATGGCAAGTAAGACTGGAAAAAGCATAAAAACTTTAGACTTGTGCGAAAAGACCTGAGAATAAAGAATCATTGCTGTTAAAGTGATCAGAGAGATGATCCAGTTTCCAGCCATCCAGGGGGCACCAATGCCAAACAGTGCCAGTCCGATCATGGCGATCGTCGGGCCAATCACAATTGGGCTGATTAGTTTTTTAGCATGCCCCATAATTCCGGAATAACCCAGGAAGATTTCCACAACAGATGCGATCATAATAGCACCGGATACTTCCTGAATGCGGAGTTGCCAGAGTGGTATACCTGCTGCTGTTGCATCTTTAGCAGTCAGCAAGAATATTATCGCAAATGTTGGTCCAAGAAACGAAAACGTTCCGCCCTGGATGATAGGCAGTCTGTTACCCAATGGTGACTGCTGGATCAACGTACAGATCCCGGAACAGAAGAAAATGGTTGAAATCAGTAGTGCCAGTTCTGCAGGTGGTAGCCCCATGGCTCCACCGACGATAAACGGAATCAGGACAGTTGCTCCGAACATCGTCAAGTACTGCTGGATACCAAGCAGAACGGCCATAGGCCATGTCGGCTTGCTTCCAATTGGATAGACAATCCAGTGATCAGCTGCTTGCTCACTCATATTTAATCTTTGCCTCCTTATGAACCCCCAAAGGTACCAGGGAAGATTCTGGGTTGATGGAAAATGCCAATGGATATCGACAAACGCTTCAGGTCTTTCCCCTGAAGTGACACTGGCCGTTGATTTTCCAACGGCCTCCTTTGTACCTCCTCAAGATCAGATTTAAACTGATTGAGGAGATGTACAAAAACCGCCGCATAAAAATAGGCGGGTAAACCACATTCTCTCCGAAATTCAGAATAAAAATTTATCCGAAAGTCTTCTATCTCTGCTCTACCCCAATTATCAGGTAGATGGTCTGGCTGATTAATACAATAATAAATGGAACTATGCAACCGTTAACTTAAATGAAATTGTTCCGGCAACAGCCTTCTTTGCCGGAGATTTACGATATTCGAAAATAACCTGCTTCTTACAATAAATTGATTTCTTTGTATGGCTCAAGTTTGAGCTCTTTTTCCAGAGCATTGTCCATGATCTTCGCTTCACGGCGATTCCAATCTTTGGGCATCTCTTTGAAAGTGATCAGTCCTTCAACGGGACAGATGAAGCTGCAAACCATACAACTGAGACATTTATCCTCAATCAGGTGGGGTCGTCGTGCTGTCTCATCCCAATCCAGTGCTTGACCTGCTGCATCGTTACAAACGATGACACACTGTCCGCATCCAACACACTCATCAAGATTGTATTGGGTAATCCCCTGGCGGTCGAGTTCAAAATTGTCGGTACTTTTCAGATTGACATTTGCCTTTCCAACCAGCTCCGAAACAGATTTGATGCCCTTTTCCTGCATGAAATCGGCAAGTCCCTCAATCATGTCTTCAACAATACGATATCCGTAATGAATGATTCCTGTTGTGACCTGGATGGGCCCTGACCCCAGAAGAATATATTCCAGAGCGTCAATCCAGGTTTCAATACCACCAATGCCCGATAGTGGCAGGTTCAGTTCTTCGCATTGTGCCATTTCAGCAATAAATCGAAGCCCGATGGGCTTGATGGCGGGTCCGGAGGTCCCGCTGATGGCTCCGATACCGAACACATTGGGTTTGGGGACCAGATCGTTCAGTCCCACTTCCGAGATCCCGCTGACCGTGTTGATCGCGGCTATGCCGTCCGCACCACCCCTTTTGGCGTAAAGTGCCGGTTCAGTCATATCGGTAATGTTAGGGGTCATTTTGGCGAGTACTGGAATGGATACTGCGTTTTTAACGGTAGCGGTGAACTTTTCGATCAGTTCAAAGTCCTTTCCAACATGGTGGCCACTCCCCTCCACGCACATATGGGGGCAGGAGAAGTTGAGCTCCAGCATATCCGCACCGTTGTCTTCGGAAACCCTGGCCAGATATTCCCATTCTGCATTGGAAAACCCCATGATACTGGAGATCAGAATCCGGTCAGGATACTTCTTTTTCAGATAGAGAAAGTCTATCAGGTTGTCCTTCAGCGGACGATCCGAAATCTGCTCGACATTTTGCAGTCCCACCAGTTTCTTGTGACCATAGTGATAGGAATTCATCCGGGGAGACGGATGGATGATAGGTATGCGGTCGGAATTGAGTGTTTTAAAAACGACACCGCTCCAACCAGCTTCATAGGCCATCTCCACCATCTCAGCGCTGTTGGATACAGGAGATGATGATAACAGAAACGGATTGTTAAATTTAACCCCACAGAAATCGATGGATAGATCTACTTTATTGTTGGACTTCATCGCACCTCCTCTTTGTTCAGATATTGTTGTATTGCCTGGGCCGCGACTTTTCCGTCCCGAACTGCATTAACCACCAGCGATGGGCCTCGAACAATATCACCGCCTGCGAAGATACCTTTGACAGATGTTTCCCCTGTTTCCGGGTTGGTTTTGATCAGTTTTTTAGCATCGGTTTCAACGCCGGGGTACCACTGGGTCGAATTGTCTTCTGCCTGATTTCCAATGGCTTCAATGACGATATCCGCATCCAGATTCCATTCGGAACCGGCAATCTCCACTGGCGCTCTGCGACCTGAATCATCGGGATCTCCCAGCCGTGTGCGGATCACTTTGATCCCGGAGATCTGGTTATCTCCAGTCGTGAGATAGTCCAGAGGTTGGTTCAACAGCAGGAAATGCACGCCGGCCTGCAGCGCGGATTGTATTTCCGGTTCTTCAGCGGGCATCTGCAGGAATGAACGGCGATAAACCAGGTAAACATCCTTAGGCCCAAGCTTGGCTGCGGTTTCAATACAATCCATGGCCACGGCGCCACCACCAATGACAGCAATCTTTTTCCCCTCGATCTGGGATGCCGTTTGCTCCAGGCGCCCATCTCTAAGCGATGAGAGATAATCCACAGAGGAGAAGAGCCCTTTGATCTCAGCCTGATCGGGTTTCAGCGGGGCTGCCTTCCAAAGTCCCGGTGCCAGAAAGACAGCGTTGAAACCGTTTTCAAGCAGTTTTTCTGCCCCTTTTTCTCCTGCAATGGGGTGATTGCATTTAAATTCGACACCCAGGGCCTCGATATCAGCCAACTCTTTTTTGAGAAAGGCTTCATCAAATCGAAAAGGAGCGACACCGTATCGAAGGACACCGCCTGGTTCCGGGCGTGCTTCGAAGATGGTGACCAGGAATCCCGCCTGTGCCAGTTCCGCCGCACAGCTGAGGCCACCAGGACCGGATCCCACCACAGCGACTTTCCCTCTGTTCTGTTCCGGTTTTTTAAGGACCTGATATCCCCTTTCCCAGGAGTATTCAATCAGAAATCGTTGAATCTCGCCGATTCGTATTGCCCGGTCCTGACCTGACGGCAGGTTTTTCGATTTGAGCATGGCGCTGCACTCTTTTTCACACAACCGTTCTGTCGGACACAAAACTCCACAGGCGCCGCCTAATATATTATTTTCTTTAATGGTCCGTATAGCCCCGGTGATGTTTTTAAGGTGCAACTTCCGGATAAAAGCCCCCGGTTCTGTGTCAGACGGGCAACCTTTTGAGCATGGGGCATCGTGGCAAAGCAGGCAGCGGTCTGCTTCTGCGATAGCTTGACTGAAATCAAACCCTTTTTTCATTCTCTTAAACGTGTCAAAATTTCTCACGGTGAATTCTCCTTATATAGGTGTAACCTTTTTCCTTTGTGCTCCTCTTGTGTCTGGCTGGTTGAAACATTTATTTTTCGTTTGCCGCACGCAGCATGGCATGTAATAGAACATCAGCGCCAGCTGTGCAGTCCTCCCAGGTGGTGTTTTCGACTTCAACATGGCTGCGTCCGCCAATACTGGGGACGAAGATCATGGCTGTGGGAGCCAGCTGATTCATGTAACTGGCATCGTGACCCGCACCGCTGACCATATGAAGATTGGAATAGCCCAGCTCTTCTGCGCTGTCCAGAATCCCCTGCACCAGTTTTTCATCAAAGGGCGCATGTTCCACTCGCCATGTCTCTTCGATTTTTATCGGACAGCCGCGCCCCTCGGCTATTTGATTGAAATCCGCACTGAGCTTGTTCCAGGCATCAATGGCCAGGTCATCGTCCCAGGAGCGGATATCCACGGTAAAATGCACCTTGTCAGGGATGATGTTACGGGAGTTGGGGTAATTCTGGATTTCCCCAACCGTTGCAACCATGTTGCCCCCCATACGGGTAGGCAGTTCATTGACCTTCAGAATCATTTCGGCTGCAGCACAGAGGGCGTCGTGTCGACCTTCCATCGGTGTGGGACCCACTTGATTCGCTTCCCCTTCGAGATAGATATCATACCAGTGCAGGCAGAGAATTCCTTTCGGTGCGCCAATCGTTTTCCCTTCTCTTTCCAGATTGGGTCCCTGCTCAATATGGTACTCATAATAAGCGTGTAACGGAGATTTTTGGCAGGAAACACTCCCCTTATACCCGATGCGGATCAATTCATCTTCAAACCGTTTGCCATTGATATCTGTCTTATCGTAGGCCCAATCCCGGTCGAGAGCCCCGGCCCAGACCCCTGAGGCAAGCATGGCAGGAGCAAAGCGGGATCCCTCTTCGTTTGTCCAGTCAACAACAACCAGCGGTCTCTCGGTGGTGATATTGTTTTCGTGAAGTGTGCGCATCACTTCCAGTGGGCCCATGACACCAAGAATGCCGTCAAAACGGCCACCTTTGGGCTGGGAATCCACGTGTGAGCCACTCATGACTGGCGCCAGGTCATTGTTGCGTCCAGGCCTTTTGCCAAAAATGTTTCCCATTTCATCAATGGTTACTTCCAGATCGATCTCCTTCATCCACTTAACCAGCAGATCTCGGGCCTGCTTGTCCTCATCTGTCAAAGTCAATCGCTGGACACCACCGCCGGCAGTTGCCCCAATTTTTGCCATCACTTCCAGTGATTCTTGCAGTCTTTTGCCATTTACGCGTAAGTCCTTCGGTTCCATTTTTTGGGTTCTCCGTTGGTTGGTTTCAGATTTTTGAGCGTGTCAACCGCTCTCTTCCGTTAATGCTATTTCGTATTGATTATTAAAAATAGTCCGGAATGTCAATAAGAAATATTTTCAATGCAGCGAATTGTACTTTTTGTAATTGACTTTTCCGCGAATTTAGTCTCTTTTTATAGAATAATTAACGATAACTGACAATATTAACCAAAACTGACAAAAGTTAGAATGTTATTTTTTCAATCATTGGTCACAAAAATTTTCGGTCTTCATTGTCACGGGAAGATGGCATATCCAATGTTTTGATTGAGTTCGGAATAATCCACATATTGCCGTTTTTTTAGGTGGGCAGACATGATTCTTAGTGATCAAGGGATGCCGGGCAGAAAGGCTCACTTATGGTCGATATTCTTCTGATACAGCCCCCTCTTCAAGATTTCTATCTCACCTCCAAACGCACGATCCCGTACGGCTTAGCCAGTATCGCAGCATCTTTGGAAAAGGAAGGATTTTCGGTGGAGATTCTGGACGGACTGGCCACTGCCAAGTCCAGAGTCATGGAAATGCCCGAGTCGATGATGGATCTGAAGGCATTTTATCGTGGGCCCGATCTGTCGCCGATCTCCCTCTTTCATCATTACCGTCATTTCGGCTACAGTTTTGAGCACATCGGCGCAAAGGCAAAAACTTCCGGCGCTTTTCTGATTGGAATTTCCTCGCTGTTCACGGCATACGGAGATATGGCGCTGACAACCGCCCGGCTTGTCAGAGAGGTGTGTCCCGGAGCAAAAATCGTCATGGGTGGGCACCATCCCTCTGCCCGACCCGAAAGCGTCATGTCGTGTGAAGCTTTGGATTTCGTTCTGCGGGGAGAGGGCGAAATTTCAATGCCGGCATTGGCCCGGGCGATTCAGCAAAAAAAGCCCCTTGAGAATGTCCCGGGTCTTGTATATCGAAAAATCGATCGAACCCTGCATATCAGTCCTCCGGCGGTCATGGAGAATCTGGATGACTATTCCCCACCGGCGCTGCATTTGGTGAAAAACAAATATTACAAACGAGCCGCTGGTGGTACGTCAGTCATTATGACCAGCCGGGGATGTCCGATGCGGTGCTCTTACTGCTCTATGGGAGATTCTTCTACGCTGCCATATCGACAGCGGAGCTACGATTCAGTTCTGGCAGAAATCGAACTGGCTGTGGATCGATTTGGTGTGCGCTTTATCGATTTTGAGGATGAGCATCTGACCTTGAAGCGGGAACCATTTATTCGTTTTCTGGAGCAGGTCATCACCCGTTTTCAGGGATACGATCTAGAACTCAGAGCGATGAACGGCCTCTATCCACCGTCACTGGACCCAGAGATGATGGGTTTGATGAAAAAAGCGGGTTTCAAAGCGTTGAATCTCTCCCTTTGTTCTACATCACCTGAACAACTGCAGCGGTTCAACCGTCCGGATGTCAGCCAGGCGTTTGACCGGATTCTCAAGGCGGCGGCGGCTCTGAATCTGGAAACGGTAGGCTATATCATCGTCGGGGCACCGGATCAGGATCCTCTGGCTTCCATCGCCGATCTGCTCTACCTGGCCCAAAGGAGGGCTTTAGCAGGGGTTTCGGTCTATTATCCGGCTCCGGGCAGTTCCGATTTTGAGATCTGTCGACGACGGGGGTTGCTGCCTGAAAGCGAGCAGTTGATGCGAGCCTCAGCACTGCCCCTTTCCGACAAAACAACCCGCAGGGATTCAGTGACTCTCTTGCGATTGGGCCGCATCCTGAATTTCATGAAAATCCTGGATGAGCATCCGGACCATTGGCTTGGGGAGAATAAGCAGATGAAGAAGGAGCAGGAAAGAGTGACGCGGGGGATCCGCCTGCTGAAAATGTTTTTTGAAGATGGTCGTATCCGCGGAGTCGGTCCTGAAGGTGAAATTTTCGAGCATGTGGTATCCCTCAACTTGACGGAGGCGTTTGTTGAGGGTTTTAAAAAAGAGGGGAATCGCTTCTTGCGATGGCAAGAGGAGATGTTGGACAAGGTCATCAGCGTGTATTGACGGAAAAAATCCAAAGTGCAAGTATTTAAGCACTAAAGATTTTGTGGAAATCTCTGGTGGGTGATAAATTGCCCATCAAACACTAGGTATGAATGGAGGAAGAGAAATGGCTACACTGATTAAAAACGGTACAATCGTTACAGCAAGCGAACAGTATCAGAGTGATGTTCTGATTGAAGGTGAAAAAATAATTGCCATTGGTGCCGGTCTGGATGACAGGGCAGAAACAACCATCGATGCAAAGGGAAAATACCTGTTTCCAGGTGGGATTGACGCACATTCTCACTTTGATCTGCCTTTCATGGGAACCAATACCGCCGGATTTGATACGACACCGGCAGCAATTGTGGGCGGCACGACATCCGTGATCGATTTTACACCCCAGCCCGCTGGAATGAGTCTTCAAGACTCCATCGCTAAACATCGCGAAGAGGCCATTGAAGGGAAAACAGCGGTGGATTACAGCCTGCACTCCATGGTCATGGATACGACGGTACCAGGTATTTTCGATGAGTTTGGTGCTCTGGTCAAATCAGGCGTTTCCACCATTAAACTTTTTCTTGCCTACAAAGGAACCCCATTTAATGTAGATGATGCGACGCTTTACCAGGCGTTGGAAGCGGCTAAAGAGGTCGGCATGCTGGCCATGACCCATGCGGAAAATGGCGATATTGTAAGCCTGTTGCAGCAGAAGCTGATCGCGGCAGGTAAGACGGAGCCCAAGTATCATGCAGAAAGTCGTCCTGCCATCGTTGAGGCAGAAGCAACAGCCCGGGCGGCATCACTGGCGAAAGCCGCCGATGCGCCTATCTTCATTGTCCATGTCTCCTGTGAAGACGCCATGCTGGCCATTCGGAACGCCAAACAGCAGGGTGTGGACATCTTTGGCGAAACCTGTCCACAGTATCTGGTTCTCGATAAAGAATATCTGGCCAAGCCTGGTTTTGAAGGCGCCAAATATGTTTGTTCACCAGCTCTGCGGGACAAGTCCAATCAGGAACCCCTCTGGCAGGCACTGGATAACGGCTGGTTGCAGACGGTCGGTTCGGACCATTGCGGCTTCAATATGAAGGGTCAGAAAGAGATGGGACGGGAGCAGTTTACCGGTATTCCCAATGGGACTCCGGGAGTCGAAAATCGCCTGGCAATTTTATATACCTATGGTGTTCTGACTGGAAAACTCTCTCTACAGAGAATGGTAGACGTTTTTGCCACGGCTCCGGCCAAGTTTTTTGGTATGTATCCGCGCAAGGGCAGTATAGTTGTGGGTGGGGACGCTGACATTGTGATTTTTGATCCCGACTACGAGGGCAAGATTTCCGTGGAGACCTCGCTGCACGGGGTTGACTATAGCGCTTATGAGGGGTTTGATGAGAAAGGTAAGGCCGACAAGGTGTTTCTGCGAGGGAATCTGGTGGCTGACGGTGGGAAATATACCGGTCAGCTGGGACAGGGGCAATTTATCGAGCGGCAGCCGTTCGGTCTGGCCTATCAATCTCGGATGAACCGTTAATTGGTGTAGATGTCTTATTTATCACAGCGGTTATTCCTGCAAAGGCCGCTGTGATTTTCCCTCTTACGATCACATGCGGCCGAAGTCATCTTCCAGGCGGACGATGTCATCTTCCTCGAAATACGTTCCTGTCTGAATCTCAATGAAGACAAGATTGTCAGCACCCGGGTTCATCACACGGTGCGCGGTTTCTACGGGGATATCTACCACTTCACCCCCTGTCAGTCGCAGGATTTGCTCCCCCAGTGTCACCTCTGCTTCGCCCGAAATCATGTACCAATGTTCAGAGCGTTGGTGATGCAGTTGCAGACTGAGTCTTTTTTGTGGTTTGACGACAATTCTCTTGACCTTGTGGTCATCTTCGTCCGCCAGAATGATATAATAGCCCCAGGGGCGATGATATTCGGTGTTCAGTTGTTCCACAGGTTGCTTATGTGAGGGGTAAGCCCAAAGAAAAGGTGGTTCCTTGATCCGGGTTATTTTCGACAGTGATAAAACCATTATGCAGTCTCATGACGTGCTTCGCAATGGCGAGGCTCAACCCCTGTCCCTTTTGATGATGCATGATATCCTGGATGGCAAACTCATCGAAGATCTTTCTCAGCCATTCCGGTTTTATACCAGGCCCCTGATCGGAGATAGTGATGATGACAGAATCTCCATCCTTTTTTTGCGAAATGGTGATCTTCCCCTTTTCAGGCGAGAACTTGATGGCGTTATGCATCAGATAGGTAAATACCTCGTAAAGCATCTGCCAATCAGCATTTATGGATAATTTTTCGTCGATATCGAGGCTGCATTCAATCTGTTGTTGTGCCATGGCTGCCCCCATGGAGGCAACGACATTATTCAGTTGCGTGACGGCCCACTCCTGGCTTTTTTCAATGGTTTGCGTGCTCTTGAGGGTGCAGAGGAACGAGGTTTTTTCCACAAATTGATGTAACTGGTGCCCACTCTCCTGAATCATGGCAATGGTACTTTTTGTCTCTTCGTCGAGATCCTCGTCTTCCAAAAGTAGTGAAGACATACCGATGATCGTATTTAACGGGGTTCGCGTTTCATGAGAAAAGAGTGCGAGCAGATCGGATTTAAGCTTATCGACTTCAGTGGTACGTTTCAAATTCAGGAAAACCCTGATTTTTGCTTCAAGTTCTTCTGCAACAAAGGGTTTGGTAATGTAGTCGTCGGCTCCAGCTTCGTATCCCTTCATACGCTCTTCAATCAAGGTCAGCGCGGATACCATCATGATTCTGATGTGGTTGTAGTCCTCATTCTGACGAATGGTTTCACAGACCTCATAGCCATCCATCGTCGGCATTTTTATATCCAGCAGGATAAGATCCGGTCTGAAGACAGGAACTTTCTCCAGAGCCTCTTCACCAGATTCCGCGGTATCCAGAATGTAGATGTCCTCAAGAAATGTCTTTATAATTTCAACATTTTGACTGATATCATCTACAATGAGAATTTTAAAATCCGACTTCATGCGTGGCTCCGTTTGACTGTCCCTGTTTCGTTTTCATCGCTGTTTATGCGTAATATTGCACATATAAGTTAGGTCAGCGGTTTTTTTATTTTTATAAAGGGCAATGGCGGATTGCGATGATTCTTCCGGGCAACTACATTCTGTTTAGGGATCGTTCATAAATAACTTCACATAATCTATTTAGCGTAGGGATCGTTAAAAGATAACTTCACTTAATCTGTTTGAAAAAGTCCCAAAAGCTGGACATTCTGCAAACAGAAGGTGAACTAATCTTTTAGCCGACCCTGAAGTACCAAAAGCTGGACATTTTGCAAATAGAATGTGAACTAATTTATGAGCCGACCCTTAGTGTTTAAATACCTGTAACGATAATTCAAAATTGAAAAAATCTTTTTCACGCTTGATCAAGGCAGAAATCGGTACGATGTAAGATAAGGTTGACGACTTCCACAATATATTGGTGACGATACCACGATTCTAAAAAATACCACAATAGATTTCTTGTTCTGTTGTTCCCACTATCATTTTACGAATGCTGCCTGTGGCCCTATTGGCGTGTAAAATGCATTTTTGTTAAGCAAACTCTGATGAAAGTGATGTTTCACCGATCAGAGAGTGAAAAAAAAAGACTGTGTTTTTTTGGTTCATGTGGTGTTCAGTAACAGGGAAAAACTTAAGTGTTTCAACAACTAAATGCCAATTGATCTAAATTGGTTTGCTTAGCTTTAAACCAGGGGGAGAAAATGATGCAGCAGGATACAATCCTTAACTTGAAACAAGGCCAGATGATTACGGTTAGTGGTGAAAATGGGTGCCCCATGACTTTTAGTGTCAATGTGGGTGATGCACTCTTAAATGGGGATAAAAACCAGGTCTGGTTGGAAAATGGCGATGGTGGTCATCGCTCTTATCTGAGACGAATGCCGGAAAAAAGTATGTCCGTCGGTCCGGCACTATTCTCTTCTCTTCAGGAATTGGCCAGAACCCTGGAATCCGGTAATTTTTACATCAGTTAGTTACCTTACGGTCCAGTTGCTGTCCCTGGTCTCCTTCCAGCAATTCACATGTTGGACTATGACAAAGGTAATTGCAGTGTCGCAATCCAGTTCTGATCCTGTTGAAAACTGGACAACTCAAAGCCTCCCCTGGGATAGGACCATTTCAGCCGTTCGCCAAGGTTTGCAAGACCTTTACCTGTTGAATGCACGCTGGCATCCGTAAGAAAGGAATTTCTGACAGTAAAAAACAACCGGTCGCTCTCCTTCCGCAATGTGATTTCGATTGTTGGCGGGGGACCAGATTCCTGCCGCAGGATTTCCTCTGTCTGCTTCACCGCATTTTCTACGAGTGGAAAAAATACATGCCAGGGCGCGTGAACCGAATCCCAGTCTCCTTTTACATCAATTACAAACCGAATTCTATCTCCGTGAATGATGCTTTGCTGCTGGGTGTATGTGTTGAGATAATCCATCTGTACAGGCACCGGAACCCTTGGCTGATCCCCATATTTCAGAGACGCCCGCAGCAATTCAGCAAATTCCACGAGATAAGCCCTGGCTGTATCAGGGTGCTGCCCGATCATCACATTGAGCCGGGATAACTCGTTAAAGAGATGGTGGGTGTGCAATTCGTTGGTTAAAAAATCGATTTTGGCTTCCTTAAGATTGAGTTCGGTCATGAGCCGGGCAAATCGTTCCTGCAACACCTGCTGGATCATTCCCACACCAAAAAAGAGAATCAGTAGCAATGCGGGAAGAACAAAGGGAATTACGAGTCGGAACATGGCGAAAGCAACAGCTGTCGAGAAAAACAGCACGGGGAGTGTCACCGCTACAAACCAGAAACCTGGCAGAATCCCACGGGTGGAAAGCAGCAGAGACAGCATCAAAAGAAGCGTGAGTAATAACAGCGCTGAAATAATGGCCGACAGAGGCTTCAGGTACCGAGTACCAACCAGCATGTCAACAACGTGGGCCAGGATTTCAGTCTCCTGCAGAAAATGCTCGTCGTTGGCCAACGGCGTCCGGAAAAGTGGGTACAAATCCGGAAATCCAGCCCCGATGAGCACAATTTTATCCTGCAGGGCATCTTGAGGGAGGCCCTCCAGTTCGTTTGCAAAAATGACTGGAAACCGGACGAATTTTTTCCCCTCCGACAGCGGGTGACTGGCGGAAAAATCGATTCTCAGCCAGTCCGGTTGAATATCGGTCTGAGCGGAAAACGATCCGGGGAGTCTGTCCTTGAAATGCTGCAACAGGCTGAGATGGAAAATTTTTTCGCTGCGGCAGGTCAAGGAAGAGCGACAAATTTCCTGAACCGCTCCGGAAGAGTCAAACTTGAAACGCAGGGTTCCCTGATCAAGCGCGGCAGTTGAAAATCGGGATAGTGGTGGATAGTAAGGATCACTACGGATGATGATCCTGCCACTTTTTGCAATGGCGGCGGCCAATACTTGATCATCCACCGCGTCTTGTGGCCGGTCAAGCAGAACATTCAGGCCGATCAGTGCCGGTTGGTGCTTTGACACCTTTTCAATCAGTGACCCTAACCACTGCCGGTCGATAGGTGAGCGAGCGGCGCCCTTTGGAAGTGATTGGTCATTGATCAAAATAATGACCAGAGGGGATGTGGCTGCTTCTGGTGGTTTGAAAAATGAGTTGAACAGGTAGAAATTGGATTGAAACCGATGTTCCCAGTCCTGGATCAGAGGTGCACCCTGGAAATAAAAAAAGATGGCTGTCAGAACCACTGCCCCCGTGATAAAGCCGTAAAATGGACGAACCCGTTTGGAAAAGGTAAGCTTTAGGCCAGAAATTAATTCGTTCAGGTATGTGGTCAATCGATTCATTCCCAGGCTTGTTTATGCAGGTTATCAGGTCAATTATCGTTGATGATGAAGAGTTTGCTGTTATCGAAATTAGAGAACAGTTGGTTCCCTATCCAAATGTTGAAGTTATCGACACATTCTCAGACGGATTGAGCGGCCTACAGGGCATAAATGAGCAAAAACCCGATTTGATTTTTGTCGACATTGAAATGTCCGGACTCAACGGATTCGAAATGCTGGGTCGTTTGGCATGCTCTCCGGTAGTTATCTTCTGCACAGGTTTCAGTAAATATGCCATTGACGGCTATGCTTACGAACCGACCGACTTTCTGCTCAAGCCGCTGAAGAAACAGCGGTTTGAGGCCGCCATGCAAAGGGCTTTCAAGGATATTGAACGCCGGTCTGTTGGAGAACGCCTGCTTCGTCAAAAGCAGCAACTGGGCTATCTGCTGCTTGAGTTCAGGGACCTGCATGGTGAATCCCGTAAAGTTTATGTCTGGCCGGAGGACATCCTCTATGTGCAGCCCCAGGAAAACAACGCTAATTATCTTGAGTATTACCTGGAAGACTCAACCTGCTACCTGGTGAAAAAAACGCTGAAAAAGGCTCTCAAAGAGCTTGAAAACAGCGGATTTTTTCAGGTACATCGGAGCTTTCTGGTCAATGCCGCCAAAATCAAGGAGCTCTACCAGAATGATATACTGATTTTACGTCATCCCGATGCTCCCCGGATACCTGTCAGTCGTGCGTACCGCAAAACAGTCAAACGCCTTTTGCAGCTCTAAAAGGCGTATCCGACACCAACGTGAAACATCACCGGAATCCGTTTCTCGTTTTCCTCGATTTGAGCTTTCCACTCTGCAAGGTCAGTGGTGCTGATTACGACATCACTTGCAATGGTCACGTCGGGAGTCTGAACGCCCAGTCCGACATTGATGCCACTCGCCAGAGAGAAGCCATTGGCAAACAGAAAGTTGAATCCAATTCCAGCGGCCGCCCCTGACCAGGCCTCATATTCCAGAGTTGTTGTGAGTCCCGTATCGTACTCGTTTTCGTTAATGACCCTGGGGCGACTCTTGAATTCGGTGACGGTTTTTTCATAACCGTTGTGCATCAATCCGGCTGAAAAATACAACCCGAATTGCCATGGGAAAAATCGCATTTCAAGCAGATGCCGGGGGTCTGTTCTGGCCGTTGTTTTTTTGGCGCCTTCCTGGCCGAAGACCCGCTCATCGTCATACCTTTTATCATCATGGTCGTCGCAAATCGAATCATCGTTGTAGAATGCCTGTGAGGTCCATCCCAGGTGCATCAGTTCGGAAAACCGGTAACCCAGGTGAATAGCTGCTCCAGGATTAACCGACCTGTCACTGTGCCGTCCACTGCCGGTCAACATAATATGAGCCTGAAACGGTCGAGAAGAGCTGATCGTATCATGTTTTAAAAAAATACTGCGTTTGCCCTCACCATTCTGCGTGTTTTCAATCTCTTCCGATGCTGCCTGAAGCGGCTGCGTTCCCATTCCAATAAGAATATAGACACAGAACAGGGCAACCCAATTTTTGATATTTTTTCTTTTTTCCATTTTGAATCCTTGCATATTTTGTTAACTGTTAGCCGGGCTCATTGTGGTTCAGCAATCTGAAAGCTGATCTGACTAAAACCCTCTTAGAACCGAGAAATTGTTTCTCAGTTCTTTTATGTAATGTGCTAAATCCAGTTTCCAAAATAACAACAAGAATTTCTTTTCGATGTTGATGAATGGTTCAAAACAGTTGATCAATGGTCAAAAATATCAGAATTGATACCCAGCCGCCAGGCCGACAACGATGTTGCCCAGCATTCTGACATCTTCACCCTGGCTGTTTTCAACCTGATGAAGGGAGCCACCAAATTCGAATGCGGTTAAGCAAAGATCGAATAACAGACGGGCCGACCAGTCATTATTCCGATAACTAACTCCCACTTTGCTGCAGGCTCCCAGTGTGCTAGAGTCTAGAGCCTTTTCTTCCAGGAATTCATTCAGAGCATAGTACTGGTATTGAATTTCACCTCCCAGCTGTAGACTGAATGCCCGCCAGATCAAAACGCTGTAATCAACAAAAACACCCAGATGTGAAAAGAGACCTGAAAGGGTTGTTGAGTTGAGGCTGTCGAATTGACCTTCTTCCTCACAGGATTGGAACCCGAAACCTGAGACACTGTTTTTGTCACTGGTGCAGGTTGTGAGGGTAGTTAATTGCCCCAGATCCAGGCTCAGGCCGAATGCCCTTTTATGGTTTGTGAGGCGATATTCAGCCTTCAACCCATTACCTTCCATAGTAGCCGCTATTTTAAGCTTTTCCTGTGAGCTCACTGTTCCGGTTGGCTGATAATTGTATTCCAGGCGCCCCTGATAATGAATCACCCCCAGAAAACCCCAGTGTTCCCTGTTTCTGGACTGGAATGCAGACCCATCATTCTGTGGCGGGTTGCTCATGCCGATATATTCCAGCTTGTTGCTGTCAGTATCCGTTTCAGAGGGGGATGGTGCATCGCTTTTGTTCTCGGCAAATACCAGGGACTGATCCTTGTGTACGAAGAAGAACTCTCCGTTTTCATCATCAGCAATATACAGTCTTCCATATTCAGGTGTCTGCTCGGCGCCTGTGTTTTTGAGGGATTTTCGCAGCTGAACGGCTAGTTCCGATGCGCTGAGTGGTTCAGCCCGTTTTTTGGAAAGGATCTCCAGAAGATTACCGGCAAAAATGGAGTGGTTTCTGCCGCCACTGTCGCTGACCGGTTCAAGACCGCCGGACGTTATAATCTGTCGGCTTTTTTTCTGTGACAACTCGCGGTAAAATCCGGAAGGCACGGTGGGACCTCTTGATTTTCTGACCAGCGACCCGCTGAAGCAGGAGTCGGCGATTAGTAAGGTGTGGCGACTCTTGATGGCTTTCATCTTGCTGAGGACCGTACTGGTCGGGATAAAAAACCGCTGTGTGGATGGGTCACCTCCATTTTTCGGGATCCAGTATCCCTCCTCTTCATCCGCCGGATAATAGCCGTGTCCTGCGTAATAGATCATCAGGTGGGTTCGGTTATCCACCTTTTTTTTCAAGGTGTGGAAACTGTCGATGATCTGGCTGAAGGTGGGGTTTTCAAGGGAGATGATGTCTTCAGGTCTGAAACGATAACTGTCGATCAGCTGATTGCGAATGGCGGCAATATCCTCGATGGGATTGGTCAACGGCTGCCAGGCTGAGTTATCATAGCGATTTATTCCAATCAACAGGGCCATATACCGAAAGTTACTGAGTCGGTTTCCCGCATTCCGCCGTGTATTTTCGACCTCCACATTGATGGTTGCCAGCGAAACCTCACTGAGTGAAGCGCTGCGAAGCTGCTGCAAAAAGGGGTTTCGCGGGCGTGTGGTGAGGTCCAGGTGCTCGAGTATGTAGGCAGTCCGGGCCTGGTTTCCCTGCTGGTGAAACCAGGCGGCAGCGGCCAGGAGATCCTCAGACGCAATAGGAATGGTTGACGAGGCCTGGTTCAACACCAGGTTTTCCCATATCCCGTAAAAATAGTCTGCATCGGACAGTGGTGGGGCCGTCTCTTTTCCCCTGGCGTTGACCTGTCGGGAAAAACTGCGGGGTTTGGACAGAGCGCTGAGAAACTGCAGGGCGTTCGACAGTCCCGATCCGGTTTTTCTGTCGATCTCATCGATTTGAAATGTGCCGCTGGTATCGATTCGCAACAGTTGTCTGCCTTTTTGCAGAAAGAGTCTGGCCCCCGATGTCAGCTGGATGCTGGTGTAATGTGCTGATGAAATTTCCTGATTGACTGTGACCGGTTTCCGTTGTCCTTGCTGGTCCATGACAAAAACCGCTCCTGAAAACAGTAACACCCGGAACGGTTTTTTTTCCGCGAAAACCGGTTTTGCCATGCTGATCGTCATCAGAATAATCAGTAAATAAAGACTAATTCGCCTTATGTCCGATATTATTCGGTGTAGAAATAAAGTCATGAATCGATTATTGTTTTAAAATGGGAAAACAGAGCCTTAATAGATCCAGAAATGGTAGCAGTGATAAGGGTATCAATAAATAGCGAGCTGTTTTGTGCCAAGTGATAAACGGTCAAAAATTGATGATAAATGGAAAGTGGGGATTGATCCAGTGCTTAGTCGTAAAAGCCACATCTTTTAGAGATTGCATTTAGATCCTAACCACTGTTTTAAATCCCCTTCCCGGAACATATTCCTTTATTACAGTCATGTCTTGTCGGAATGGGGTTGCTCATCCGCATTTAAAGATCTAAAATGAAGGGCTAACAGATTGATCTGACGGAATTCCCTGATTGTTGTGCGGCCATTCCCCACCTTCTCGGGTGCCACAAAGGCTGAAAAAACCTGACCGGACAATGCTGGTTTTTTTCAAATAAACTGCCATGACGTCGGCGTCACAACGAAGAATGAAAAAGATCTGAGCCTAAATTGGGGGACATGATGCTTTTTTTTCTATCGTGTCCCCTAATTTAGGCGGGATGAATAACAGCATTAAATATAACGGCAAAATTACAGTCACATGAGTATCTTTTTCAAATTAATATTTATGATTTAAAATTTTTGAATAACGTGATGGAAATAAAACTTTACAATACATATACCAATCAGAAGGAAATTTTTGAACCCCTTGAGCCAGGGAAGGTAAAAATCTACAATTGCGGGGTCACCGTTTATGACCATTGTCATCTGGGGCATGCCAGGGGGGCTATCAACTTTGATGTTTTGCGACGGGTTTTTTTGGCGGTAGGGTATGATGTGACTTACGTCAAAAATTATACCGATATTGATGATAAAGTGATCAATCGCGCCAATGAAAGAAAAATCTCTGTCGAAGCGTTGTCTGAAGAAAATATTGTCTCCCACGACAACGATATGGCTGCGCTGGGGATCGATCCACCGGACATTGCTCCTCGGGCAACCCACCACATCGCCGACATCATTGATATCACAAAGAAGTTGATCGAGAAGGGATTTGCTTATGAAGTGAACGGCTCTGTTTTCTTCCGCGTCAGAAAATTTGAAGCCTACGGGAAACTCAGTGGAAAGAATATAGATGATCTGGTGTCCGGAATCCGGGTGGAGGTTGATGATGAAAAGGAAGACGCTCTGGACTTTGCGCTCTGGAAGGCGGCCAAACCACTTGAGCCGACCTGGGACAGCCCCTGGGGGCCCGGCCGACCGGGATGGCACATTGAGTGCTCAGCCATGAGCGCACGGCATCTGGGGACTTCATTCGATATTCATGCTGGCGGGAGTGACTTGATTTTTCCCCATCATGAAAATGAAATCGCCCAGTCGGAATGCGCTAACAGCGTGAAGTACGTCAATTACTGGTTGCACAACGGGATGATCAAGATTGAAAATCAGAAGATGTCAAAATCCCTGGGGAATTTTGCCACCATTGCAGATCTGGTAAAAATCTACCATCCGGAGTTAATCCGCTTCTTCATCCTTTCTGCTCAATATCGCCAGTCCCTTGACTTCAGCAAAGCAGCGCTGACCAAAAGCGCCGAAGGCCTGGACCGAATATATGGTGCTCTGGAGAAATATGAGTCTGCCAAAGGTCGTCCGGAAACGGTGCCCGGCACACCGGACACCGGGACTGTCGAAATCTACAGGCAACGATTTATGTCTGCCATGGGTGACGATTTGAACACCCCGCAGGCCATTGCTGTTCTGTTCGATTTGACAAAAATGATGAATTCGAGCGGAAGAGACGATTCAGAGGGTTATTTCATGTTGCGCCAGCTGGGTGGCATTCTGGGTATTTTGCAAACCCCGGCCGCACAGTGGTTTAAAGTCCCCCGTATCGCAAAGGAAGAAGAGGGACTGAGTGATGAAGCGATTGAAGCGCTGCTTGAGAAACGGATCCAGGCGCGGACTGAAAAAGATTGGGCGCTGGCCGATAAAATTCGGGACCAGCTCAATGAGGCTTCCATTCAACTGGAAGACCGCGATGGAAAAACGTTCTGGCAAAGAAAATAATTATGGGAAGACCAGGAAAAGGGAAACCATTGCACGACAAAAACCTGCTGTATGGTATCACCCCCGTGTTGCAGTGTCTGACTCATCGCAGTCGCAAGTGTCACCAGCTTCTGTTGAAGGACGGCAGCAGCTCTCCCCGTGTCAAAGAGCTGGAGCGGCTGGCACAGGCTCAGGGAATTTCTGTTCAAAAGCTGGATGGCGGGAAACTCGCGTCGCTGACAGGATCCAAGTTGCACCAGGGAGTCGCTCTCTCCTGTGGCGATTTGATGACTCATGATCTGGACGAATTTATCGAAGGGTTGCCGGGAAAAGGCAGGCAACTGTTGATCGCAATGGACCAGGTAGAGGATCCGCAGAACTTGGGAGCCGTCATTCGTTCGGCCGCTTTTCTGGGTGCGATGGGTTTGATTTCACTCAAAAAACATGCGGCACCGCTGTCTGCAACTGTTTCCAAAGTATCTGCCGGGTCGCTGGAGCATTTTCCGATGATTCAGGTAGGGAATCTGTCAGAGTCTCTCCTGGGACTGAAAAAGGAGGGCTTCATCATAGCGGGGGCTGCGGGCGATGCAGAGGCCATTCCGTTTCATGAAATGCCTTTGACTGAACGGATGGTACTGGTTATGGGTAACGAAGGGCAGGGGCTGCGGAATTTGACTCGCAGACGCTGCGATTTCCTGATCCGCATTCCGGGTAATGAAGCCGTGGAGTCCCTGAATGTCAGTGCGGCGGCCTCCATCCTGATTCATCACCTGGTAATGTCAAATTAAACTCGGAAAACAATGAAAAAGAAAATACTTCTTGTCAACGGACCGAATCTAAACCTGCTGGGTGGCCGCGAACCTGATATATACGGGAGCCAGACTCTGGAAGATATCGAGGCCGCAACCGGGGCTTTTCTCGATGGGCATGGGTGCCAGCTGTTTGCTTTTCAGTCGAATCATGAAGGGGAACTGATTGATTTTTTGCACAAAAATGCCGATGCTGAATATCTGATTATCAATCCAGGCGGACTGAGTCATACGTCTGTATCATTGCGGGACGCATTGACCGGAACAGAGATGCCCTTTATCGAAGTCCATATATCCAACATACACAGCCGGGAATCTTTTCGGCACCACTCTTTTCTTTCTGCAATCGCCGATGGCGTTATTGTAGGATGCGGGGTTCAGGGGTACCAACTGGCGGCTGAATTGATCGTGCAAAGGATTACCTGAAAAATGAACGAAGAAGTAGCCATTCCTCAGGCAAGGACCTCGTTGCCAAAGATAACAGATCAGAGTGAAGTGGATCTCCGTGAGTGGGCGATCAACAATGGAGAAAAGCCCTTTCGTGCAGTGCAGCTCTTTCAATGGCTCTATCTGCATCGAGTGGATGGCTGGGATGAGATGACAAACATCTCTAAAAAATTCCTCAAAAAGGCCTCCAGCCATTTCTCGCTACAGCGTATTCCCATTGTCCACAAGCAGGAAGCACCAGACGGAACCGTTAAAATGCTGCAGGAACTTAATGATGGACACCGAATTGAGAGTGTCCTGCTGAACCACGGTGACCACTTTACGGTCTGTATCTCCACCCAGGTTGGGTGTGCTATGGCGTGCAAATTCTGCCTGACAGCAAAGATGGGATTGAAGAGGAATCTGACGCCGGGAGAGATTGTGGAGCAGGTTCTAAACGCGCAGAGTCTTCTGCCCATTGGAAAAAGCCTGCGGAATATCGTCTACATGGGAATGGGGGAGCCTTTTCACAACTATGATAACACCATCCACTCTCTGAAAATCTTTCTGAACCCCCACGGATTTAGTTTTTCAAACCGGCGCATTACGGTTTCCACCAGCGGGATCGTCCCTGGTATCGAGAGATTTGCAAAGGAGCCTGATGTGCGAGTCAATCTGGCTATTTCACTGAACGGAGTGACCCAGGAGGCCCGGGAGAAATTGATGCCGGTCAGCCGGCGTCACCCTCTGGAGGATCTGATCCAAAGCTGCAGACAGTTTCCCAAAGAGTCCAGAAAAAGGATCACCTTTGAATATATTCTGATGCGGGGGGTGACAGATTCCATGGAATCGGCCCGGAAACTGGTTGCGCTGATGCATGGGATCAAGGCGAAAGTGAATCTGATACCCTACAACGAGCACGCGGACCTTCAATACAAATCCCCCGAACCGGAAACCATTAAAAAATTCCAGCAATATCTCCTGGATCATGGCATTCTGGCGACCCTACGGATCTCCCGGGGCCAGGGAATTTCTGCTGCCTGCGGACAACTCGCTACTGAAGTGCCTCCCAGGCCTTCTGATAATAACGGAAAATCCGATCGTCCAGGATCGAATTGATATCCTGTTTATCTGTTTTCAAGCTCCCCTTGCCAAAATACAGACTGCTGCGGATCAGATCCCGGGTCAGATAGCGGGTCGTGTTGTCTGGCAGTTGGCCGCTATTGATGCGCTCTTGCAATCCCTTTTTTCCATATCGTTCCTGATGCCCGGCTATCCACCAGCCCCAGTCTCCAAAAGAGGGGATCGTGTGATGAATGGGGAGGGTTGTAAAACCGGCTGCAGACATTGTGCGACCGATAATCAGAAAAGCCTCCCTGGCGGCAGAGGGGGACGATGATTGCTGGATTAGCAGTCCATCGAAGGCCAGTTTTTCTTTCAGCAGAGAGTAGAATTCGTGGGAGTAGAGTTTGGAGAGCGACTGATTATTGGGGTCGGGAAAATCGATGATGATCACATCGTAAATTCCGGAGATCGACGCCACAAATTGGTAGGCATCGAGATTGATAACATGGACAGAAATTTTATCATATTGTTTGTGCCTGCGAAAAAACCCGTGTCCCTGCTGGGGAATATTGATCTTCGCTCCCGGAGACACACCGCCCGCTTTTTGCGCGCCGACCTTTTGGTTTAGTAGACTGCCCCGGTTCAACTTCACCAGTTCCGGCAGTTTTGAGGCCAGGTTCGTCATCTCAGGATCGATATCCACCAGGGTCACGGATTCGACCCCGCCGTACTTCAAAACCTCCCTGACTGCCAGTCCGTCACCGCCGCCCAGAACCAGGACTTTTTTGTGGACGGGCGTGGCCGACATGACCGGATGGACGAGAAATTCATGATAGATGTGTTCATCGATGCTGGAGAACTGTAGGTGTCCATTGATGAAAAGGTTGTAATCTCCACTGCGGCTTTGCGTAACGACAATGCGCTGGTAAGGAGTCGTCCGGGTGTGGATGATGGTGTCACGGTACAGTTTCTGTTCAGCGGTAGTGGTGATTTTTTTACCGTTGAGCAGACCCACCAATAACAGTGCGATTACACAAAGAGCAAAAATCGGAATCGCCTTGGGGTACTTCATCCAGCCATGAAACCAGATCCAGGTAAAGAGGGCCACACCAACGTTGATCAGACCGAGGAAAAAACTGATCTCCAGAATGTTAAAGAAAAGTGGCAGCAGAAAAACCCAGATCATCGCTCCCAGAAACGATCCGATATAGTCCATCTTCAGAATCAGCCCCAGATTATGTTTTAAGCTGGGAACCGTTTTCTGGTTAACCCTGGTCAACAGCGGAATTTCCAGCCCGATCATCAGGCCGATGGCACAGATAAAAAAGTAGTGGAACAGGATAAAGTAGTTGTGAAAATGCCCGAATGCATACAAAGACACTGTCGGACCGATTCCGCCCAAAAGGCCGAGCAGCACCTCCAGGAAAATAAAGTTGTCGACATTCAGCTCATCCGGCAGATGTTTCTGAAGATCAGCGCCAATCCCCATAAAAAACATCATCAATCCGATCGTGATGGCCCATTGTTTGACAGAGTCTCCGAGTATATCCGAGCCCAGGCGACTGAATGTGTACTCGTAGCTGATACCACAGATTCCGACAAACAACATGGAGAGCCCCAGCACAAGCGCCAGAGTTTTATCGTTGTTTGGTGATTTTGTGGCTGTTTCTGGAGCGGGAGCGTTTTCCATGTCGGGTCAGAACAGGTTGATAGAGATGTGGCTGCTATTCAATCTTTAAACCATTGGCTTCAATCTGGTCAATGTCCGGCTGAGAAAATCCGGAATTTAAAATCCTGTTCAAGTCTGTCAAACCGGGTATCTATGGGAGTTGCATATTGACGGTTTTATCTCGATCAATTTATATTTGTAGCATGGAATAAGCCATACCGGACATTATGGATACCAGACACTCCCGGGTTGTCTTTTTCGTAACTTTTCAGCTTACACTCCGCCAAGGGAGCCGAGACCTGAATGTAATTGAACTCATCCTCTGCAACACATACAGGTCTCGCCCCCTTTGGCTCAGTAGAGGTGGTGAATAGTTACTCTTTTTCAAACATACTGGATGCCGATGGAAGACTTGATACTGAAACTGAAGCAACAACTTATTGAAGAGTTGGATCTGGAAGATACCCTGCCGGATGATATTGAGACCCGGGCGCCATTGTTTGCGGAGGGCCTGGGTCTCGATTCCATCGATGTACTTTCGCTGGTTGTAATGCTGGGTAAGGAATACGGTATTCAGGTGGAAGACGCGGAAGAGGGGCAGGCGATCCTCTACTCCATTCAAACCATTGCGGACCACATTCAGGCGCAGGTTGGCAAATCATGAAAAACTGTTTTCGATCAGGCATCAACCCCGCTGCAGGCGGCCGGCTTTTTCTACTTTTTCTCTTCACCACAGCCTGCCTTCAAACAGCTTGGGCAGAGACCGACATTCTCAGCCGGATTCGCAACGAAGCTAAAAATATCAAATCGCTCCAGGCGGAATTTATCCAGGAAAAACAGATGAAGATCCTGGTGCGACCCCTGATTTCAAAAGGTCGTTTCTTTTTTAAAGGACCGGCTTCTATTCGTTGGGAGTATCTGTCTCCGGTCAACAGTGTCGTCATGATGCATCAGGGAGAGGTGCGGCGGTTTTTCAAAAAAGATGGTCTGGTGATCCGGGATTCGGGCGCAAATCTGCAAGCCATGCAGGTTGTGATGCAGAACATCACGCGCTGGCTGGGTGGTCACTTTGATAAAAACCCTGATTTCAAAATGACACTGAAAAAAAACCGGATCGTTCTGAAGCCGTCGCAACCCATGCCTGGCATGATAGACAGAATTGAGCTGTTGTTGTCTGACCGGCCCGGTCTGATCGATACGATAACCATTTATGAGGACAAAGAAAACTATACAAAAATAGAATTTAGAGCAATGGAAATTAACAGGCCCATTGCAGATTCACTGTTTCAAGAGATTTCATGAAGCCGCTGCTTCCCATCTCCATCCTGGTTATTCTGATATGTTCATCCTGTGCATCGCTGCCACCGCTCAGCCCCGTTTCCACCATCGACACAACCATTTGCAGTAAGCCTTTTGCTACCGGACAGCAGCAATTTGTACATGCAATCGCTGCCAGTCTGCCAGGAGGCGGAAACAGCCTCATCACAGGGATCACCACTATTTCGACTGCAGAGGCGTCGGTACACGCCATTATCATGACCCTGGAAGGACTGGTCCTGTTCGAAGGCAGAATCAAAGGGGGTGAGATCGAGATCCTGCGCAGTATTTCTGTTTTCTCCGAACCTGCTTTTGCTGAAGGGTTGCTGAACGATGTTCGTCTCATCTTTTTGAAACCGACAGGTGTGCCTCTGGAGATCGGTGGGCTGGAACCGGGGACGCTGGTCTGTCGTTACCGCGGCAGGGATAAATCGACTGTGGATGTTATGCTCTATGACAACGGTGACTGGAAGCTGGTTCAGTACGATGCCGGGTCCCATCCGCACCGCTGGGTTAGGAAATTCGTCCCCGACCGCATCCATTTGAAAGTCAGCGGTGCTTTCAGCTATTCACTGGATATGCAATTAATCCAGTAACTGAAAGATATGGAGAATTCAGGCATTCCCATTCAGCCATCAGCTCTTATCTGCAAAATGAACCGCTGATACCGGGTCCCATTTTCGATCATCCCGGATGGAATGAATCCCTTTTGTTGTGGTTTTCAAAAATAAAGTGTTTTTGTTTAGACATTATATACTCCTTGCAGATGACTATTTTGTTGCGTTAAATTAATTCTTTACAGCACGATACAAAAACGGGGCATTGATTCAAAATCTGGCTGAACACCGGGAGTTTTTCAACAAACCGGAGGATTTTTTTTGCAAACGGATGACAGGTGATCGATGATTTCAGAATTAGAAGAGAAAGAACAATTCGCATTTGTTATCCCGGTATACAATCATCCCCAATATGTGATGCAGGTAATCGCAGGAGTGCAGATATACGGTTGTCCCGTTATTGTGGTGAATGATGGATCGACGGATGGTACTGCTGCGTGTCTGGAAAAGATTCCTGACATTTATCTGCTGTCTCACCAGATTAATCAAGGCAAAGGAGCCGCTCTCCAGACCGGGATCGAAAAGGCGGTCAAATTAGCTCACCAGGCCATCACCATTGACGCAGACGGTCAGCATGACCCGGCTGATGCCGCAGTGTTGATGCAGGCGTCGCTGGAAAACCCGTCAGCCATCATAATTGGCAAGAGGCAGGGAATGAAGGAACAGCAGGCACCCTGGACCAGTCGTCTTGGCAGGCAGGTTTCTAATTTCTGGGTCTTTGTAACCTGTGGTATCAAGTTGACCGACTCCCAGTCGGGGTTTCGCATCTATCCCTTGCCTGCCTGCCTGGAACTCGGTGTGGTTTCCAGGCGGTTCCAATTTGAAGTGGAAATCCTGGTCAAGGCATGCTGGCACCGTATTTCAGTAATTGAAAAACCGATCAGTGTCAAATACAAGAAAGAGATTACCTGGGTATCTCATTTCCGCCCTTTGATCGATTTTCTACGCATCGTTTCAACCTTCGCCCGTTTGATTGTGCAAGGGGTTCTGATCCCCTCGGCACGCCGCAGGAGAAAACATGCTTCCAGGTAAAAGCAGTTTTCGCCTTCCTTTTGCAATAGTGACCTTCGTTATTCTGTCCCTCCTGTTGACTATCGCTGTCCATCGCATCCGTTTGGATTTTGATGTGACCAGTTCCCTGCCTTCCGATGACCCGGTTATCGCCAGCGCTCGTTACATGCTGAAACATCATCCACTACAGGATCAGGTGATAATTGATGTGGGTCTGGCGACGGCAGATCCTGATCTATTGGTGGAAGCGGGTGAGATTGTGATGCAGGAGTTGCGTCAAAGTGGGCTTTTTAAACGGATTGGGTTGGGAGACCTGCGACACGAATTTCCCGCGCTGATGCAAGTTTTGTTGGACAATTTACCGCTTTTATTCACCAGGTCGGAGTTGCAAAAGCGTGTTCGACCCCTACTGGCAAAACACCGGGTCAGATCGAAACTGGTCTCCTCTTTAAATCAGCTGTCCGGGCTTGGGGGCGTCGGCCGTGGGGAAATGATCACCCGGGACCCGCTGGGGCTGAGCAGTCTGGTCCTTGAGAAGATGTCCCATCTGAGTTTTGCAGAGGGCATACGAATCTATCGCGGGCACCTGCTTTCAGCGGATAATCAGCATCTGCTGATTCTTGCCAGCCCCGCTAAACCTGGGACCGATACCGCTAATTCCCGTTCGCTGACGCGGTTACTGGACAGACTTGCTGTTCTGATGAGCCAGCGGTACCACGAGCAGGATAAAAAGGTTGTCCTGACTTCGGTCGGAACTTACCGGGCAGCTCTTGATAATGAAATGACGGCCAAGGCGGACACCCGCCGGGTGATACTATTCTCCATTGTGGGGATAACGCTGTTGCTGGTTTTTTCGTTTCCCCGGCCCGGCATTGGCTTGTTGGCGCTTGTGCCTGCTCTGGCAGGGACTGTGATCGCTTTTTTTCTGTTTTCGGTTTTTTATTCGTCTATCTCTATCCTGACACTGGGTTTTGGCGGGGCAGTGATTTCGATAACCGTTGATCATGCCATTGCCTATTTTCTTTTTCTGGATCGTCCCCATCAAACATCAGGCCGGAATGCTGCCCGAGAGACAAGAGCGGTTTGCCTGCTGGCGATTCTGACGACGGTCGGGGCTTTTTTAACTCTTTCCATCAGCGGGTTTCCGCTTTTGTCCGAGATCGGTCAGTTTGCCGCGATGGGTATCGGCGCTTCATTTATTTTTTTACATACCATTTTCCCCCAACTGATTCCAGGGTTGTCACCTGCAAAAAAGAAGCAGCCACCCCTGTTGCAGCGTAGCGTTAACCGACTCGGGCGGGCCAGTAACGGCACATGGGTAAGCGCGGCTTTTGTTTTTGGGGTTATCATGCTGTTTTATGCCAGGCCCCAATTCAATGCGGACCTGGAATCCATCAACACCATCAGCCCGGAAACGGCGGTGGCCGAAAAGCAGATCAGTCGGGTTTGGGGCAACGTGTTTTCCCGTGTCTATATGGCGTTGGAAAGTGAAACCCTGCCTGAAATGCAGCAGAAAAGCGACCGCCTGTTGAACCTCTTGGAGGCGGACCGGAATTCGGGGCAACTCGACTCAGTTTTTGTCTCTTCGATAATATTTCCGGGAAAGGGCAGGGCGAACAGCAATTTTTCAGATTGGCGTGACTTCTGGACCCGCCGTCGAATTCAGGATTTGAAAAAAGAGATCAAGGCGGCCTCCTCGGAACTGGGATTTACAGCAATTGCTTTCGAGCCCTTCTTCCGGCAGTTATATCGCAGGCAGATGCCCGCTTCTGCATTGCCTGAACGGTTTTCGGAGATGATGGGTATCACCCGGACGGCACAGGGAAAATGGATTCAGTTTTTGAAACTCAAACCAGGGAAAAACTATTCTGCAGAGGTACTGTATCACACTTATCAACAGGAAGATTCGGTGACCCTCTTTGATGCAGGTTATTTCTCCAGTCAGCTGGGAAGCCTTCTTCTGTCGACCTTTCTGAAGATGGTCGTGATTATCAGTCTCAGCGTTGTCTGCCTGATATTTCTTTTCTTCCTGAGCTGGAAACTGACGTTGATTGCCATCCTGCCGGTGGTGTTTGCCATGGTGAGTACGCTGGGGACCTTGAATATTCTAGACCATCCGCTGGATATTGCCGGGTTGATGCTCTCCATCATCGTGATTGGGATGGGGGTGGACTATTCACTTTTTCTGGTGCTTTCTTATCAACGGTACGGGGATGAGGACCATCCATCGCTGGGGCTGATTCGTATGGCGGTTTTTCTGGCGTCAGTCTCTACACTGATCGGATTTGGTGCGCTCACTTTTGCGGATCACAAACTGCTGAAAAGTGCCGGATTGGTGTCAGTGCTGGGAATTGGTTATGCGCTGATCGGGGCCTTTGTGATCCTGCCACCGCTGCTGCGAAAACTCTTTATCACGGATCGTCAAAGGATGATGAAAAAGGGTTCGCTGTCAGATAACCGCTCAAAGCGGGTTCTTTCGCGTTTTATGTTCCTGGAGGCTTATCCCCGGATGTTTGCCAGATTCAAAATTCTACTGGATCCAATGTTTCCTGAGCTGGATCGATATGTGGACTTTTCGGGGAAGATTCTGGATATCGGCTGTGGTTACGGCGTTCCAGCCTGCTGGATTCTGGACCGCTTCCCGGGCGCCCGGATATTTGGTGTGGATCCGGATCCGGAACGGGTACGGATTGCCGGCAAGGTCATCAGTGACAAGGGTGCGGCAGCCGCTGGCAGCGCAACAGACCTCCCCTTTGCAGAGCAGGAGGTGGACCTGGTCCTGCTGCTCGACATGATCCATTATCTCGATGACGGTCAGTTGAGAGAGACATTGCAGGCGGTCCATGCACGCCTGGGACAACCGGGAAAAATTGTGATTCGGGTGACGATTCCAAATCAGGAGCGAACGCCAGTCTGGCGCCGGGTCGAAACCATCCGCTTGCGAATCCGCAGGCAGGCCGTGTACTTCAGATCGGAGACGGAACTGCGCACGCTGATCGAGGGGTGCGGTTTTAACATTGAGGCTTTGGATCCTTCCGGAATTCAGCGGGAAGAGACCTGGATCATGGCTGTCACCGGGGAAATCCCTGCCGTGATTTCTGAACAGGTCGGATCATGATAGCCATGTTATATCGCGGGGCGCTCTTGATCTCAAAATGGGTCGGGAACTGGTTTTTGAGCATGATTGCCCGGATTATTGCGGCTGGTTTTTTTGTTTTTTTGCCGGGACGGGTACGCAGGTCTGCCCTTTTTTATCGGGCGCGATTTCCAAAAAAAGGGACCCTCCATGCCTATTTTTGTGTCTGGCGACAATATCAAAATTTTACCAGCTTATTTCTCAATCAGTTGCTGTTACTCGATTTCAGCCGGATATCCGTCACCTCAGAAGGATGGGAAGCACTGGAGCAGACCTTGAACCAGGGAAAGGGCGCTATCATGTTGACATCCCATGTGGGGAATTGGGAAGTGGCCGCACACCTGCTGAAAAAACAACAGCCTGACATTCGGCTGCTGATATACATGGGCGCTAGAAACAGCGAGCAGATCGAAAAGATGCAGAAGAAAAAGCTGGTGGATGAAGGGATCCGTATCATTGCTGTCGAACATGACAGTGGCTCTGCGTTTCACCTGATTGAGGCCAACACATTCTTAAACGAAGGCGGGCTGGTCGCTCTCACTGGAGACCGAATCTGGCACACATCCCAGCGAGCGGTACAGGTTAATTTCCTCGGACGTGAGGTCAACCTGCCCGAGTCCCCTCACCTGCTGGCGTTGATTTCAGAAAGACCGCTTTTTGTCATGTTTCCGGTCAAAACGGGGAAGCGGCAGTACCATATCCGGATCTGCCCACCCATTTTCGTAAAAGCAGAAAACCGGGCGGATCGGAAAAACGCTGTCAAGCGTTCGGCTCAGGCTTATGCTGATCTGCTGTCAGAAGCAACCCGGCGTCACCCCTTTGAATGGTATAACTTTGAAATGTTTCCAGGTGAACCGCTGGAACGAAAAGACAGCTGAAGTTGATCCAGCAAAGAAAATCCCACTACAACATAACATCAATTAGAGATATCATGAATAGACCCTGGCTGAAATTTTATGATGATAATGTTATTCTTGAGCCAACCTATCCAGAGCTGACCTTGCCGGACATCCTGAACCGGACTGTTGCAACCTATCCCGATTTCATAGCCACGACCATGAACGATCTGGATATCACCTATCGGGAGCTCAATGGAAAAGTCAACGGCTTTGCTCATGCATTGAAGCGCATGGGGGTGAAAAAGGGAGACCGTGTGGCGCTGTTGTTGCCCAATTCCCCAACCTATATCATCGCTTTTTATGGTATCGTCAAATTGGGGGCCATTGTGGCGAATCTCAATGTCATGAGCCAGGGCAGTGAGTTGGTCAGGAGTTTGAACGGGTCCGGCTCGGAGATTGTGATTACCCTGGATATTTTCCTGAACAATGTGGTTCAGATCGTTGAGGAGACCGCTGTCAGGGAAATTGTTATCCATTCCGTTTTTAATCAGGAGAAGGAGCTTGAGTACGGTGAGGCCTGTCCCGACATTCATATTCTGAACGATCTTGTCGCTGCCAACCCCTTGAATGAGCCGGCTCCTGCGTGTGTTCCGGAGGATATAGCGGTTCTGCAGTATACCAGCGGTTCAACAGGAGAGCCTAAGGCGGCTGTACTGACCCATCGGAATATCGTCTCCAATGTGATTCAGGTATACAGTTGGAATCCGTTGCCCCAACGGCTGAATGAAGCGATTCTTTGTATGATTCCCTTTTTTCAAGTTTTCGGTATGACCATCTGCCTGCATCTTTCCATTTATATGGGTCTGCGGATGGTCCTCTATCCCATGTTTGACTGGTCCAATATCCTCAACATCCTCAAGGATATTAAAAAATACCGGCCCATTTCCTTTCCTGCGGTACCGGCTCTCTGGGCGGCGCTGGTGACTCACACCGAAGCAGGCCAGCATGGGTTGTCGGCGATCGATGTGGCGACAGGTGGCGGCGCACCGCTACCGGTCTGGGTGCAGGAGAAATTCCAGCAACTGACCGGGAAGAAGATCGCCCAGGCCTATGGGCTTTCCGAAGTATCCTCATCCACTCATATCACACCATTTGGGGGAAAGACCACAATTTATGACAGTATCGGGCTGCCTCTTCCCGACACGGACGTGAGAATTGTCGATATTGAGACAGGCGAGGCGGAGTGCTCCGTCGGGGAGGTCGGAGAGATGATTATCAAAGGCCCCCAGGTGATGCAGGGATACTGGAATGATCCAGAGCGGACTCGGGAAACGATCCGCCAGGGCTGGTTGTATACAGGAGATTTGGCGCGGATGGATGAAAAGGGGTATTTCTATCTGGTGGATCGCAAGGATGATCTGATTATCTCCCGAGGCTTCAATGTCTATCCCAGCGATATCGAAAGCGTGCTCAAAAAACACCCTGCAGTTCAGGACGCGGCCGTTATCGGCAGTCCGGATAAAATGCGGGGTGAGGCTATTGTTGCCTATGTGGTGCTCAAAGACGGAGAAACAGTCGACAACCGTGAGCTGCTTGATTGTTGCCGTGATCAACTGCCGGCCTATAAAGTTCCACGTTTTATCCGCCTTAGAGATGAGATTCCGGCCAATCGGGTGGGGAAACCTCTCCGTAGAATATTACGGGAAGAAGATAGCGAGTTGAAATGATTGTTTTCAAATCTGAGAGACGGCTGCCAGGATTCCGGAGCAGGTTTGAGTTTTCTTTTATTCTGGCAGTATTGACAGCTATTCCACTGCTGGTTTTGAATCCTCCTCTGGCTCTGCTGCCGCCAGTTGTTTTCGGACTACTTTGCCTGGCTGGACCTTTCATCCAGCGATTCAGCTTTTTCCTGCCTGTAGTGCTCAGGGGACATCGTGATCGGGCAGAAATCTCCCTTACCTTTGATGATGGTCCGGATCCGGAAACGACACCCCGTTTGCTTGAGCTGCTTGCTCGCTATGGTGTTAAGGGCGTTTTTTTTGTCATCGGTGAAAAAGCGGCAGCAAATCCGGATCTGATCCGTGAAATTCTGGATGAGGGACATGAGATCGGAAACCACTCAGAGTCACATGATGTGTTTCTGATGCTGCGGGGACGAAAAAAGATCGCAGCGGAGATCCGGAGTTGTCAGGAAACACTGGCCGGTTTTTCGATTATACCGAAAACATTTCGTCCGCCGGTGGGGATCACCAATCCGCACCTGAGACCGATTCTGGAATCCCTGAAAATGAGGTGCGTTGGTTTCAGCTGCCGCCCGCTGGATTTCGGGAATCGCCGCCTCAAGGGAATGAAGGACAAGGTCCTGAAGAAAATCCAGGCAGGCGATATCCTGCTGCTTCACGACTGCAGACCCCATGGTGCGGCAACTGTAGACCAGTGGCTTGAGCAGATAGAGGGTATTTTGTCAGGGCTGCAGGAGAAACGGTTGCAGGCGGTTCCCCTTTCCTATCTGATGGATTGGCTGGTCATGGAAAGGCAGGGAGGTTGTAAATGGGGGTCATGAATCGTTTCAGGCAGTGGTTGACCCGGACCCGCCCTATCAAAAAAGCACTTGCCGAACCGGTAGATCTGGATATCTTCAAGGAAAAACCTTCCGTCCGCTTCGGCCTGGGCATGGCACTGGTAGGTTTCAGTTATCTGCTGGCCTGGCCTTTTATCTCCGTACTGGGCGTTGTGGCTTTGGTCCTCTCCTGGCCTGCGCTTTTTTTGATTGGTTCCCCGCTGGCCTACGGGCTCTCACATCTGGTTTTTTTGGCTGGAATGGCGATAGCGGGCAAAGACAGCCTCAAATACATTCATGCTTTCAACCGCTGGTTGCTTTACCGAATTGCAGTACGGCTGGCTGTCCCCGAGAAATAAGTCCTCTTTTGACGACGACCCACATTTGTAAATCCAAATTTTTTGATTGTCACCCGGGGTCAATTACCCCTGCAAGCTCTGTTTAAAAAGGAACTGGTTTATGGTAAACAAATGTTCTCTTTTTTGTTGACAAGCCCCTTTTTGGGGATTAAAGTGTACACATGTTCTCCAAAAGAATTTCTTTCACTTTTGCCAGATTGGGATGTCGACTTTCAAAAAAACCGATATGAAGACAAAAAACAGTTTTAATATTTACGAGTGCTTTGACAAGGATGGTCAGCCTGTAAAATACATCTGTGACGGACATATGGATTCAGAAACGTTTCGCGAAAAGTGCTACAGGGATTTCTATATCAAACCAAAGGTGGTGCAACATCGCTGGCGCAGATCCCGCCGGTTTCTGGAGAGAAACCCGAAACGGAAATATGTCAGAGCGTATACGGGCAGTATGGCTTGTACCGAATGGGATTCGGGGGCCACTCCCGAGACGGTCGGCGTGCTGTGACCTGAGAAAGCCATCTCAGTCTAGTCCCCCTTTTAGCAGGGGGAGACAATTCTATGAGTACTCTCATAACGGGCAACGTAGTTACCTATATGTCAAGCGGGCTCTTTGTCTCTTTGATGGTCCTGGATTTGATCGTGTGGGTATAGACCATCATTGTCCGCACGTCGCTATGACCCAGAAGCTCCTGGATGGTTCTGATGTCATAATTGGCTTGCAGCAAGTGGCTGGCAAAACTATGACGGAATGTGTGGGCTGAAACTCTTTTCAGGAGAGCCGCTTTTTGTACACTTTGTTTGATAGCTTTTTGCACATGGGTTTCGTGGAGGTGAAACCTTCTGTATTCGTTTTTTTCAGGGACGAACGTCAGTTTTTTTGCCGGTAAAAACCACTGCCACGGAAGTTCTCTTCCTGCATTCCGGTATTTTTCCTCAAGTATCCCGGGCATAAAAGCCCTGGCATAGCCTGATTCAAGATCTTTTCGATGTAAGGTAATTGTTTTTTCAATCTGGGATTTTAATTCCGTGGCAATAGACAAGGGAAGCGGGACCGTTCTGCCTTTTTTCCCTTTTCCTTCATGAATCGTCAGAATCCCAGAATCGAAATTGAAATTGTTGACCCTGAGGTTCAGGCACTCTGAAAGTCTAAGACCGCAGCCATATAAGAGTTGAACGACGAGGTTGAATGGATCGGACAGATTTTCCATAATTTTGTCGATCTCCGACCGGGAAAGTACAACAGGAATATAGGATTTCCGCTTGGCCCTGACGACTCCGTCGATCTTCCCGAATTCTTTCTTCAGGACATGCCGGAAGAAGAACAGAAGGGCATTAAACGCTTGATTCTGCGACGAGGCAGAAACCTTTTTTTCAACAGCCAACGAGGTCAAAAAATCCTTTACAATGGCGGGCGTTAGTTTCTCCGGGGGCTTATCTTTTGTATAATGCCTGAGTTTTTTAGCCCAAAGGCTATAAGAGCGATCCGTCTTTGGCGAATAGTGCCGCAGTTTAATTTCATTACGAAGAGTCTGAAGGGCTTTTTCCCATGGTGGTTCATTTTTAACAGTTTTGTATGTTTTTCTCGGCTCAGTCACCTGATCACTGGGTTCAGTCAATAGGATTTTCGGACTTAACCCTGAATAGTAAAGCTGAACTGCCTGCCTGGCTTGAGTTTTCTGGTCACCACTCTGTTTTTTCTCACTCAATTTATGGAGGAAAACAGGTAAACTTTCAGGGTCGGAATAAGCATATCGATATTTCTGGCAAAAATCGAGATAGTAGCGAAGCCATTTTTTGTAAAAAACATGAATCTGCGGTGGAATATCATTCCTGACCAAAAGATCCTGATACTTTTTTTGGAGATTCACCGGGATTTTTAACATGACCTTCTTCCTGATAAAGTTCCGTTCGTAATGTTATCCGAGCAAACCCCAATCTACTTGACATTTCTAACGTTGTCAGATAGTTATGCCGTAAAGAATGATATCCAGAACTGTACAATAACTTGTTATACCCAAAAATAGGTCAAAACAATGCTTGAAGGTTTTACTCAAAAATCGAAAAAAACATTGTTCGTTTTGGCTGTTTTTTTAATAGTTGCGATTGTCATAAACCTAGTCATACTCGAATTGTTTAATCAAAAGAGTTTCTACAGAGCGGCGCACAGCTTAATTGGAATAATAGCATTGATGGGGTTTGTATATACCTTTGCAGATGATAATATTTCACGAGCCAAATTATTTTCAATATTCCTTATTTCCTTGGTTCCATGCTATTTAGGTACTGTGTTCTCAGACCTGGATATTAGGCTCTTGGGCATTGGTGGACACCGTAATCCATTATTCCATAGTGGATTATTGTTTTTTTTCTTTTTTGTTCTTGCAAAGCGGTTCAATTCCTATTTACTAGCTGTAATAGTTGCAGCATTTGGAGTCGGCTTAGGTTCTCATTTGATATGGGATATTTTTGATCATGCAGATGTCCGCTGGATTCCAGGTGGTAGCTTAGACCGTCTCTGGCTTGGAATAAATGGTCTGATTTGCTTTTTGCTGGCAAGATTGTTTTTGTCATCTCGTCTAAGAGAATCATGAGTCAAGTATTCTAATTATCTGTAATTAAGCTGTAAAACTAGGTATAACTTACATCTTCAGCGGACGGCATAAGCGCCACGAAAAGATCAAAGCTTGTGATTTTGGCAAAATTACCACTATTCAACTTTCAGCTCAGCCGCCGCTGAGACCAACGTTAGCTGGTTTTCACTTCTTGAAGAGTTCTGAATGGGAACCAGTTCTTTCTAGAATTAGTTCGTATTCTGTTATTCGATAAATCAGAATCCAATCCGGTTCAATGTGGCAATCACGATGATTATTCCAATTGCCACTTAATGGATGGTCATGGTAGGCAGGGTCTAGTGTTTGGTTATTTGACAACAATCCAATAACGGTTTTTAGTTTTTCTAAATCTTTGTGTTGTTTCTTAACCCGCTTGTAATCTTTTTTAAACTGTGTTGTGTATCGAATATTCAATTATCAAGCTCCTGAAACAGATTTTCAACAGAATCTGCAGAGTGTAATTCTTTTCCATCTTCAGATTTTCTGAGTGTTTCAGCAGTCAACTTATTTGGGATTTTAATCTCAAATGGTATTCCTTTTTGCAATGCAACTTGAGTCAAATATAAAGATATTGCTTCAGACATTGAGATGTTTAATTTACTCAATATAGCCTGTGCATCCTTTTTTACTTCAGGGTCTATTCGAGCCTGTATTGTTGCTGTTCTGGGCATGTTGATCTCCTATTTGTATTTACAAGTAACATACATATAATACACAAGATAATCTTGACTAGGCAATACAATTATCAAATCCATAAAGAACTGTATTTATTGCATATTATCAGCTAACAAATGTATAAACCCGGCTGCATATCGCCGCTGCAGGTCTCAAGCTGGGCGGTCTTGGCACATCTATCTTAAATTATAAATGCGGTGTAGCAGCGGGTTATTCTGGTGTTAAATTGAAAAATGACGAAACCAAAAACACTATACAAATATGAATCAATTAATGAGTATAGTCTTCGAAATTTGAAGAATGCTTCACTTTTCTTCAATTCTCCGTCATCGTTTAATGACCCATTTGACTGCTCTATTTTGTCGGATTCATTGACTTATAGTGACAGTGACAGCGATATTGTCAAACTTTTTAATCACTACGTGGACTCTGGAAAACCTGTAGGCAGTTCAACGGTCGATTCAATCGACCAAGTTCCAAAAGATTTTGTTAGACAGTCGAAAAGTGGATTAAACAAAGCAATCGAAGGACAACAAAAAAGGCATTTGAATTCTATCGGATGTACGTGTTTCTCTGAAGTCAATGATCACTTATTGATGTGGGCACACTATGCAAACGGCCATCGAGGTATTTGCCTAGAATTTGACACATCTTGCGACCTTTTTAATAAAGTTTTGGTAACGTTCAAAAGGTGTGGCATTTGTAGGATTTGATTTCATCACGACATTTCGTTATGAGTTTTTTTACACCAATAAAAAAATTCTAATGAAAGAGGTCGTGATGAAACGTAAGGTACGCTCCTCTAAAGTCCGCTGACACCAGCGTTAGCGAGAAAAACGAATACGTGATATGAAAACTCAAATTATAAGATTATTGATACTTCATTTTTGTTTATTTGCTTTTGCCACAGTACTGAGTGCTGATGCATTTTGTAGGACTTTCCACCTGTCAGAAGAGCTTCAAGTCAATCAAATATCGGAAGACACTTTTTTGGTCACACATCGTTTCCCTTGGCCTGCGAACTCATTACTCGTTAGATATCCAAATAAGTATATTGTCTGGGTTGATACCCCATATACTGATAGCGCTACAGAATTAGTGTGGAATTGGATAAGATCTCGAGATTGGAAAGAAAAGTTGATTGAAGTTAATACTGGCTTCCATAATGATAATCTCGGTGGCAATGGATTCTTACTCAATAAAACAGTTGATATCTACGGCACGGATCTCACTGTAAAAATGTTGAATGATCAATCTGAAAATACAAGATTCCAAATTCTAAAGTGGCTTAAAAAACCAAAATTCAAAAAATATCATGATGTACATTCCATAGCGAAGTATTATCCACCAAACAAAGTAATCACGATTAAACCAAACGAAGGCATTTATTTGCTAAACGGGTTATTTGAAGTGTATTATCCAGGTCCCAGCCATTCCAAAGACAATTTGATTGTTTACTTTCCAGATAAGAGGCTACTTTTTGGTGGTTGCGCTGTGAAATCTGTCAGATCCAAAAATCTGGGTTTTACTGGTGACGCTGTGATGTCCGAATGGCCAAAATCTTTAAATAAAGTCTCAAACAGATACAATGATGCTTTGCTTGTAGTCCCAGGTCACGGTGAGATTGGGGGGCTTGAGCTAATAAAACACACTTTAGAGCTGTTCTGAATCAAACAGATATTTCGCTAATAAACGAATACACCCGACATTACTCGCCGCGCTCGCACTGCGGGTGATTCCGGCGTTATCGCGCCGAGGAAAGCTCGGTGTATCTTACAGGGTGAAAGTCCCTGTCGGGTGTGGTTGCCGTGAGGCGGCTACTTAAGGATTAGCCACCCACCCGTATCGAGCCTTGGACCTATGGCGGAGCAAAGTCGGGAGACTTGGCGAACAAGATGGGTTAAGCACTGAATTGGCGAGACTCGCAGCCAAGAACAGAGAATTCTGTAGGCCGTAGGGGAGATCGCGCTCCCTGAAGTGCTGGTACAGCTTCGAAATGCTAATTGTGGATGCCGAGGGTTTTAACGCACACCGAAGGCAATACAGAAGCATCCGTTTTGGCAAGGATGTGGAGGTCCACCGGAGTCCTCAGGCCATGGCATGCAGGAAGAGATACACTGTAGAACTCGGGAAGCTCCTATGGACTCCTTTTGTGAGGAACCTTTTGAACGGTATACAGTTATTGAGGCAATGATGGGGAAACCCGTAAACAGATCTAGACTGGAAACTGCCCTGACTGGTGATTCACAAAATACAGGTAGATTTCTTCATTCATTCATTCATATACGGATGAGGGTGCTATACGTCCCGGGGTGTCTTATCAGGCATAGTACTCGGAGGTCGGGAAAGCCGACCACATGGGGAAGGACCTGACGGAAGTACGCAACTTGCAAAGGAAACTTGTGCCGGACATGCCGGATCGGATTTACACAAGCCAACCTCACTGCAGGGAATATCCAATCGAGCGAAAGCTTGTAAGCACCATCGTTTTCGGAATCTCTACCGGTTATTGGATGTTGATCTTCTCAAAAATGCCTGGGACGGGGGGCGTCTGGTAACGGAGGTTCCTACCGTGAGAGAGAGGCTAAACAAGGCTTTTCACATTAACATTGAATTTTTTTGCTAAGCCCTTAATGTGTTTTAAATTTAGTTCTCTTTTTCCGTTTAGAATATCAGAAACATATCCTTGTGATCCCAAAACATCGACAAGATCTATTTGTTTAAGATTATACTCATTCATCAGATGTTTTATTTTATCTATTGAAGAAGTGGTCATTTCTTCAAGTTTTGATATTTCCTCATAATTTGATTTTTCATATTCATCTATAATGTCACCAAGTAGATCAACAAAAGAAGAGATGGGGTGTTCATCTGGTAAATCCATTTTTAACAATTCATTCATCATATCCAGTTTCTGTTCATATTCTCTATAATTCTTAGGATAAGTCAGAATTTCAGCCAAAGGAGGCCAGTTACTCTGAATTGTTGATAAAATATTATTGTCCATTTTATTTCCATTTGTTCTTTGAGTATTCAGAATGAGTCAAAATATCAAGAATAAAGACTCTCTTTGAAATAAAATTTACTCTTGTAATCATGCGATATTTGTTTCCGCTGATGTTAAACACAGTACGTCTTCCAACCAAATCAGCGTGTGGAAACCAATTTCTTAGCTCATTAAAATCAGAAAAAATCTCAGAATTCACAATTGAGTACCATCCAAGCAATGAAGACTCTGAATCAGGATATTTAGTAATAAAATCAGTGATTTTCTTTTTTGAGATTATATGCATATCATTCTATTAACGATTAAAATATGTAATTTCAGTTTTAGTATATCGCAATATGCGATGTTGTCAAGTATTCTGTAACAAATTGAAATAATGAGATAAAAAATCTCCAACAAACACATTCACCCGACCGCATATCGCGCTCGGTGGATTCAAGTTATGTGCTCATTGCACATTCATCTTAAGGGCAGCATCCCAGTAGCGGCGGGTGATGTCGGTGTTATGGGGCAAAATAGCACTGTGAGTGAATATGGCTAAAAAGGAAATATTGCTGAACGGCATTGTTGTTGGATCAGTTGAGTCAACAGGTGACAATGAAAAAGCTAAGCCGCGCCGCTGATTTAGGCGTTCGCTGGCAAACAGAATTCAATTGCCTTGACAAAGTTAACTTACATGTTAACATTAAAATATGAGAGAGATAAAATTTTATAAATCAAAATCAGGCAAGTGTCCAGTTGAAGGATTTATAGATACGTTATCATCAAAGCAATCACAAAAAGTAACCTGGGTATTGCAACTTATTGAAGAATTACCATCCGTTCCATCTAAATATCTTAAAAAACTCGTAAACACAGATGATATTTGGGAAGTGCGTATTGTGATGGCAACAGATACCTTTAGATTGCTTGGTTTTTTTGACGGTTCTCCATCTCATAGTCTTGAATCATGCATTTTAAAAGAAGTCACAAAAAACGCCTCGACAAGCTATAAAAACAGCAGAGAAACGGAAACAAGATTATTTCAATAGAAGAGGAGATACCAGTGAGTGACCTGCAAAAATATATTACAAAACGTAAGGCAAGTGATCGAGAGTTTGCTGATAACTTCGATTCAGGATATGAAGAATTTAAAATCGGAGTTATGCTGAAAATGGCACGTGAGGAAGCTGGCCTTACCCAGGAGCAACTCGCTGAAAAACTCAACACAAAAAAATCTGCAATTTCTCGTATTGAGAATCATGCAAATGATATCAAACTATCTACCCTTGAAAACTTCGCTCAGGCTCTTGGAAAAAAGCTTAATATTGAAGTAGCTTAATCTTCAGAAAGCAGCGAAGTCACTTGAGCAGACGGCTAAGCGCGCTCTGTAGGTGACCGTATATCAATCTTGGCACCATATGCGTGTACACAGCATCAGTCATGGCCACTGCTCAGTTCGGCGTTCGGTTCTATAAACTATGGGAAATCCATTTTCAAAATCAGTCAGGGAGAATCTAAGCGAAAATATAAAGGAATATGCAGAGCAATTTTACAATGCGGCTGAACTCCTTCGAAATCAACATTCAGGCGCGGGTGTTTCAGTTGCATTCAGACCGAATCCACTCGTCGCTTCACTCCTCCCGGATTGGCTGATGCTGGCGTTAGCAATGCTTAACATAGAGTACAAGATTTCTTAGATACTCTTGATTATCAATGGAATTATCAGATTTTAAATTTTCCGAATAGAAGGGGTTGAATATGGGAGTAGATCAACAAACAACTGATAGAAGAGTAATTCTATCGACATTGTGGGTTTTTGTTACATTAAACTATCTTTACTGTGATGTTTTAGGACTTATGGACTCAGAAATCCTAAATCAATTTTTAACTGGCAAAGTGGATGGCCTTGTAATAAGCAAAAACTTTCTTCTGGGAGGTGCCATACTGATGGAGATCCCAATAGCAATGGTTCTGCTTTCTCGAATACTAAATACCAAAATTAACAAGTGGGCAAACATTATTGCAGCTCTTATAAAAACAATAGCGATGATTATGTCTTTGTTTGTAGGATCTCCGACCGGTTATTATTCATTTTTTGCGGCTATTGAGATTTCAACAACGTTGTTTATTGTATGGTATGCCTGGACATGGGCAAGTACAGATTAACTAGTTGCTAATAAATAAGGAAAGATTGTGCGAGGAACGAACCACAATCTCATCCTGATGTTGGACAAGCCCGGCCACGGCACTATATAAAGGAAAATATCTTTTTTAGGGAAGAGGGTTTGGAAGCGGTACTTTCAGTATGTGACTAGACAAGGCTATAATAATCAGTGAGTTTCAATCAATTGACCTGTGAGATATTTGTGAATGACACTAGAAAGGAGTGTTTGATAGGGCAATCCTTCCTTCAAAGCTTTAACATGAGCTAGTTCAAAATCTCTCTCTGTTAGTCTCAGATTTACTCGCTTGTTTTTATTGAATGTATTACGTGCTGCTTGTTGTGCGATTTCTATTTCTTCTTGAGCATTAGGAATAGATTTCAATTTTCCTTGCGTAAAAGCATCTAAAATTTCTTGTTCTTCAGTATCTAGTTTATATTTCATTTGTCTTCACCCCGTATATATTGTATTGTCGCTTTACGGCTTGGAATGATGGTTTTTAAAAAACGTATATCGTTGCTCTCTTTTACAAAGGGGACCAAATATATATAATCTTCAATATTAACAACATAAATTGATTGGTTAGGATATCTCTCAGAATTAGAATGTGGTATCACATCTATTAATCCACCATTTTCGATGGCAAATACTATATTTTCAAACGATATCCCTCGTTCTTGGTTTAATGTTGAATTTTTCTCGTTGCTCCAGTTAAATTGAGTCATGTGTAAAATGTAGCGTGATGTGTGCATTATGTCAACTGCAATAACATGAATAGGCCCAACAAAACACTGGACTGGACGGCAATAGCGCTCGGAGTGGTCTTTTCTCAAAACTCCAAATCAAAGTTCATTGTCAGTCAACTTTCATCTAAGCTGCCGGTGATGTAGTCGATAGGTAGGAAACAGTCCATAGGAATATTATGAGTTCAAAAATCAATTTATATGGTACAGCCGATAACTCTTATAGAGCCGCTGGTGAAATATCTGGTATCACAAAACTCGTCAATACTTTCTATGACTTTATGGGAGATATTCCAGAAGCAAAAAAGATACGTGATATGCATCCCTATGATTTATCAGAGTCCCGGAAGAAATTAGCGTATTTTTTATCTGGATGGCTAGGTGGTCCAAAACTATATTCAGAACACTTCGGTAAGATTAACCTCCCCATTGCTCACCAGCATTTTTCCATAGGCTTGGAGGAGAGGGAGGCCTGGATTCTGTGCATGCAGAAAGCCGTAGAACTACAACCTTATGAAGATTCCTTTAAAGTATATTTAATAGAGCAGCTACGAGTTCCAGCAGAAAGAATTAGAATGGCCTGTAGCACCCAACAAAGCCACTAAGAAGGACCCCAATCACGCTCGGTTGGCGCAAGTGCAGTGTTCATGGCTAGTAAATAGTTAACACAAAATTCAGTGCAGCGGCCGCTTATGGCCGATGTTAAAGGAATCCAGCATGAAAAATTACATTATTGAAGAGCTTGAAGCCCTAGAAGCTGTCGACTGTCCATGTGGATCAACAAAACGTGCATTCGTAACTCCTGAAAACAAAACAGCAACTCTACACCTGGTGGATATAAGTGAAGATGCAAAACGTCACTATCATAAAAAGATGACTGAGATTTATGTAATCTTAGAAACTGACGGCGATGCATATATGGAGCTTGATGGAGAAAAAATTCCCGTAAAACCCATGCATACCATTTTCATCAAACCAGGCTGTCGGCATAGGGCTATTGGGAAAATGAAAATTCTGAATATGCCTGTGCCTGCATTTGATTCGGATGACGAATTTTTTGATTAATGTATTTTCTATCAATCTAATTAAAACCGCCCGCTATCGCGCCTTTTCAGTATTCAAGTAATTAGGTCTTGGTAAATTAGTATGTCACATAAAACCAGTGCAAGTGGCGGCTTATTTTTGCGTTCGGCTTAGCACAAAACTGGCGATTCAAAGGCAAATCTTTGATTATTCAACTTAAACACTGACAGCAAACCCAGGAGGCAGCAGATGGAATCGGGCAGTCGTTCAAAACACATTGGTCTCAGCAATATATCGAAAAAAAGCGATGATGTCGCCAAATACTACGACAACTGGGCCCGCGATTATAATGAAACCCTTGCCGATTGGCGATACGAAGCACCTAAGCAAGTAGCTTCTATGCTTCGCGCAAAACTCTCACCCAAATCGGCGATTCTGGATGCTGGATGTGGAACTGGCCTAAGCGGCAAGGCGTTGCTCACAGCCGGGTTCACAACAATCGACGGGATTGATGTTTCTCAACGTTCTTTGGAAATTGCTGGCATGACCAGTGCTTACAGAACCTTGCATAAGATGGACTTGCAACGGTTACCCTTACCCATTCCAGATGGCCATTACGACGGACTTGCTTGTGTGGGTGTGCTTACGTACCTAACCGATAGCATTGGTGCACTCCGAGAGTTCAATCGAGTCGTCAGATCAGGTGGAGTCGTCGCTATAACACAGCGCAGTGATTTGTTTGTGGAACGCGAGTTCCAGAGCGTGCTTGAAGGACTCTTATCTGATGGGGATATCTCGCAGATGCACGTCTCCGAACCGCGTCCCTACCTCCCGGACAACGAGGAGTTTGGTGACCAGATTCTTGTAAACTACATTGGCTATACTGTCGTATAAGGTGGCACTGGAAAGGCATTCATATAATTTCTAAGAAGCCGGACAATTGTTTCCAGCAGACGGCCATATTCTGGGAGGTCTGCATATTGTCTTAAGAGTCTTCAGGACTGAACTGGGGGTAATCCCGGTTGACCGGTAGGTAGAAGTTAGCAGAGGGCAGAGTACTTTTTAAAAACCAGAGCTATAGAGACACTCCTGTATCGATGTCAAAAGACATCAAATTGACACATCTGAGTACGACTGCCTGTGAGTTTGGCATCGTTGTAAATATGAAGACTCTGCACATTGAAACACCATTCTTCGAGTCCCGCGCGCTGACCATCGGCTCAAACCGAATCGTCTGGCTGAAGCTCGAAGCAATGCAGCCGCCCGGTTCATTCAAAATTCGTGGGATTGGCTTTGCTTGCCAGGAATGCTTTCACCGCGGCGCCAAACGCTTCATTTCGTCGTCCGACGGAAATGCGGGTATCGCAGTGGTCGTCGTGGTTCCCGAGACCACCACCGACAGAGCCAAGGCACTGATACAGCAAGAGGGCGCTGAATTGGTTGTCCATGGCTCTTCGTGGCAAGAAGCGAATGCACTGGCATTGTCGATGATCAAGGAATCTGATGCATTATAGTCAAGTTTGATGATTTATCGTATGCATCCACCGGATGCATAATCTGTCTGCAAAAGTCCCATAAAGACTGGACATTTTGCAGACAGAATGCCACAGCAACGTGATTCCTTGACACAAATGGGAATCACTTGAGTAAATTTTGAGCCAACCCTTAATCAAAGGCAGGAAATATCCAGAAGAAATTTTTCTTGCGGACATTGCTGTGACCTTTAGCGAAATTAATAGCAATAAACTATTGTTTTTGAGGACAGGTGATCAGCTCAGCCTTTTTCATGCTTATGGCTTCTGTGGGGCAGATACGCAGGCATTGACCACATCGGATACAATTGTCGCTATCAATCCAGATGTATGTTGCTTCATGAGCGAGATTCGCTTCAACCACACCGTTCACAACACCATCTTCATCCTGGAATACTCGGGAAATCTTTTTTATGCATTCCCTGGGAGCAACATCGATGCACCACTCGCAGTGGATACATGTGTCATTATCAATTTCAAACTTGAAGTGACAAAAGTAGCATCTACCTGCATTGAGAAACCCGTCATCTGCTTGCAGACCGGTTTCAACTTCGCGATTTTCATGTGCACGTTGGGCCATTGGTAGTAGGGGCATTTTTGACGGAATAATCATGTCATGATCCCGAACACGACCCGTATTGCCATCGTTGTCATGTGTTTCGACTTGCACAAATGTTTCAAAGCGGTCTTTGTCCATTAGATATCTGTCAATTGCTTTTGAACTGATCTTGGCTGAACCGACTGCATGAATAACATCTTTGCTGCCGGTCTCAAAGTCTCCTGTTACAAACAGTCCTTTGACTGAAGTTGTATGGTCGCTTTTGAGCTCTGTTTTCGGCGGCAAAATAGACCAGTCCTGTGATTGACCGATAGCCATGATCAAATGTGAGCATGGCACCGTGAAATCACTATCCTCAATGGGGACGATGGTCGGTTTGGCATCAGCACCTTGTTTAATCAGTCGATTACGGCGAAAGGTGGCAGATGTGAGTTGTCCGTCTTCAGCGGCTGCGGATACAGGAGTGACCAGGGTACGAATATTGATGTTCTCACGGACCATCTCTTCCCGCTCCTTTAAATCAGCTGCCAAAAACTGTTCTGAGCGTCGGTAGAAGATAGATATATTGCCCTCTTCTCCCAGGAGACGGCGAGCCGCACGGGCGCATGCACGGGCGCAGTCAATGGCGGTGAAACCACCACCGACGATGACAACATCATCATTGAGTTTGGTGATCGTACCGTCATTATAGTCTTTCATAAATTTGAGACCATCGGTAATGTGTTCTTCGGAAACATCACCGATCTCGGATTTGTTGGGTAGAGTCGTACCCGTAGCCACACAAACCGCATCATAGGTTTCAAGCAACTCTTGGACTTTGTCGCCACTCACCGATTGATTGAGGAAGATATTGATCCCGCTTGCAATGATCAAAGAAATGTCCCTTTCCACGATATCAACAGGAAGACGGAAACGAGGGATGCCGTCCATCATCATACCGCCGAGATGGTCATTTTTTTCAAATAGGTCGACTTGATGGCCAAAACGTTTCAACTCCCGAGCCAGCGCGAGACCAGCAGGACCCCCACCGATAACAGCAACTTTTTTACCACTCTTGTCAAAGAGGGGTTCCAGGGGCTTGGCCTGACTTTTTAAATTATCTGATGCAAAACGTTTCAGATGGCAAATAGTCACCGGACCTTGAGTATTTGTCCATCCATGACGACAGGCATCTTCGCAGGGTCGTGTACAGATTCTTCCCAGGCTACCTGAAAAGACGTTACACTCCTGATTTATTTCAAAAGCGGTTTGGGTGTCTTTTTCAAATATCGCTTCGATGTATTTGGGTATGTTCGTCTGGGCAGGGCAGGCATTTTGACAAGGAATGTCTTTGGCGATGGTCTTGAGAGCCAGGGCGGAATGGTCGTTACCTGAAGCGGTTTTATATTCGTTAAGTGCCGGAGCCTTTTTATATTGGAATTTCATGCAAGTGCCTCCATAAAAGGGCCGACGCCTAACCGGTTGACACAGTCCGTCAGGGATTCATTTTCAATCCGGTTTTTCATAAACCTATCAAGAATAAGTTTGGTAGCCTCTGCACAATCATCCAGTTTGAGTTCGACAAGCTTCTGACCAAACTTTTTCTGATCGCCACCAATCAGAATTTCATATCCTTCAACAGAACCGAGTTCTTGCCTGATGCGCATGCCACGAAATCCAATATCAGAAATACGGTATGGTGAGCAGGCATTCGGACAGCCGGTGATATTAATGATAACAGATTCACGAATTGCTTTATATTTATCATCAGACACAACCACTGCCAGAGAGTCGAACAGGTCGCGTGTTGTACTGACCGCTTTGGGGCAGAAAGTTGTCCCCACACAAGCGACCATATCTGTGAGACCTGAAATATCATCAACGAACAGGCCTGCGTCAATGATTTTTTGCTCTACGGTTTTTTGATGTTTTTTATCAATGACATGGAGTTCGAGATTTTGCCGATTAGTGGTCACGATTCGCTGGTTGCCATACTGTTCTGAAAGGTCAGCAATCAGGTTGAATTGGAGATGGGTCAGTTCACCTTTGGGGATTCGTATTCTGACCAGTCCGCAATCATCATTGTGATTGACATTGCTGTCGGTCAACGGACGTGACGGAACTTTATGTGTCTCCTCAACCTCTTCCACCTCAAACTGTTGAATCGAGAAGCCCTGTTCCCTGACATGTTGTAGAATAATCTCACGGCAAAAATCGATACCTTTGTGATGGACTACAAATTTGAGACGGGATTTTGATCGGTTGTAGCGATCACCATATTCCCTGAACAGGAGTGAGACCGCACGAGCAGTTGCGATGGTGGCATCGACTGGAATAAAACTGAACAGGTTCTGCCCCACAAAAGCCTTCCAACCCATACCACCACCAATCACAGCTTTAAATCCTTTTTGGATTCGATCGCCTTTCTGCCTGGTGACGGCGATGAAACCGAGGCAGTTGATGTAGGGTTGAGCACAGGCAGCGCTGCAGCCTGAAAAAGTAATCTTAAATTTTCGTGGTAAATTGTCGAGGTCACGCATAGAAGTGAGCATACGTGCGGTTTCACGTGCATGGGGCAAGACGTTAAATTTACGGTAAGCACAGTTATCAGCCATCTGACAGGAAGCGGTGTTCCGTGTCACATCACCGCAACCGTGAAATGTTGTCATATCCTCTTTGGAAAGCTCACGCATGACTTCCGGTAGATTGGCTATTTTAAGCCAGTGATATTGTACCGCCTGACGTGTGGTAATGCACACACCTCCCTGCCCATAATTTTCAGCTGTCTTGGCAATCCGGCGTACCTGGGAAGTGGTTAGTTCACCTGCGGGGACTACTATCCGCGCCATCAGGTTCCCGGGTATGCGAGATGGATATACGCCATACCATTTGCCAATACCAGCCTCTTCCCTGGACATGCTTCCCTTTTTGGCAATTTCATCAAGGTCAAGTGTTAGTCCTGATCGCTTGACTTCTTCGTCGTCGCTCTCTCGGGTAAATGTCATTTTTCTCTGCATGAAGGCTCCTGTCAGTCGTGGTGAAATAAAAGTGTGGATAGATAGCGTTCACCGGTATCACACAATACACAGACGATCTGTTTCTCGGAAAACTCGTCGCGCAGGGCCACTCTTTTGGCTGCCAGGGCATTGGCACCTGAAGAGATACCCGCAAATATCCCTTCAGTTCGCATAATCTCTTTTGCAGATACAATTGCATCCTGACTTGATATAGTGATCACCTCATCAATCACAGCAAGGTCAAGATTTTCCGGAATGAATCCTGCCCCAATTCCTTGAATCATATGGGGACCTTTGGGTTTTCCTGAAATGACAGCAGATTCAGCCGGCTCCACAGCAATAATAAGGCAGTCTGGATTCTTTTCTTTAAGATATTTTCCAACCCCGGTGATAGTACCACCGGTACCGACACCCGCCACAAAAACATCGACCTTGCCATCAGTCTGCTGCCAGATTTCAGGACCGGTGTTTTCATAATGGGCCTGCGGATTGGCCGGATTTTTAAACTGCTGCGGCATAAATGAGTCAGGAATTTTTTCACACAAGAGTTGAGCCTGGTCGACAGTCCCCTCAATTCCCTCATGGGCCGGAGTCAAGACAAGCTCTGCACCTAGTCCCTGTAGAAGTTTACGTCGCTCAACACTCATGGATTCCGGCATCGTTAAAATAATACGGTATCCTTTGATCATAGCTACCCAGGCCAGGCCGATACCTGTATTCCCCGATGTGGGTTCGATAATGGTATATCCTTCTTTCAGGGCACCTCTTTTTTCAGCATCCTCTATCATTGCCAGAGCGATTCTATCTTTCACACTGCCACCTGGATTAAACGCCTCAATTTTAGCAATTACAATACCGGGAGTGCCTGATGAATATCGCTGCATTTCAAACAGCGGTGTATTACCAATAAGCTGAATAAGATTCCGGGCAATAAGTTGTGGCATAAATTTTTTCTGTCTGAACAAACCAGTTTAGGCTAAGGGTTGGCTCAAAAATTACTCAAGTGATTCCCATTTGTGTCAAGGAATCACGTTGCTGTGGCATTCTGTCAGCAAAATGTCCGGTCTTTATGGGACTTTTGCGGAAAAGCTTGCTTCGAAGGCGCTAAAATACCACATCTGGTCAAAAAAGTAAAATCAATGCGAAACTCTGCATAGAAAAACTAACCGGACATTACTGACAGAAATTAATGGAAGAAGGATCAACATGGTTTGAAACAAAAAGATCTGGTGGAAATTGGGAGCTCTGGTGTCGTTTCGGACGTTTTGAATGGAAAAAGAGAATTAAACAAACGCCAGATCGAAGAACTTTCAAAACGTTTCAAATGTAGCCCTGCTGTCTTTTTTTAAAAAGAAGGACCAGATAAAGCCCCACATGTGATAGATTACCTTAATAACTGAATACATCTTGATGGTGTATTTTGTGTCGGCCTTGGAAAAAAACGAATGAGGTGTAAAAATTAAGCAACGGATCCCATATGTCATTTTCTGCTCTTAACCTACCGGACTACATACTGCGCGCTATTGAAACCGGTGGATATGAACAGCCGACCGCGATTCAAAAGGAGTCTATTCCCCTTATTCAGGCCGGCAGGGACCTGATTGCAGAAGCGCAGACCGGTACGGGTAAGACTGCCGCCTTTGCCTTACCCATTTTGCAGATGTTAAACAATGCGCCACCTGAGAAAAAGCGATTAAGTGTTCAGGCGCTGGTTTTAACCCCAACCCGTGAACTCGCATTGCAGGTAGCATCCTCATTCAGAGACTATGGTCAATATTCTCCCAGAAAACTGAGTGTTGTTTCCGTCATCGGCGGCGTCGCGATTGATCAGCAGACCAAAGCCATAAATCGTGGTGCGGATATTGTTGTTGCGACTCCGGGGCGATTACTGGATCTGTTTTATAACGATGAGATCTGTCTGACAGAGGTCAAGGTTTTTGTCATCGATGAAGGGGACAAAATGCTGAATCTTGGTTTTGCTGATGAACTGGACCATATTTTAGAGGCCCTACCGAAAAAGCGTCAAAATCTGCTTTTCTCTGCCACATTCCCGGAAAAAGTGACTGCCCTGACAGAAAAAGTACTGACGGATCCTATCCGGGTAAGGCCTGGGGAGTCTGTGCCAACCGTTGTAAATATCCACCAACGCGTTCTTGAAGTAAACCGGGACAAGCGAGGGATGTTACTGCGTCATTTGCTTAATACAGAAAACTGGGAACATGTGCTGGTTTTTGTTGCCAGTAAACGCACCGCAGATAATCTGGTTAGAAAATTAACGAAAAATGGAATCAAGGCGATCGCGTTCCACGGCAACCTTCATCAAGCTGACCGTATCGATGCTTTGGAACGGTTTAAAGCTAAAAAAGTCCGTGTCCTGATCGCTACTGATATTGCTGCCAGGGGGATCGATATTATTAAATTGACCCATGTGATAAACTTTGATTTACCACGTTCCCCTGCGGATTACATCCACCGCATTGGTAGAACAGGGCGTGCCGGTGAATCGGGGACTGCCATCTCTTTTATCAGCCATGAGAACCAGGACCATTTTGCTCTGATTGAAAAGCGCGCGCAGATTAAACTGGAAAGGGAGCAGATCGAAGGTTTTGAACTGACAGGCAGACCTCAAAAACTGGTCAAAGGAAAAGCACCGGTTAAAGGCAAACGCAAAAGCAAAAAAGACAGGGCCAGAGAAATGGATGTTATGTAAATCCCCTCTTTTCGATTATCTTTAATCGAACTCTGCACTTGAGACCCTTTGCTTCCCAACGCCTGGGTTAATCGGGTAAAATGGCCACAACTCTGGCAGGGCCACCGCTGCCCCCTTTGATTTTCAGGGGAAAACAGGCAATCTTGAAACCGAAGGAGGGCAATGGATCCAGATTAACCAGACGCTCAATTTGTGAGTATTGGATATCCGCTTGATGTGATTGCCAGAAAATGCCCGCTTCTTGTTTGACTTTGGCTTCTTCAGCTAACAGGTTGAGTGGGGCATCCCAGCCCCAGGCATCGATGCCCATGACACGAATCCCTTTGTCATACAGCCATCGAGTCGCATCGCCTGACACGCCACATCCTTTTTGTTTATAATCCGGCTGTCCGTAAAATGCATCTTTTCCATTCCTGATCATGACGATATCCAATGGCTTCAGCTGATAAGAGATACGTTCAAGTTCTTTCTCCAGATCCCTAATTTTTACAGAGTCGCCGTCCTGCTTGTGTCTCATTTCAAAGACGACCCCATCATTGAAAAACCACTCCAGGGGCAGTTCATCGATTTTCAAGGCTGGCTTTCCGCCAATTCTGCTGTTGTAATGCCAGGGGGCATCCAGATGGGTACAGCTGTGGGTGCTGAACTTCGTAAACTCCTCAACGGCCCAGCCTTCTCCATTCTTCAGTAGATTATCTGGGACACCCAGCCAGGCTTCAATCTGTTTTGCACCTTCTTTGTGGTCACGATAGGAGATCTCAATTTCAACTCCTGATTCGATTGTCGTTGAAAGATCTATGATTGGCATGCTGGTAACCCTGTTTGAAGATAAAAAGAGAGTGGCTGTATGGCATTCCTCTACTCGAAACCAACCCAGGTGGCGACGTTTTCAAGTGGCTCCCTTCCTGAGACGATTTTGTTGGCAGCAAAGTCCCAATCCGGATACCCGATAGAGATGCTGACAAAAATCTTCTTGGAATCGGGAATATCGACATATTTTCTGATAACCTGTGGATACATGTTCCCCCGGATATGAATACAGGTGCCGAGATCATATTTCAGGGCCGCCAGACAGATAGCATGGGTTAAACCCCCCAGATCAAAATAGGAAAGATAAGCAGGATCCAGGGCTTTATCATAAGTGAGGATGATTGCAGTCGGTGCATCAAAGAAACGATATCCTCTTTGGGTCCATTCAAATTTCTTCTCCTGGTTTTCCCTTCGAATATCCATCAACTTAAAAAGGTGGGTGGCCAGCCTCACCTGTCGTTTCTTATATTCATGTCCGAACTGCTCTTTAAATTCTATGTCTGGATTCGGAAGTTTGCCTGAGGTCAACGATTCGATATTGCCCTTTTTGATCTTGTTTAAAACATCACCTGTCACCACAAACATCTCCCATGGTTGAGTATTCATGACCGATGGTGAATTGAGTGCCGCTTTCAGGATTTCCTCTAATGTCTCCCTGGGAACAGGATCCGGCTTAAATCCCCTGATACTTTTTCTGTTGGCAAGTGCGTCTATTAAATTCATGTGTGACTCTCCTGATTTCTATATTTGGAAAAATATCTATAGATATTTAATGTCATTTAGATTAGAAAATTTTACCCCTTTCCAAGGGGGATTTGACAAATCCAGATCGTGTAGAATTCCTGCAATTCGCATATGAAAAATATTGATTCAATCCTGCAGCTACTTCCAACATCCTGTCTCCTTTGTAACGGTGTCAAACCGTCTTCGGGTTTTGTCCGTCAGGTGACCATATGTGATTGTCAACTTATGTATTTCTAATATCACACCCCCATCTTGTGTGGATTATAATATTTATTGAATAGTGGAGATAAATCAAGATTAGGCGAGCTTGGAGGACAAGATTTTGATTTAAAAAGAAATTCAGAATGAATCAGGAAAAGCGCTCATTTTATGAGCTATACCGATTCTTGAGGATGTTGTGAAAATCGGGCGGACAAAATATATAATTCAGGAAGGACAGTGGAGGCGATACCGGGGATTCATGAGCACCGATCACTATTTGCCAATTCTTCTTCAGGCTTCACGTTCAAAAACGGAATCATGATCAACCAGTGAAGATGGAGGAATTTGGGGTTTCTAAACAGCTCGATCCCAATTGTCATTTTATCATGACCCTCTTTGGGTTGATCACGGTAAGTGCCAAACAACCGATCCCACCAGGGCACATTGAACCCGAAATTGCTGTCTGTCTCGGAACGGATAATAGAGTGATGGATCCGGTGCATATCCGGCGTCACCACAAACCAGCGAATGAAGCGGTCGACTTTTTTTGGCAACTTGATATTGCCGTGATTAAACATGGCTGTGCCGTTCAGCAACACCTCAAAAATGATAACCGCAACCGGAAGGGGCCCTATGACAGCTACAGCAGCGAGTTTGACGATCATGGAAAGAATGATCTCAAGCGGATGAAAGCGGGAACCGGTGGTGACATCGTAATCCAGATCGGAGTGATGCATGCGGTGCAGCCGCCATAGCAAGGGTATAAAATGAAACATGGCGTGCTGAAGATAGATGATAAAATCAAGGAGAATAATTGATAAAACCAGCTGAAGTCCCCAGGCAATCTCGATGTTATTGAACAATCCCCAGCCGTGTTTTTGAGCCTCTACTGCCAGCCCAACTGCCAGAACAGGAAATGTCCAGCGCAACACCAGGCTGTTGACCACAACAATTGATAAATTGCTGTACCAGCGTAGCACCTTGGAGGTCGAAAGCTTGCGCCTGGGCGTGAACACCTCCCAAATTGCCACAATCAGGAAAATGCTGCAGAAAACCCCTAAGCGAACAAAGATCTCATTTTCTATCATAAAGCTGTGCATGATGCGCCATTTTCGATCAACCCGGACGGTGTGAATTCCTTTTGGTGTGATTTTCAAAAACAGGGGATTTTCGTGCAGACACTATTTATCTATATCCACGAGTCCTTTGACAAACCAGCGCTGCATGACAAGAACAACCAGAATGGGCGGCAGCATCACAATCAGGGCTGCAGCCAGTGCAATATTCCATTCAGGTATGTCATCCGCCTGAGGAATGAGATTCTGCAATCCGATCACAGCGGTTTTCATTTTCGGATTCGTGGTAATTAACAACGGCCATAAGTACTGATTCCATCCATAGACAAACTCGATGACCACCAGAGCGGCAATATTTGTTTTAGATAAGGGTAGCAGGACTTTTCTAAAGAACATCATCGGGGAAGCCCCGTCTATCTTCGCAGCTTCGCATAACTCTTCCGGGATGGTCAGAAAAAACTGTCTGAAAAGGAAGGTACAGGTAGCCGAGGCCACCAGGGGTAAAATCAAACCGGTATAGCTGTCCAGCAGGTTCCAGTTAAGATCAACCTCAATTTCATTTTGTGCGATCCAGCTTATTATGCCATCTATATGCAGAAAATCCCAGAGTGGTTGCAAAGGCCCAAAAACATTGGCAGCCATTTCGTAAGTGGGCAGAATTCTCACTTCAACCGGCAGCATTAGGGTACAAAACACGCTGACAAACGCAATCTTGCGAAACCGATAATCAAAATAGACAATCGAAAAGGCGCCCAGTAAGGAAATAGAAATCTTCCCGATCACAATACCCGAGGCCATAATCAGAGAATTAAACAGTTGAGTCCCCAAATCCCCTCTTTCCCAGGCACTGCTCATATTCACCAGAAACTGATCACCAAACTTTACCGGCATCGGCACCTTGGATACCTCTTCCAGGGGCAGGGTCGAGGCCATGATTGCATAAACTATCGGAAAACCGACAATGGCAATACCCATTATTAAAAATAGATAGGTAAGAAAGTCTAAAATCGGTGTTTTTTCGACCATGGGTTATCAGGCTGTATATTGTACTTTTTTCTCTACGTACCGAAATTGCAGTACGGTAATTAAAATTATCAAAGACATCAGGAGCACGGATTGGGCCGACGAAGAACCCAGGTCCAATCCGACAAAACCATCCTGGTAAACCTTATAAACCAGAATATTCGTGGAGCCTCCGGGTCCCCCCTGGGTGACAGTATGAATAACGCCAAAGGTTTCAAAAAACGCAAAGATAATATTCATCACCGTCAGAAAGAACATCGTGGGTGAAAGCAGTGGTAAAGTGATTTTCCAGAACCTTCTGAATGGGCTTGCGCCATCAATCGCCGCCGCCTCTATCAGTGATTTGGGTATGGCCTGCATGCCCGCGATAAAAAAAACAAAATTGTAGCTGATCTGTTTCCAGGAACTGGCCAGAATAATCATGACCATCGCATCCCGTCCGTTCAGAACGGGATTCCAATTGGCACCAAACCATTTGTTAATAAAAATTGAGACAAGACCAAACGACGGATGCAGCAGGAACAACCACAGGATGCCTGAAATTGCGGGCGCAACTGCATAAGGCCAGATTAAAAAGGTTCTGATGACCGCCTTGGCTCTTAACGCTCGATTGGCCATTGATGCGAGAAACAGACCGGAAGAGATGGCCAGGAAGGCAGTGCAAAGACTGAATACCAGAGTAATCAAAACAGACTCCAGATACAGCGGATCCCTGAACAGGGCGAGAAAATTTTCAAACCAGATAAACTTGTAGTGACCACCAAACGGATCGCTGCGTACAAAAGAGTTGATCAATCCCTGAAACGCTGGCCAGTAAAAAAACGTCAGGGTGATCAGTATCTGGGGCAGTATCAGAAAGTAAGGTAATAACCGGGATCGGAAGACAGAACGTTTGATCATGGGCTGGATAGGTTAATTCCGGCACTTATCCACTGGATAAGGGTTGGCTTAAAAATTACTTGGCATTCTGTCTGCAAAATGTCCAGTCTTTACGGGACTTTTGCGAACAGATTATGCCAAGTTATTTTTGTACGATCCCTAAGTGCCGGTAAATCGTTACTGATAGGTTTTTTCAAAAGAGCGTAATTTGACGTTGCTGCGGGCGGCAGCATTGTCCAGAGCCGCCTTGGGCGATTTTGTATCATTCCAGACCAGTTCCAGCTCTTCGTTGATGATATTTCTGATCTGAACAAAATAACCCAGTCTCAGGCCTCTGGATATTTTTGTCGGCAGTCGTCTATTCAGTTGTTTTATGCCAACTTCCTGGAACGGATTTGCCGCATAGTATCCCTGTGACGTTAAAGATTTATAGGCATTTAATGTAATGGGGAAATAACCGGTTTGTTTGTGCCAGTACTCCTGCATCTCATTGGTTGCCAGAAATTTCAGGAAGGCTGCCACGCCTTTATATTCCGATTTTTTATGTCTATTAAACACCCATAGGGATGCGCCGCCGATAATACTGTTTTGAGGCTCTTCCATAAAAAATTCAACGGGTAGTGGCGCAACATCCCATTTAAAGTTTTTAACCGCTTTTTTCAATTTTGCAATACCGCTGATGGAATCGATATAAATCCCGGCATTTTGAGCGATAAATTCAGCTTTTGGACCTTGATATTTCTGACCGCCATAAAAAAATCGCTTGTCCTTCATCCAGGATTTTAAACGGGTAATATGGTTTATCACCATTGGATTGTTAATCACCAGCTTCGTATCCAGTCCCTCATAGCCATTTGCTTTAGAGGCAAAGGGGATATTGTGAATCGCGCTGTAGTTTTCTATCTGGGTCCAGGATTGCCATGCAGTCACCATTCCGCCTTTTACGCCTGATCGAACCAGTTTTCCGGTGATCTCTCCCATCTCATCCCAGGTGACCGATTTATCTTTGGACAACATAGGGATTCCGGCTTTCTTGAACAGATCAACGTTGTAATACATGACAGGCGTTGATGAATTAAAAGGCATCGACGCCAGATCCCCGTTTGCGTCCATATAATAGGACAGTACTGCTTGAAGGTAGCCTGACCAGTCGATTTTTGTATTGGTATCCTTCATCAATTTATGGACCGGGTAAATAGCTCCGGACAGCATCATGGTCTGGGTACCCACCTCAAAAACCTGAAGCAGATGGGGCTGTTTTCGAGCTCGATAGGCTGCAATTCCAGCGTTCAATGCTTCATCATAATTTCCTTTAAAGGAACCGATCACTTTGTACTTTGACTGTGAATCGTTGAAAGCCTTTATCATCGTGTCTGCAACCACGCCCCTGGCTGATCTCATTGAATGCCACCAATGAATTTCGATTGGTTTGGCAATCGCCGTGATCTCAAACAGCGTAAAAAAAAGCAATGTCGCAAACAGTACCCATTTGATTCTTTTCATCAGAGATCTCCTTTTTTTAAAATCTATAAAGTCGGCAAAAATGCATCTTTTAAAAGTAAAACCCAACTAACATTATTGCGAATTAAATACTGCGTCAAGTCAAAAATAATAGCCCGGGAACAGTCTGATCAGTGAAAAACAGCATCCCCCATACGGGTGACCGTGATTCTCTTAAACCAGATCTTTTTTGGGAAAATGTGCCGGGGAAAGCGATTTTATGTTTCGCGGCGCATATGGGAGTGGATTATCGATAATAGTTGCTCGACCGCTATTCCGTCTGTTACCCATGATCTATATTTAACCGGAAACCAATTCAAGAGCGATGAAGTATGCCCGGTTGTCAAAACAGGTATTTTCCAATTGTGACTTTTGGAACGTTTTGCTATTCACGGTTTAGTGAAATAGAATTTTATATCCTCAAAAACAGGAAAGACTGCGATATTCCTGTCCGTTTTCAATCAGCGGGCAATTTGAGCTTTAAAATTCCCATCTGTTTTGTTATCCTACGAGCTTTGTGTTTCATAAATAAGTGACTTGACGATGATATCCCAAAATCCCTGAAAACGATCCTCAATAATTGGTTTTAACTCCCTCAGAATTCGAAATGGCTGAAGTCAAATTAAATAATGTAATCAAAAAATATGGAAAAACTGAAGTGGTTCACAGTATCAACCTTGATATCAGAGATTGTGAATTTATCGTTTTTGTTGGACCTTCAGGTTGCGGAAAATCGACTACACTGAGAATGATCGCAGGTCTGGAAGAGATTTCAGGAGGAGAAATCAGCATTGCGGGCAAAGTCGTGAATGATTTAGCTCCAAAAGACAGGGGTATTGCGATGGTTTTCCAGAACTACGCGCTTTATCCACACATGAATGTCTACAACAACATGTCTTTTGGTTTAACCATCAGAAAAGTACCCAAAGCAGAGATCGAAAACAGGGTCAATGAAGCTGCCAGGATATTGGATATCGAAGAGTTTTTATACAGAAAACCTTCCGAGTTATCGGGGGGTCAGCGTCAACGTGTTGCCATGGGCAGGGCAATCGTCAGAAAGCCCTCCATATTTCTATTTGATGAACCGCTTTCTAATCTTGACGCCAAGCTTCGAACACAAATGCGACTTGAGATCAAACAACTGCATAAACGGATCCAGTCAACTATCATCTATGTGACGCATGACCAGGTCGAAGCCATGACCCTGGGAGATAGAATTGTTGTTTTAAAAGACGGATATATTGAACAGGTGGGTGATCCACTCGACCTTTTTCATCACCCGGCCAACACATTTGTGGCCGGTTTTATTGGAACCCCGCCCATGAATCTGGTGGCGGGCCAGGTGAGTAAAACGGAAAGTGGAGACTTTCTCGAACTAAAGAGTGGGATCAAATTCCCAATTCCAGAGAAAAATGGTACCCGTTTTTCTGATAATCAAAAAGTGGTCATGGGTTTGAGGACCGAAGACATCATCCCAACCGAAGATAACAGTCCCTTTCCTGAAGATTGGAAATATGAAGGCACCGTCGAAGTGACCGAACCGCTAGGAAGTGAAACAAATATCCATATGGATCTCAGCGGAGACAAATTTTTAGCCCAGTGTGATGGAAGAATTAAGGTCGATACTGGAGATAAAATGATGTTAGATTTCAATTTAAACCATTTGCATATCTTTGATGCACAATCTACCAAGTCGATTTATTAGGTCTTTATCTGTAATGTCCGGTTAGGTTTTTGCTGATTAAAAGCTGAATGATGAGCCCAGTCTCTCAAACTCGGTCGTACCTCCCTCAAACAAGGCTCATTTTCGTTATGCTAAACTAAGAAAATCTAATAAATCCATATAAGCTCGACCCTGGGCTCATCATTCAGCTTTCTGCAAAAACCTGACTGGACATTGCTGGGCCCTCATAAGTTATTTTCTGCCTTTTATGGAAAATATTGATTTTAAGATACCTATCCAGTTTATCCGGGATCATCTTGAAAGGAGTCTCCCGACTGAAAGGGGGTTATACCGGGTGCGGGTAGTATCAACAGTATATTTTTTCAAACAAACATCCCTCAAAAACAGTCGCAAAAATGATGAATGAGCCAATGGATCTACTGGGCACCTCTTTTGATTGTGCTTGCGGCCGGCACCATACGGTTCCGACCAGACAGCTTTTATACGGGAGCGATGCCTTGACGCAGCTGCCGGCGTTTGCGAAATCGGTTGCGGAAACGCAATCCTACCTGGTCCTGGCGGACAAGAGAACTTATGAAGTGGCGGGACGCCAGATTGAGGAGGTTTTGAAAAACGCTGGTGCAGATGTCCAGCAATTGATAGTTCCCGATCGGAAGGGGGAGTCACCGGTAACGGATGACGAAACCATCGAGTTCCTGAAGCGTAACGCGCCACAGGTTGACCTGTACATAGCTGTCGGCAGCGGTGTGATGAATGACCTGGGGAAGTGGCTCGCGTACCTGCGCAAGAAACCGTATATATCGGTCGCCACGGCGGCTTCCATGAACGGGTACGCTTCCGCCAATGTCTCTGCGACAATGGAAGGTTTGAAAGTTCTTTTTCATGCCGAGGCCTGTCAGGCGGTGTTTGCTGTCCCCGAAATGATTGAACAGGCTCCCTTCGAGTTGACGACCTCCGGTCTGGGAGATGTGCTGGCCAAGCCGGTTAGCTCGGCTGACTGGCGGCTGAATCAGTATTTATTTGACGAGTATTATTGTCAATTCTCTGTCGATCTCTTAAAAGACCTGGAGCCTGTTTACCTGGACAACCCGCAAAAAATAAGGGCAAAAGATCCAGGCGCCATCGCGGCGCTGTTTAAGGCGCTGTTTTTCTCAAGTGTCGCGATGACCATCACGGGCACCTCCTCTCCAGCATCAGGGGGCGAGCATCTGATCTCCCATACGCTTGATATGCTGACGGGCAGGGATGGGGGAAAGCATGATTTTCATGGCAGGCAGGTGGGTGTGGCATCGATATTTGCAGCGGCCCTCTATGAGAAAGTGCTGGCGATTGAAAAACCTGAATTCAGGGCGATTTCCGGTCAGATTGACCACGAATTCTGGGGCTCACTGTCACCTGTGATCGAAAAAGAGTACCAAACAAAAATCCCGAAACTGGAACTGGCCGTTGAAAAGCTGTCAAATTCCGAAAACTGGCAGGAGTTGAGGTCCATCCTGAAACAAAACCTGATCCCGGCTGCGAAACTGAAAAACTGCCTGAAGTCAGCTGGGGCCGCCCACCGGATCAAAGATATCCGTTTTAATGACCAACCGCTGGAGAGGGATTTTTTCCTGGCCGTCTTAAAAAATGCCCACCAGATGCGTGAAAGATTTACGATACTGGATCTGGCGGCGTTGTTGGGAATCATGCCCGACCAAGTGGAACAACTGGTTTCAGACTGGATTCTGGATTAGTCTGAAATTCCGCCCATTCCCTGGAAAACCTTGTAGAGGGCCTGGGTTCCCAGGTTTTCGTATCCAAGTGCCATGGCCGAGATATAAAACTGGTGGGCCATGGCAAGTCCAGGCAGCGGCAACTGCATCCGTTTGGCTTCGGCCAGGGCGATCTCCATATCTTTGACAAAATGCTTGATGAAAAATCCAGGCTCGAAATTACCCCTGGCAATATTCCTGCCTTGAACATTAAGAGACCAGGAGGCAGCAGCGCCCTTGCCAATCACATCCAACAACTCGTTCAGATCCAGCCCGGCTTTGTAGCCATACAAAAGTGATTCAACCATGCCGATCATGGTCGATGCGATCTTGATCTGGTTGGCCATTTTGGTGTGCTGGCCGGCTCCGGTTTTGCCCATCAGGGCGATGTTCTCTCCCATGACCTGAAAAAACGGGAGAACCTCTTGAAAAACGGTCTCTTCCCCACCGACCATGATGGCCAGTTTGCCATCTTCTGCCCCTATTTGACCCCCTGAGACCGGCGCGTCCAGAGAGTTGATCGATTTCTGAGCCGCTTCATCTGCAATCGTCTGTGCCAGACTGGGCTCTGAAGTGGTCATATCGACAATGGTTGAGCATCTGGGTGACCCGCTTAAGACCCCATCTTTACCGAAATAGATCTCTTCAACGTCAGATGGGTATCCGACAATTGAGAAAACAATGTCACTTTGTTGAGCTATTTCAGCCGGGGAATCACACCAGACAGCCCCCATTTCAACCAGTTCATCTGCCGTACCCCGGGTGCGATTAAACACGAATGCCTGGAGACCCGCCTTTATCAAATGAGCACACATGGGTTTTCCCATCACACCGGTACCGATCCAGCCAATTTTCTTCGTTTCCATTTTTACTCCTCATGGGATCGTGAACTGTATATCCTGACCGCAACGTTTCTGTTTCCTTTTTAATTGAAAAGCGAACTCTTGTCCATCCTCAAAATTCATGTGGATATTAGACATGACTCCGGGATCATTTATCCAAAAAAGCGTTTTGTTAAATTCATTCTCTCACCATGACCCCTGAATGTTAGAATTGTGTTAGGGCTGTGTTAGTTTTACGTTTGACGGTAACTAGTCACACTTTTTTGAAGCTCTGAGAGCTGGGACCTGATTGTGATTGAACGGATTGGGAGTGGTTAAACGTAGCCAGGATGGCGAAGTCAACGACCACCCTCGGAGACAGCCATAGATGGCTGCCGAGAATGAGTTCAATCACAATCAGGTTTCGGCTCCTGTAGCGGAGCACATACTGATTAGTTATGTTTGACGTTGAATTGATGTCTGCTTGCAGGTCAACAGGAGCTTTACTGGGTTGTAATAAATAGATTTAAAATATAAAGTGAATTAAATTTGGACAGAGGCATTAAAAATTTGATACAGTTATCGTTTAGATAAGTAATTGCACCGCATCAGCTGGTTACCTCCCTAGTCTACGTAAGCCGTCCGGCGATTACATCCGCTTCCTCTTTATTTGAGCACTCATTGACAAGTTCTTTGTTTTCTATTTTACACCTATCCGCCGCTCTGACTGCCAATCTGGAAAGCCTGAATTATCAGCAGATGACGCCGATTCAGGAGAAAAGTCTGCCCCCGATTCTTGAGGGTTTGGATTTAATTGCCAAAGCCAAAACCGGCAGTGGTAAAACAGCAGCGTTCGGTATCGGCCTGATCACCAAATTGAATCCCGGGTCATATGCGCCCCAGGCATTGGTTCTCTGTCCGACACGTGAGTTGGGAGCACAAACCGCTGGCGAAATTCGCAGGCTGGCTCGCCATTTACCCAATGTTAAAGTTCTGACGCTTTGTGGCGGACAACCCATCGGACCGCAAATTGGCTCCCTGGAACACGGAGCAGATATTCTGGTTGGAACGCCGGGCAGGCTGATAGATCACCTGAGCCGTCGCACACTCAATTTGAAGCAAATTAAAACATTGGTACTGGATGAAGCGGATCGAATGCTGGAGATGGGATTTGCTGAAGATATCAAAAAAATTATCGGACAGATTCCAAATCGCAGACAGACACTTCTGTTTTCTGCCACCTATCCGAATAGTATCAAACGCTTGAGCGCCGATTTTCAGAAAAACCCTGTGGAAGTCCGTGTGGACGAACGAACCTCCAGTGACCAGCTTGAGCAGATTTTTTATGAAGTTGGCAAACAAACAAGGCAGGAAGCGCTGATCCGTCTGCTGGCACATTATCGGCCCCTTTCCGCTGTGATATTCTGCAACACAAAGGTGTGTTGTGGAGAGCTCGCTGTATATCTTCAGGAAAAGGGATTCAGTGCCGACGCGCTGCATGGTGATCTGGAACAAAAAGACCGGGACCAGGTGCTGGTCCGGTTTGCCAATCAAAGCTGTCCTATATTGGTGGCAACTGATGTGGCTGCCCGTGGCCTTGATATTAAAGATTTACAGGTCGTTATTAATTATGAACTGTTTCCGAAGCCGGAGGTGTATATTCATCGTGTCGGTCGTACAGGACGCGCTGGAAAAAAAGGTTTGGCACTAAGTTTGTATGAGAAAAGAGAGCAACACAAGTTGGATGTGATCGCGAAATTCCAGGGAAAACCACTGCATTGCGAACCTGCCGAGGGTCTGCTAAATAGTCCGGACGTGACTATGCCTTCTCCAATGACAACACTCTGTATTTCCGGTGGACGAAAACAAAAGATCAGGCCCGGTGACATTCTGGGAGCTTTGACCGGCGAAGCCGAGATTTCAGCTGATAATGTCGGAAAAATCGATATTTTTGATTTCTGGTCATATGTAGCTGTCAAACAGGACGTTGCTAACAAAGCCTTACAGCGACTGGAAAGTGGCAGAATCAAAGGTCGAACATTCAAAGTTAAATTTATATAGAAATTACACTCCGCCGAAACCGGCGGCTTTAAAATACAATTATTGGTATATTTATGTCATTTTCATCTCTCGGCTTGTCCGAGCCCCTGTTGCGAGCTATCGAAAAACAGGGATACACAACTCCCACTCCCATTCAGGCCCAGGCCATTCCGGCGGTTTTATCCGGTCGGGATGTACTGGCCGCAGCTCAGACCGGAACCGGCAAAACAGCCGGTTTCACTTTGCCGTTGCTGCAACTGCTCGATAAAACAGAACCAACAAAAGTCGGTCCAATTCGAGCCCTGATTATAACACCTACTCGAGAACTAGCCGCTCAGATCGATGAAAGTGTGAACATGTATGGACGTTATTTAGCGCTGCCTTCGACGGTTGTTTTTGGTGGCGTCTCTATTGTTCCACAGAAAAAAAAGTTGAAGAGCGGGGTTAAAATTTTAACAGCGACGCCTGGCCGGCTTCTGGATCTCCATAATCAAGGGTGTGTCGACCTCTCAAAGGTTGAAATTCTGGTTCTGGATGAAGCAGACCGGATGCTGGATATGGGATTCATCCATGATATTCGCAGGATTCTGAAACTGGTTCCGAAGCAGCGTCAGAATCTGCTGTTTTCAGCTACCTTTTCACCCGAAATTCGCCAGATGGCGAAAGGATTGTTGGGTTCACCGGTCCGCATTGAGGTGGCTGCCCGTAACAGCACCGCGGATAATATCAGGCAGGTAGTTCATCCGGTGGATAAATCCCGCAAGCCAAAACTGCTGTGTCGGTTGATCCATGATGGCCACTGGGAACAGGTTCTGGTTTTTACCCGCACCAAACACGGGGCCAACAAGCTGACGCGCACGTTGGAGAAAGATGGTATCAGCGCGGCAGCCATCCACAGTAACAAGAGTCAGGGTGCCCGAACCCGTGCCCTGGCCGATTTCAAACAGCATAAAATCTGTGCGCTTGTTGCCACGGATATTGCGGCACGCGGTCTGGATATTGAGCAATTGCCACAAGTGGTCAACTTTGATCTACCCAACATCGCTGAAGATTATGTGCATCGCATCGGTCGTACTGGTCGTGCCGGCCTTGATGGACAGGCCGTCTCATTGGTCAGTATTGATGAACACAAATCCCTGGCGGGGATTGAGCGGTTGTTACGACGCTCGTTGGCCAGTGAAATAATTGTCGGGTTCGAACCGGATCCGGATTTTGTGGCTGAAGCCCCTGCGGTCAGAGCTGTAAGGCCCTCAAGACCACGGAGCCAACCCCAGGCGAAACGGGCCCAAAACGGGAGACCCTCGAAAGATACAAGCAAGGGATCCCAATACCGTCGTCAGACAAAAAAGGCCGTTTAAAACCAGGTGGACTGAAGGCCGGGAATTGAAAAGGTCTTCAGTCTATTTCCCCTTTCTCATGCCAAGTTCAATTCCCCCTTGTACTGGCTGGATGCCGGGCTATCATATCCTCTGTTTGTATCAAGCGGTCCGTCTGCCTCCTGAATATCCTTCAACAACATGTCATTTTTTATCGGCCTGATCTTTTTCTGAGAAGGCAACCTGAGCAAAGTTTTAAAAACCCACAAATTGAGTTGGTTGCAGTTGCCGACTGATTATTTTTCAAAATGGGTTGACAATCCCGAAAAAATTCCATAAATTCTCTTTGTGTTGGAAATAAACAGGCCAGCCGGCCTGTTTATTAACTTAGTGGCCGGTTTAATTATAAGCTATTGCAACAGTAGGGAATAAACGTTTTTCTGAGCAAAGGGCTATCTACTCCCATGCTGAATTCAGAACTTTGCATGGTCATGTGGTTAAATGGGCACTAGAAGGATATTTCCAATCGTCTACGTCGGCTTAGGGTCGGCTCATAAATTACTTCACATTTTGTTCGCAAAATACGTGGTGTTTTTGGGGCTTTTGCAAAAAGATTATGTGAAGTTATTTATGAACGATCCCTAAACATTATAATCAGGGGAAAGGGGGCTACAATGCAATCTGGAAATCGAGTTCTGCTGAAAAACGGTTTTATTGTTGATGGGACCGGTAAAAAAGGTAAAAACGGAGATCTGCTCATCGAAGGGGGTAAAATTGAGAGAATTTCTGAGACACCCTTACAAGTCGATTGTGAGGTTATCGATTGTACAGGGCAGGTGATTGCCCCGGGATTTATTGATATGCACTCCCATATGGATTGGATTGTTCCAACGTCCGGCAGGGATGATCTGAAGTCTCCCTTCACTGACCAGGGAATCACGACCTTCATTGCCGGAAATTGCGGACATAGTCCATTTGGGCTTAAGGAGGACAGCCAGTTCAAAGAGTTTATCCAACTGACCGGTAAATTGCCCTTTGAAATGAACTGGAATACCGTGAGCGGCTATTTTGATAATCTGGGGGAAGTGGGTCTGAACCATAATCTCGCCACTTTTGTCGGGCATGGTACGACCCGGACCTCCATTCGAGGCTTCGATCCTTCACCCTTAAGTCCCCAGGAAATGAAAGAAATGCTTTATTTGCTGGAAGAGTCAATGGATCAGGGAGCAGTCGGGGTTTCCTTCGGCCTGGGCTATGAGCCCGGCATTTTTGCTTCGAACGATGAGATTGCGGAAATTGCGCGTCTGGTTAAAAGCAAGGACAAGCTCATTTCCGTGCACGCCCGTGCCTACTCTTCCTTTTCCAACTTTTACCCGATTGAGGAGGACGGTCTACCCCACAATGTACTTTCCATCAATGAGATGTTATCCATCGCACGGGAAACCGGAGTGCGGTTGCAGTATTCCCATCTTATGTTTGCGGGATCTCACTCACACACCACCTATGCTCAGTGCCTGGAAGTGTTGGACCAGGCTGCCCAGGAAGGGATTGACGTCATGACAGACACCTACGCTTACCACTGCGGCAATTCCATTATCAATGTGTTCATTTCTCCCTGGTTTCTGGAGGATGTTCCCAATAACTACCATAACCCTGAAGCGCTGAGCCGCCTGGAAGGTGAGTTGGATTTTGTTTCCCAGGCCCTCGGTTTTGGTTATGACAATATTCAAATTTCCAATGCCACACATCCTGAACTGAACAAGTACAATGGCATGTTTCTCTCAGAAATTGCTGAAGAACTCGGGGTCAGTCCTTTTCAAGTCACCATGGATTTCTCGGAAAAAACCGGTGGCCGGGCAAGTGTGTTGAACCACAATTACAGCAATATGGAGGTCATGGACGCCTTGATCCGATATCCCCGTTGCCTTTTTATGACTGATACGGTGGTTAATCCGGAGGGAGGTATTCAGAATCCGGCCAGTTTTGGTAATTTTCCACGTTTGCTGCAGTTTGCACGGGACCGCAAATTGGTGAGCCTGGAAGAGGTCGTCCGGAAAATGACGGGAGCTTCGGCCGAACGTTTCAAGATAAAAGATCGCGGCGTACTGCAGGAGGGGCTGGCTGCCGATATCACCGTTTTCAACTGGGATACCGTCAAGGACAACAATACGGTCAAGGAAACGGATAAATCCCCAACTGGCATCGAAGCTGTTTTTGTCAACGGTCGCCAGGTAAAAAAATCGAGCCAGGTGAAAGCGGACATCCATTCGGGATCAGTATTACCTGTTTAGGGATCGATTAAAAATAACTTCACATAATCTATTTGCAAAAGTCCCAAAAGCACTGGACATTTTGAAAACAGAATGTGACAGCAACGTGTTTCCTTTTCATTAATGGGAAACACTTGACTAATTTTTGAGCCGACCCTTAGATAAATCCGATTGAGAAATCAGGTGGCAAATACCTGTGTCGCCTGAAGTGGAATGTTCAACATTTCTCATCCCTCTGAGGTTGGGTTATGTCATAATAATTTCCCACCTCCAACTATTTTATAAGGAGAAGACAATATGAAAAAACGAACAGTTTCGATTTTGATTGCGGCACTTTGGACCTTTTTATCCGGGTTTTATTTTGGGTCTGCCCTGGCGGACGTACCTGACGTACTCAAAGTGGGGATCAACGATGATGCGACCACGGTCAGTCCTTTTGAATATAAGGGCGCCTCCGATGAACCCATTAATCAGATTATGTTCCAGCAGTTGGCCAATTACAATCCGGTGACAGAGAGTTGGGATCCCGAGCTGGCTGAGTCCTTTGAGTTTCTGGAAAACAAAGCCGATATCCGCGTGAAAATACGCAAGGGCTCACGGTTTTCAAACGGCGACCCGGTGACAGCCCACGACGTTCGCTTTTCCTGGCAGGAACATACCAATCCGAAGAATGCCAGCGTCCTGGCCGGTGGTTATGCCCCCATCAAGGACATTGAAGTGGTGGATGATTACACCTGTATTTTTCGTTTTGCCCGGCCCGCAGCCCATTGGCGGAACATTATGGCCATGACGATTGCGCCCAAAAAATATTTTGAAAAAGTCGGCGCAGAGGTCTATCGCAAAATGCCGATTGGCAGCGGCGCGTACCGGCTGGTCGAGCGCAAAATCGGCGAAAAGATGACCTTTGAGGCGGTACCCAATCACCACAAATTCAACCCGGATTTTAAAAAAATGGAGCTACTCGTGGTTCCGGATATGATTACCCGGGTGTCCATGCTGGAGACCGGCGAGCTGGATTTGATCGATCGCATCCCGTCCCATATGTTAAAGCGCCTGAAGAAGAATAAGAATGTATCCGTCAAAGTC